>Ga0182030_10013667_pt1 | contig 16128 bp, 18 predicted proteins | sample 812S3MmetaG_FD_121299 | JGI IMG/M metagenome (GOLD analysis project Ga0182030, IMG submission 121299) | Permafrost microbial communities from Stordalen Mire, Sweden - 812S3M metaG (Illumina Assembly) | ecosystem: Environmental > Terrestrial > Soil > Wetlands > Permafrost | place: Sweden...
GCCGAGCGCATGCCGGACCTCGATTTCAACGACATCTACTACTACATCAAGCCCACCGAGAATCAAGTTGATCGGTGGGAAGACCTACCTGACGACATCAAGAACACCTACGAACGCTTGGGCATCCCCGAGGCTGAGCGCAAATACTTAGCGGGCGTCACCGCGCAGTACGAATCCGAAGTCGTCTTTCACCGAAACCGCGAAGACCTCGAGCGCCTCGGTGTCTTGTTCTGTGACATGGACACCGCGGTGCGCGAATACCCCGAACTGGTTCGCAAGTACTTCGGCACCCTGATTCCGCCGAACGACAACAAGTTCGCCGCGCTGAACTCCGCGGTGTGGAGCGGCGGGTCTTTCATCTACGTGCCCCCCGGCGTCAACGTCGATCAGCCGCTCCAGGCGTACTTTCGCATCAATACCGAAAACATGGGTCAGTTCGAACGCACGCTCATCATCGCCGACGAGGGCTCGCAGGTCCACTACGTGGAGGGCTGCTCGGCACCGGTCTATTCGACCGACTCGCTGCACTCCGCCGTCGTTGAGCTCGTCGCGTTGCCCGGTGCGCGCATCACCTACACGACGATCCAGAACTGGTCGAACAACGTCTACAACCTCGTGACCAAGCGCGCTCGCGCCGAGGCCGAGGCGCACGTCGAGTGGATCGACGGGAACATCGGATCGCGACTCACGATGAAGTACCCGTCGGTCTACCTGATGGGTCCCAAGGCCTCGGGTGAAGTCCTGTCGGTCGCGTACGCCGGGCCGGGCCAGGTTCAAGACGCCGGCGCCAAGATGATCCACTGCGCACCGGAGACCACTTCGACGATCATCTCGAAGTCGATTTCGAAAGACGGGGGCCAGACGACCTATCGCGGACTCGTGAAGGTCGAAGAGGGTGCGACCGGCGCCAAGAGTTTCGTTCGCTGCGACGCGTTGATCTTGGACGAGCAGTCAGTCTCTGAGACAAAGCCCTACATGGAGGTCGGTGAGCAAGACGCGTCGATCGGCCACGAGGCGACGGTGTCGAAGATCGGCGACGACCAGTTGTTCTATCTCATGAGTCGCGGACTCACCGAAAGCCAGGCCATGGGCATGATCGTCAACGGTTTCATCGAACCCGTGACGCGCACGCTCCCGATGGAGTACGCCGTCGAGTGGTCGCGCTTGATCGAACTGCAGATGGAAGGATCCATCGGTTAACGAGGCGCTCGCCACATCGTGTAATACGGTGGCGCGCCCTCGACCGGGTTCAAGGTCTCAACGAGTTCGTAGCCGAAGCGCTGGTAGTAGGCAACGTTGTCCCGACGTGGTGTCTCGAGGTGGCTACCGACACCTTCAGCGTCGACCTGGGCGAAGGCGTGCTCGAGCAGCATCGTGCCGACGCCGCTGCGCTGCACCGGTGGATCGACGCAGAGCACCATTAAGTACCACTGCGGGTCCTTGCGATGCGCACGCACCAGCGCCGCCATGAAGCGATTACCCGCCAGGATGGCCCGGGGCCGTCGATAGAAGGCCCGCAGCGAAGACGGCACTTGACTCAGTTGCACTTTGATCGGCAGTGGGTAGCCGCCGGTCGTCAACCACGCCGCCACGCCCAAGGCTTGGCCGGCGTCGTTGCGCACGGTGACGATTCGACCGTGTGCGCCCATGTGGGTGTAGACGGAGCGGAAAAAGTACGGGAGTCGTGTTCGTCGCATCGCGTCGTCGGGGAACAGGTACGAGAAAAACGGGTCGTCGAAGAAGGCGCGACTGGACAACTCGACGACGGCTGACAAATCGGCTCCGACCAGCGCTCTTTCATCGATGTGGCGTTGGGGCATTCGCAATTCTTACCAAATTTGCCTTCTCGACGTGGAAGAATAGGGGGATGGGAATGCGCGAAGAGTGCAAGCACTTTCAAAGCCGGACCTATAAGTCCGGGGAGGTCGCGCGCTTCTGCGTCCTCGGCAACGCCCCCGATCAGCCCTGGTCTTGTCCGGAGAACTGCGTCACCTACGAACGTCGCCTGGCCGACGTGGGCTGGTCACACGGCTCGCTGGTTGACCGTCCCGTCGAGAAGGCGCCGGAGACGAGCGCCAGCCTGGACGAACGTCGAGAGCTCCTCAACATGGCCAGTGAGATCGTCAACAACGTCGCGCCCGAGATGTACCAAGAGCGGCGAAAAGAACTCGACGAGATGGAGCGCAAGCAGCGCGGCTGGAAGTTCTGGAAGCGCTAATCGCCGTTGAAGATCGGCGGCCGCTTCTCCACGAAGGCCATCATCGCCTCGCGCAGGTCGTTGCTCTGTAGATACATCGTGTTCCAGCGGGCCACGAATTCCAGGCCCTCGTCGACGCTGCGACCGTCATTCGCCGCGAGGACCGCCTTCGTGCCCTGCACCGCCAGCGGTGAGTTCTGGGCGATCTCGAGCGCGAGAGACCGTGCGCCGGCCAGAACCTCGTCACTATTTCCGTAGACCGCGTTCACGAGACCGATGGCGAGCGCGCGCGTCGCGTCGATGTCCTTGCCGGTGTACGCCAACTCGGCCAAATGCCCGGCGCTGATGATCTGGGGGAGTCGTTGCAACGAGCCCAGGTCCGCAACGATGGCGACCTTGGTCTCGCGTACCGAGAACTTGGTGTCATTCGCGCACAGGCGCACGTCACAGGCGCTCACCAGGTCGACGCCCCCGCCGATGCAGTAACCGTGAATGGCCGCGATCACCGGCACCGCGAGATTGGCGATCGAGGTCACCGACGCCTGCATCGAGCGCACGGCCTGGTAGGCGTGCGCGTTGGACGCGGCCCGGGACGACGATGAAGCAGCGGCACTGAAGCCGCCGCCAAACTCCTTCAGATCGAGCCCGACGCTGAAGTGCGGACCCTTCGCCGCGATGATGAGGACGCGTACGTCTCGCTCGTTCGCGACCGCGGCCGCGGCGAGGGGTAGGTCGCGCCACAGGGCGCTGCCCATGGCGTTGCGGGCTTCTTCGCGGTCCAGCCACAACGTGGCGACGTGACCGTCGACTTCGAGGGTCAATACATCGGACGAAAATTCCACGAGTGCTCCTTGATCGAATCGAACTCAGCCTAGGACTGGACACGAAGGAGAACGAAGTGAGCCCAGTACACTGCCTTCGTCCCGATATCTATGAAAACCTTCGCTGAAACAGCCTCCGACTTCATCGCCGACCGTCCCGACGCGGCGCCTCGCCAACTGGCATGGGCGGCTTTCGAAGAAGCGGGCCTCCCGACCACGAGCGATGAGGTGTGGCGCTACGCCCCCTTGAAGGACTTCGACCTCGACCGATTCGGGGTCGTTTCGGCGCCCACAACCCGTACCGACTCAGCCTTCGCCGCCCAACTTTGTGAGCGCGCGGGACTCGTGGTGCGCGTCGTCGACGGCTTTTGCGTGAACACCGGCAAAGCGATCGACGGCGTCAGCGTCGAAGTCGACGAATCCACGAAGTCCCTCGCCGGCACGACGTTCGCCGATCGGTATCGCAGCGACACGTTCGCCATCTTGAACGCGGCGCTCGCGCCCGCGACGACCGTGATTCGAGTCGGCGCCGGAGTGAACGTCCAAGAACCAATCGTCGTGTTGAACGTCTCGAACTCGACGGCGTCCTTCTCGCGCACCCAGATAGAACTCGGTCGCGGCGCGAGTGCGACCATCGTCGAATACTTCGAAGGCGGCGCCGACGCCCTCGTCGTGCCTTTGAGTGAGTACCTCCTCGAGGACAACGCGTCGCTGCAACTGATCACGTATCAGCGACTCGACCAGAGCGCCTGGCACGTCGCTCGGACGACGGGATTCGTGAACCGCGACGCACGTCTGCGCCAAGCCGTCGTCGGCATAGGCGCTCACTACAACCGCTCGCGCAATGACGCCGAGATGCGCGGTGCCGGTTCGGAGAATGAGTTGCGGACGACGTTCCTCGGTTCGGGCGATCAGGTGCACGATTTCCGAACCCACCAGATGCATACCGGTGCCCGGTCGCGTTCGACGCTCCTTTCCAAGGGAGCCGTCGCCGATCGTTCCCGATCGGTCTACACCGGACTCATCGAGATCGAGAAAGGTGCGAAGCGCACCGACGCGCGCCAGACGAACCACAACCTCCTGCTCTCGCCCGCGGCCCACGCCGACAGCGTGCCCAACCTGGACATTCGCGAGAATGACGTCATGTGCGCGCACGCTTCGAGTGTCGGACCGCTCGATGAACTGCAACGTTGGTACCTCGAATCTCGCGGGGTCAGCCGAGAAGATGCCGAACGACTGATGATCCAGGGCTTCTTTTACGAGATGCTCGCCAACCTCCCGCCCCAGTTGTCCGAACTGGTCGAGCGTGACGTGACCTCGGTCCTCGCGACGGTGAACGTGGTGACGCCGTGAGCACCGTCGACATCGGACAACTGAGCGACTTCGAAAGTGGAGTGCCGCACCAGATTCGCGTAGAGAACCGGGTGTTGGTCCTAGTGCGGATCGACGATGACGTCTACGTCCTCGACGACCGCTGCAGTCACGAGGATTTCAGCCTCGCCGAAGGCGAAGTGGACTGTGAAACGGCCGAGATCGAGTGCGCTCGTCACGGTGCGATGTTCCGGCTGAAAGATGGCGAGCCGGTCTCGCTGCCCGCGACACGACCGGTGGCACACTACGACGTTCGTAACTTTGATGGCCGTCTCGAAGTGGTGCTCCCGTGACCTCCACGCTGACGATCGATGGTCTGCGCGTTGAAGTCGCCGGCAAAGAGGTCCTGAAGGGCTTCAACCTCTCCATGAAGACCGGCGAGGTCCACGTGATCATGGGACCAAACGGTTCGGGCAAGTCGACGCTGGCGCACGCACTCACGGGACATCCCGGGTACAAGGTGTTGGGAGGTTCGGTGCGCATCGACGACGTCGAACTCTTGACGATGTCACCGACCGAACGGGCACGCCACGGGCTACTCCTAGCGATGCAGCAGCCGTTGGAAGTCGCCGGCGTGCGCCCCATCGACCTGTTGGTCGCGGCCGGTGTCGATCCGACGAATCTGCGCGAACGCATGCGCGATGAAGCCGATCGCGTCGAACTTCGACCCGAGATACTCGATCGATTCGTCAACGTCGACCTCTCGGGCGGCGAGCGTAAGCGCGCGGAGATGGTGCAGTTCGGAATGCTGCGTCCGAAGTTCGCGGTGCTCGACGAGATTGACTCCGGCCTCGACGTGGACGCACTGGGCGCGGTGGCTCGTCGGCTGTCTTCGGCGAGCAACGAGTGGGAGTGCGGGATCTTGGCGATCACGCACTTCAAGCGACTTCTACAAGAACTCACGCCGACGATGATCCACGTGCTGAGCGAAGGTCGCGTCGTCGCGACCGGCGGCCCGGAACTCTCGGAGATTCTCGAGCGCGACGGCTACGAGCCGTTTCGCGTCGCGTCCGCTTGACCATGGCGGCGCGTGGGCGAAGGTTAAACTCGACGGATGGCTGACGGAAGCAACGGCGCTCCTCGGGGCCCCTCGGATCGATCGACCGCGGCCAAACGACGAGCCCTCGCCAACGAGGGACGGCTGGTGGCGCTGGGCGAGGCCGTCGATCGCCAATCCGGAGCGACGCCGAAGCGACGTCGTCGGCGCCGTCGCGGACGCACCTGGCTCATCGCCGGCGTGTCGGTCATCGTCCTCATCGTCGGCGTCCTGGGTGGCGGCTACCTCTACGCCAACTGGCGATTCAGCGCGATCCCCAAGTTCACGAGCCTCCCGATCAAGTATCCGGTACCCGGTCAGCCGTTCAACATCCTCGCCGTCGGCTCGGACTCGCGCGCCGGACTGACGGGCGCGGTCGCGGCGCAAACCGGAGCGAGCAGCGGCTCGGTCGGCGGGCAACGCAGCGACGTCATCAAGATCATCCGCGTCGACCCGAGCGCGCGCACGATCACCATCTTGTCGATACCGCGCGACACCGAGGTCACGCTGCTCGCCAATCAGGCGCTGTACGGTCAATACAACCGCATCAACGTCAACTACGCCAACGGACCGGCGCTGCTGGTTCGAACGATCAAGGCGAATTTCGGCATCACCATCAATCACGTCGTCCAAGTGAACTTCGATGGTCTGATCAACTCCGCGGTGGCGATCGGGGGCGTCTACCTGGACTTCCGCTATCCGGCTATCGATCCGGACTCCGGTCTCGAGATCACGCACACCGGCTGTCAGTTGGTCAACGGATTCCAGGCGCTCGCGGTCGCGCGCAGCCGCCACTACTACTACGCGCTCAACGGCCATCCGGTGTGGCCGAATCGCAAGGACTTCGCCCACATGTCCGACAGCGCGATCAACGACGAACTCATCAACGACGGATTCACCTACGACGGTACGAGCGACTTCGGTCGCATCGATCGCCAGACGTCATTCCTGCGCTCCATGTTCGAGCGCGTGAAGAGCAAGCTCGACAACCCGATCGCCATGAATGGCTTCGTCGCCAACCTGCCCAAGGGCATCACCATCGACAACACCTTTTCGCTGGAAGAGCTGATCGGTCTGGCGCTCAAATTCCATAGCTACAACTCGAACGCGATGCAGACCTACACGCTGCCCGAGACTCCCGCCACGATCAACGGTGCCGACGTCGAAGTCGTCGAACAGCCTCAGGCCCAGCAGTTGCTCGTCAACATATTTGGCAGCACCCTGCAGCGTCCCACGAACCCACCGCCGAACGCCGCGGGGCAAGCCATAATGCCGCCCGTGATCACGCCGACGACCACGACGACGGTGCGCACGACCACGACCACGAAGCACCACCACGCTCCGACGACGACACCGACGGTCAATCCGACCTTGGCCGAGCCGGCCTTCGACCCGGTGCCCTGCACGCCCTAAAGATTCAGTTCAGTTCGTCCAGGCCCTGAATCAGGGTGTTCCACGACAGCGTGGCGCACTTGATGCGGACGGGGAATTTGATGACGCCCTGGAGCGCGGCGAGTTCCCCGAGCGCCCGGACGTCCACCTTGGGGGCTTCGCCATCGTGGGCGAGTGTGGCCTCTTGGACCGTCATGAGTTGCTTGAAGGTCGCGATGGTCTCGCGAACCTGATCGAGAGGTTTGCCCTTCACGGCGGCGCTCATGAGCGACGCCGACGACTGGGAGATTGAGCACCCGCTGCCCGTCATCTTGATGTTCTTCAGGACGCCGTCTTCGACCTCGAGGTACACGACGATCTCGTCACCGCACAATGGGTTGAATCCTTCGACGCGAATCGCCGGTGGCGACTCGAGCTCGCCACGGTTGCGCGGCGAACGGTAGTGATCGAGGATGATCTCGCGATAGAGGTCGTCGAGGTTCGAGCCGAGGTTCGCCACGCCGCTACCCAAACATCTTCACCGCGTGGCTGAGCGCTTCGATCAGCACGTCAGTGTCCTTGGCGAGAGAGTACGGCCCGTACGAAGCGCGCACCGTGGCCGCGAGTCCGAAACGGCGCATGAGGGGCTTGGCGCAGTGATGACCCGGTCGCACGCAGACGCCGAACTGGTCGAGTACCTGGGCGACGTCGTGAGGATGGACGCCCTCGACGTCGAGGCTGATGACCGCGCCGCGATCGGTCGTATCGCTCGGTCCGATGACGCGAACGCGACCCTGGAAATCCAGGGCCAGGCGCGTCAAGGCGTCGCCGGCCAGCGCGCGTTCGTGTCGCACGACGTTGGGAAGGCCCAGGCCCTCGAGATAGAGCACAGCCGCGTGGAGTCCGACCGCCTCGGCGATCGGTGGCGTGCCCGCCTCGAACCTCGTGGGGCCGTTCGCCGGCGTGTAGCCGTCGGTGCGTACGTCGGCGATCATGCCGCCGCCACCGAGGAACGGTGGCATGGCGTCGAGAATGTCCTCACGGGTCCAAAAGACGCCGATACCCGTCGGCCCGAGCATCTTGTGACCGGTGAAGATCAAGAAGTCGATGTCGAGCGCGACGACGTCGGTCGGGGCGTGCGCGACCGACTGCGCACCGTCGACCGCGATCAACGCGCCGTGTCGGTGCGCGATGGCGGCCAGTTCGTTGATCGGGTTGATCGTGCCCAACACGTTCGACATGCCGGTGATCGAGAGTAGTTTCACACCCTCCATCAACTCGTCAACGTGCGACAGATCGAGACGGTAGTCGTCGGTCGTCGGGATGAACCGAACCTCTACGCCGGTCAGTTCGCGCAACTGGAACCACGGGACGATATTGGCGTGATGTTCCATCTCGCTGACTAAGACGACGTCACCGGCCTTCAGATTCCTGGCCCCCCAGGACTTGGCGAGCAGGTTGAAGGACTCGGTCGCGTTCTTCGTGAACACGACCTCGCCAGCGCCGCCGGGGGCGTTGATGAATCGGGCCACCGCTTCTCGGGAGCCTTCGTACGCGGCCGTCGCCTCGCTGGCCGTCTGATAGACCGCGCGGTGCACGTTGGCGTGACGCAGTTGGTAGTAGCGACTCATCGCGTCGATGACGGCGTTGGGTTGCAACGACGTCGACGCCGTGTCGAGGTAGGTGATGGGGCGATCGAAGATGACGCGATTCAGTTGCGGGATGTCGGAACGGACTCGCTTGGCGTTGAAGCTCGTCACGTCGTCACCGGACGCCAGGCGTCGTAGCCGTCGAGTTCGATTCGCTGGGCCAGTTGCGCGTCGCCGGAGTGCACGATTTGGCCGTCCACCAAGATGTGCACCTGGTCGGGCTCGATCTCCTCGAGGAGTTTCACGTAGTGCGTGACCACGATGACGCCCATGCTCGGGTGTTCGCCACGCACGGTGCGCACACCCTTGGCGACCACGCGAAGGGCGTCGATGTCCAGTCCCGAGTCGGTCTCGTCAAGGAACGCGATGACCGGCTCCAACAGCGCCATCTGGAGGACTTCGTTGCGCTTGCGCTCACCTCCGGAGAAGCCGTCATTCAGGTGACGTTCGGCGAAGGCCGGGTCCATCCCGAGTCGGTCCATCCACTCCGCGAGGTCCAGTCGTACTTCGAGGATGCTGAGTTCGTCGAGACCCTTTCGGGCGGCGATGGCCTGGCGCAAGAACTGCACCACCGAGACGCCGGCAATGGCCTCGGGATACTGAAAGGCGAGGAATATCCCGGCGCGCGCGCGCTCGTCGGGCGTCCACTTGGCGATGTTCGCGCCATTCAACAAGATCTCACCCGCGGTCACCGTGTAACCGGGATGGCCCATGACGATGTTGGCCAGGGTCGATTTGCCGGCGCCGTTCGGTCCCATGAGGGCGTGCACTTCACCCTCGCGCACCGTGAGGTCCACGCCACGAAGAATTAAGTTGCCGTCGGCCTCGGCGTGGAGGTTGCGAAGTTCTAAAAGGGGCGTCAACACGGTGACGAGCCTAACGGCCCGTTATGGACGAAAGACCAGTTCTTACCAGCCCCGTTCGACCCACTCGTCGAGGTGGGGTCGCTCGTCGCCAATGGTGGACTCGGTTCCGTGACCGGGCCAGATCGTCACGTCGTCGCCAAAGACACCGAAGATCCGTTCGTCGATCGAGGCGATGATCGTCGCGAAGTCCTGGGCGTTCTGGTTGGTGTTGCCCGGTCCGCCGGGAAAGAGCGTGTCGCCCGTGAAGAGCATCGGCGTCTCTTCGAGAGCGAAGCAGATGCTGCCCGGCGTGTGTCCGGGCGTGTGTAGCGTGCGCAGGCGCAGGTCGCCCACCCGGTGGACCGCATCGTCGTCGAGCAGGTGGTCGTAGCTCGGCAGCATCCCGGCGTCTTCGCCGCGCACCCATACGTCGATCCCGGCTTCGCGGACCTGCTCGACGGCGCCGATGTGGTCCCAGTGGCCGTGCGTCTCGAGTACCGAAGTGACGCCCAGTCGTCTCGCGACGCGCAGTAACCGGTCGTGTTCGTTCGCCGCGTCCAAAAGTGTCGCCTCGCCGGTTCGCTTGCAGCGCACGACGTAGACGTTGTTCTCGATCGGTCCCACGACGAACCGGTGCACCTCGGCGCGGCCGTCGGACCAGACCAGTTCCACATTGTCCATGGTCCACTCTGTCACCCAGCGACCCCGCGTTGAGGTTGACTAATGTCGAAGAGGCTGGGATTACCGTCCAGTACGCACGGAAGGACTGCGATGAATTTTGGATTCAGCGAGGAGCAAGAAGAGCTCCGAAAGATGGTCAAGCGTTTCCTGGAAGAGAAATCGCCTGAATCCGAGGTACGACGATTGATGGCCACCCCCGAGGGCTACGACACGGCGGTCTGGGATCAGATGGCCAAAGAGTTGGCACTCCAGGGATTGGGCATTCCCGAGGAGTTCGGGGGTCAGGGCTACGGCCCGGTCGAGCTCTACGTGGTCTTCGAAGAGATGGGCGCCGCACTCTTTTGTTCGCCGTACTTCTCGACCGTCGCGCTCGCCGCGAACGCCGTGCTCTTCGTCGGCACCGACGCCGACAAGGCGTCGTACCTGCCCGGCATCGCGTCGGGCGAGACGATCGCCACCGTGGCGTTGACCGACGACGCCGGTCTCTGGGACCTCACCACGACCTCGACGACCGCGAGTGCATCTGGTGACGGCTTCGTCGTCAACGGCGTGCGTAGTTACGTCACCGACGGCAACACCGCGTCGGTCATCTTCGTGCCGGCGATGACCGCCAAGGGTCTCTCGCTCTTCGCGGTGCCGGGCGACGCCATGGGCGTCGAGCGCGAAGTCCTCGCGACGATGGACCAGACGCGCAAGCAGAGTCGCGTCGTGTTCAGCGACGCGCCGGCCACGCTCGTCGGGGTCGAGGGCGAAGCCCTCGCGGGTCTCGAGACGACGTTGCAGGTGGCCGCCGCAGCGTTGGCCGCCGAACAGGTCGGAGGCGCACAGCGCGTACTCAACAATTCCGTCGAATACGCGAAGAACCGCGTGCAGTTCGGTCGGCCGATTGGATCCTTTCAAGCGATCAAGCACAGGTGCGCGGACATGCTCCTCGACGTCGAATCGGCGAAGTCCGCGGCGTACTACGCGGCCTGGGCTTCGCAAGAGCGCAACGACGAACTGCCGATCGCGGCGAGTCTCGCGAAGTCGTTCTGTTCCGAGGCGTACTTCCACTGCGCGGCGGAGAACATTCAAATTCACGGCGGAATCGGTTTCACGTGGGAGCACCACGCGCATCTTTACTTCAAGCGCGCGAAGAGTTCGGAACTGTTTCTCGGCGACCCCGCGTACCACCGTGAACTCCTGGCTCAGCGCCTAGGCATCTAGCTCGGTGCTCGCCCACGAGCAACTCCAGAGCGGTGCGTCGTTGCTGGACCTTCGAATCGCGACCTCGAGCGCGAGACCGCTCGCGAGCCACGCGCTGATCATCGTGCACGGACTGCCGAAGGCCATGGGGATGGGCCGTCAGGCGGCCGGTCTCTTGCCGGAGTTGGCCGAGCACATGGCGACCGAGTCCGGATGGATCGTCGCGACCGGCACGCTCTCGGGCGTGGGCGGGAGCACCGGTACGTTTTCGGCGACGCAGTGGCGCGCCGACCTCAAGACGATCATCGAGCGCGTCGACGAGGGGGAGCGACGAATCTCGATGGCCGGTTTCGGTTTCGGTGGAGCACTCGCTCTGGCGACGGCGGCCGAGGACGAGCGAATTCGCGGCGTGGCGACGTTCGCGACGCCGGCCCACTTGGAACCGTGGTGCGGTAGTGCCGAAGATTTTCGCCGCGCGGTGCAGGTAGCGGGCGTCGTCGGTGACGAACGCGACCTCTTGCCGGCCGAAGAACTCCGCGACGACGTCTTCGCGATCGACCCTCTGGTGTCGATCGCGAAGATTCCCCCGCGTCGGCTCATGGTCGGTCACGGTACTGAGGACATCGAGATTCCGCACTCCGATGCTCGCGACCTCGTGGCGGCCGCTGACGGTCGCGCCGAACTTCGATTGATCCAGGGCGCCGGACATCAACTGCGCGCCGACCCTCGGATGGTGGCGACGTTGTTAGGTTGGCTCGACCGGCACCGCTGACAGCGCCTCGTCCAGCGCGACGCGGATTCGCCGCGCCGCCACCTCGGGGTCCCTCGCCTCGGTCAACGCGCGAACGACGACGAAGTGGCGCAAACCGGCGACGACGAGTTCGCCGACGTTCTCGGCGTTCACGCCTCCGGTGACGAAGACCGGTCGGTCACTTCGGGCTTGACTGGCGACGGCGTACGTGACCCCCGTGCCCTCACGGCCCGGTTTGGTCGGCGTGGCGGCGATCGGTCCGGCACTGAAATAGGTGGCCATCTGATTGAGCGCCTGGTCGAACTCGTCAGGGGAGTGCGTCGAAAGTCCGACGATCGCGTCGTAGCCCAACAGTTCACGACAGCGCGACACGGTGGTGTCCTCTTGGCCCACGTGCACGCCGTCGGCGTTCACGGTGACGGCCAATTCGGGCGAATCGTTCATGATGAAGGGCACCCCGAAGTCGCGACAGATCGGCACCATGAGATTCGCGTCGGCGATCCGGGTCTCGTCGTCGAGGTCCTTTTCTCGGAGTTGGACGATGTCGACGCCGCCGCGCAGGACCGCGGGCAAAAAGGTCGCGAGGTCCTCGCGGTGCGGCACGCAAAGATAGAGATGGCGATCGAGGAGGTCGAACATTGGCTCCACCCTAGGAGCCGCTCGACATCGGCTGTATTGGGGCAGACTAGGAGGATGCAGATCCCCGCCAAGACCGACTACGCGATTCGAGCACTGCTCACCTTGGCGGCGAATGACGTGTCGGTGAGCGCGGAGCATCTGGCCCAAGAACAAGACCTGCCGGCCAAGTTCCTCGGCGCGATCCTCTCAGACCTTCGTCGCGGTGGTCTCGTGACCAGCCAGCGCGGACCCGAGGGTGGCTTCAAACTGGCGCGCGACGCCGATCAAATATCGATCGCCGACGTGGTACGCGTGGTGAGCGGACCGATGGCCGGCGTGCGCGGTATGCGCCCCGAGACACTGGAATACGAGGGCGAGGCCAAGCACCTGCGAGAGGTCTGGATCGCGGTGCGCGGAGCGCTCCGCGAGGTCCTCGAACACGTGACGCTCGGCCAAGTCCTTCGAGGCGAACTGCCCGCCGCCGTGACGCGTTTCACGACCGAATCGGATTCGTGGGTCACCCGGAACCTATGAAGCAGGTTCACACCGACGGCGCCTGCCGCGGCAATCCCGGACCGGGAGGCTGGGCGTGGGCGAGCGGCCCCGACAGTTACGCCAGCGGCGCCGCCGCACACACCACGAATCAGCGCATGGAGGTCATGGCCGTCATTGCCGCCCTGCGCGAGAACGAGGAGAGCCCGCTCGAGATCGTGAGCGACTCCTCTTACGTCGTGAAGTGCTTCAACGACAAGTGGCACGTCGGATGGCTTCGCCGCGGCTGGAAGAACTCCCAGGGTCAGCCGGTCGCCAATCGCGACCTATGGGAGGAGCTCTTCGCGTTGGTCCTCACCGCGGATCGCGACGTGCATTTTTCGTGGGTCAAGGGCCATTCGGGTGACGCGATGAACGAGTTCGTCGACGTGCTGGCGACCGAGGCGGCCGACACACAGCGAGGTCGTCACTCGTAATCTGTGGTACCCGACACGAATCGATGAACTGGCCAAAACATTAGGATTCCCCCGGAGTTCATCCACTACGAGATTGAAGGAACAAACGTGACCAACGAGGCCCAGCAGTTCGATGTTGTCGTCATCGGAGGCGGCCCGGGAGGCTACGCCGCCGCTCTCTACGGAGCGTCAGCGGGGCTCAACGTGGCCATCGTCGAGCGCGACAAGGTCGGTGGGACGTGCCTGCACCGCGGCTGCGTTCCCGCCAAGGAGTTCTTAGAGACCGCGCACGTTCGTCGTACCGTGGAACACTCGGGCGAATTCGGCATCACGAACAAGGGAACGACCGTCGACTTCGCGGTGAGTCAGGCGCGCAAGAACGAGATCGTCGAGCGCCTCTTCAAGGGTCTTTCCGGTCTCTTGAAGGGTCGAAAGGTCACGGTCCTGGCGGGTACGGGTCGCCTCGAGGCCGACGGTACCGTCACCGTGGTCGACGGCGCCGACGCCGGGGTCATCGCCAAGGGCGCCAACGTCATCCTGGCGGCCGGGTCGGTGCCGCGCACACTCCCCGGATTCGACGTCGACGGAACCATTGTCGTCACGTCCGATGAATTCCTCGATCTCTCGGCGCTGCCCAAGAGCGCGGCGGTGATCGGCGGCGGTGCCATCGGGTGTGAGTTCGCGTCGCTCCTCGCCGACATGGGAACGACCGTCACGATTTTAGAAGCGTTGCCGACGATCCTCACGGGCTGTGACACCGAAGTCGCGAGCGTCGTCGGGCGTTCCTTCAAGAAGCGCGGTATCGAGATCCGCACCGGTGTCACTATCACGGGTCACGCACCAAAGAAGGGCTCGACGACGATCTCCATCGAAGGCGGCGACGACGTCAACGTCGATATGGTCGTCATGTCGGTTGGTCGCCGTCCCCGTACCGAGGGACTCCTGGCCGACGGTACCGGCGTCGAGATCAATGACCGCGGTTTCGTCGTCGCCGACGGACACCAACGCACCGCTAATCCGAACGTCTACGCCGTGGGCGACGTCGTCGCCAACACGCCCCAACTGGCCCACGTCGGTTTCGCCGAGGCCATCGTGGCGATCAAGAGCATTCTCGGCGAACCGAGCGTCCCGGTCGACTACGACCGCGTGCCGTGGGCCATCTACTCGAACCCCGAAGTCGCCTTCTGCGGCCTCACCGAGTCCAGTGCCAAAGAGAAGGGCTACGAGGTAGTGGTCAAAAAGGATCCCTTCGGTGGCAACAGCCGCGCGCAGATCATCGGCGACACCGAAGGCGTCGTGAAGATCATCGCCGAGAAGCGCGCCGACGGAACGGCGGGCCAGATCTTGGGCGTGCACATGGCCGGTCCGTGGGTGACCGAACAACTCGGTGCCGGGTACTTCGCCGTGAACTGGGAGGCGACCGCCGAGGAGGCCGCCGCGCTGATCCAGCCGCACCCGTCACTCTCGGAGACGTTCGGCGAGACGTTGATCGCGCTCGCCGGTCGAGGATTACACGTCAGCTGACTCGACGTCGGCGTCTCGCGTGCGCTGGCGCAGTCGCTTCGGGCCTCCAGGCTTGATGGGAGCTGAAGTTAATAGTCCGGGGCGTGGGCCAGCACCGTGAACGACAGTGGAATCCGGGGGCGCCCTTCAGGTACGACGAACAGCCCTGACTCATTTTTCTCCAGCCAGGGAAAAAGTTTAGAGAGTGTCCAGTCGTGTTCGGTCAGTGAGTCAAGCACGAGACCGCGCCCGATCAACGCCGCAATAATCTCACCAATCGAGTGGTTCCAATCGTAGGTTCTGATGGCACTGAGTTCTTCTCCGTCGGTGTACGAGAAGGGGCTGTCCGAAACAAAGGGATTATCCGGCTCTTCGAAGTAGCCGTAGATGACCTGCTCGCCGTCATCGTCGAAGCACGAAGGAAACGGGTGACCGTCGTGCAGATACAGTCTTCCCCCCGGAGCGAGAAGGTCGGCCACGACCCCACCCCATGCAGCCACGTCCGGCAGCCAGCAAAGTGCACCAAGGCTGACGTAGACGACGTCGAACCGTTTTCCCGAAAGCGCTTGAGGCGCGTCGTAGACGTTGGCGCAAACGAAAGTCGAACGCCCGGACAGCCCGGCACGTTCCGCCAATGAAATGGCTTCGGTAATGGCGGCCGGCGAGAAGTCGAGTCCAGTGACCATCGCCCCGGCTCTGGCCCATCGCAGAGTGTCCATCCCGAAATGACACTGCAGGTGGACGAGGCTCTTGCCCTCCATGTCCCCTAGAGCCGCGATCTCCCTGGACGGCGGTCCCGGCGCTTTAAGGAGCCAACCTTCAACGTCGTAGAACCGAGACTCGGTGTGGACTCTGACGCGATCGTTCCAATTTTCGAGGTTGGCTTCGAGTCGCGCGTCCATTCGCTCAGTGTAGGTTCGCCGATTGAGACACCGAGTAAGCCCTGGCCGCCCTCACACGACTTCCCACGAGCGCATCAAGCCTCCGGTGAAAGGTTCGCGCTCAACCTTTCGTCGTGATGAACCCGACTTTGGCGCCGGTACAGTTGATGCCATGACAGACGTCACGCTTCCATCGCTCGGCGAGTCGGTCACTGAAGGAATCATCACTCAGTGGTTCAAGAAAGTGGGTGAAACCGTCGCGCGCGACGAGC
>Ga0182030_10013668_pt1 | contig 16127 bp, 13 predicted proteins | sample 812S3MmetaG_FD_121299 | JGI IMG/M metagenome (GOLD analysis project Ga0182030, IMG submission 121299) | Permafrost microbial communities from Stordalen Mire, Sweden - 812S3M metaG (Illumina Assembly) | ecosystem: Environmental > Terrestrial > Soil > Wetlands > Permafrost | place: Sweden...
AGGGTGATATTGACCCACAGAGGTAACTCCGTGGATTTATAGGTGTCTTTTTAAGTTTTTTGCCAGACCGCTAGTAATAGCGGGGGACCGCTTCTTCGACCAAGGAGACGCTGGCGATTTTTTGAAAAGCGTGACTTTCTTTCCCGCGAAGAGTCCGGTTTTGAAGTTACTGAGCGGCAGGCCACGCCGAGGCAGATGCTTGGGGAACTCATCTGTCGGATGACAAACCCGATCGCTGATCGCTGTACCAAATACCTGACAGGAGGGCTTGACCTTTCGCCGCGCATTGTTTTGCTATCGCGTCTTTGTACCACTTCAGTGTACCCTCGTTCTCGGAATTAATGGAAAAGCCATTTCGTGCGTAGTTGATGCTCGCCGCGTCGCCGCCCCACATGTCGTACCGCTCGGCTCCCAGAGCGTTTATCGCGTTAATGACGTTACTGCCGGACATCGCCGCATTGAGAAGTGTCCCGCCTTCGAGTGCGATCTGGCCCCCATCTGCCTTAAACTTCAGGACATAGCCCATTGCCGCCACTTCGACGTTGTATTGCCCCACCGTATAGCCCGGAATTGGAGTTTCTGGACATGTAACTCCGGTCAGCGCGGGACAGGCAATCGCACTAAAGCCATTGAACCCCAGAGTGATGCGATCTTTGTTTTCAATCAAGTAGTTGACGAAGCCATCGGCCAAAGCGATGAAAGCCGGGTCGGCATTAGTCAGCGCGTAGGCCCTTATCCAGGGTGTATAGGTGATATCCGCCTCCAGCCGACTTCTCTTAAAAGCTTCGAGGTAGATATCCGTGATCTCACGATCGTAATTAAACCAACTCGCAAAGGTGAAGCCAGCCGGATACTTCGCAATGCTTGCGCCCAAGACCGTGGGATTCTCTTCACCTTGAAGACCGTAAGGAATGCGAACAGCTGAGATCACCGGATGTCCGTCGTAGCGCCGAGCCAACTGGAATGCAAGTTCTCTAGACATTTCGACAAAGCGATGATCCCAATAGGCCGGGAAAACAAAAGAAGGAATCACCCCACCTACGATGTTTCCGATAATCGTAGTCGGCGTGGCAACATAAGTTCCATTCAATGAATTGTCGGGCGCAGGCTGCAAACGATCGAGAACCCACTGCGGCGTCTCGTTGAGTAGCCGGGGGGCTCCATTCACCCAAGCCACATAAGGGAAGCCCACCGTAGCAATGTTGAGAACCACTTTCTTCCCACGGCTTCCCCAATAATTCAACACACTGTCGATGAAGGTAAAGTCACAATTATCGGGAGAAATCGGACAGAGTTGGTTCCAAGAAACCATCAAGATGATGCCGTCCATTTCCTTGATCAAAGGAAAGAGTGTTGTCGTTTGCTCGACCGAAACAGCCAATGGAGCGCCTTCTTGGTTTACGCCATCTGGCAGATAACTTCTAGGAGAGTAAAAGTACAACTGGTGCGGACGCTTTTCGGTTTGAACGTCGGCGTCATGCGCATAACCAGTGGCGGCGCTGGAGCTCATTGCGTGCAAAGATGTGGATATGATCAACAGGAGAGCAATTCGAAGTGCCATTCTTCTGCATAACGAGTTTTTCATATGCATTCCCTCATTCAGTGACCAGACGCTGAGATTTTACAACACATATAAAGCTATAAAACACAATAATTTTGACCTAATTGTGCTTGATCTGAATATGCCCGGTATTAGCGGCATCGAACTTATCAAACTTATTCACACCAAGCATGCGAAACTGCCTATTCTGATATTCAGCATGCGCCACGTTCTGCAAAGTGCGCAAAAGGCCTTGCAGGCGGGTGCAACAGGTTTTGTCACAAAAGGAAGCGGGCCCAATACGCTTATTTCTGCTATCAAAATGGTTGCGGCGGGAGAAAGATTTCTCGATGTCGAACTCCTCGATATGATAATGCTTGAAAAAAAATCGTCCCAGTTTGCTGGAGAACAAGGAACCTCTTACAGAACGTGAACTGCAAATCATGGAACTCATTGCACTTGGAAAAGGAGTTAATGAGATAGCCGCCGAGCTTTGCATAAGCAACAAAACTGTCAGTACGCACAAGACCGACTCAAAACGTGGCAAGTGGCAAAAGACTTCGTTGGCAGGCGTCGGCTCCCCGTCATGAGTTGGATGTAGCACACCATCAAAATCAAGAAAAAGAATCATTCTTGTAGACCAGTAGATAGAGCAAATGAAAGACGTTGCTGAGTAGTTGGCTCACTATTCACAATAAATCATCGGTGAGAACAGTCAATGAGTTAGATGCCAAACGTCAAAATTGGAGGATACGTTCGACTGACTATGGCTGGCCAGGATGACTCATTCGAGGGAAGACTCATCCAATGACTCTTCCTGAATAACAAGCCACCAGTCCAAATTTTAATTTGCAGCTAGGCCAATGCGGACAACGCGGCCTCAGGTACCTTATCGAGTACTTTCAAAAGTGCCTTGGCCGCTCCGGTCGGGCATCGTTTACCTTGTTCCCAGTTGCGTATTGTTTCGAGCGAAACATTAATGCGATGCGAGAATTCAAGTTGACTCAACCCTAATCGGCGGCGTACACGGCGCGCAAATTTTGCAGCATCTTGCATGGCCTCCTCATTGTCCCGTGCCATTTGCAAATCTATATCCTGCTCACTTGTGGCATCAATACGATTTTTGTTCACACGACCTTGCGGCAACCCGGCTAGAGTTACTGGGTCAATTTTCACGTTCACTGTTTTCATAATCTTTCACCTCTCGTTTATTGGCCTTACGTGCTGAAATAATCCGAAGCACCGTTCCTCGAACGGTGTACACAACAAAAAATACCCGCCCATCAATGGCGCCAAGTAATTGATACCGATCTTCTCCGTAATCCCAACGCGAGTCCTTGTGGATCAATCTTTCCGTATCCATAAACGCTTGCAGCACATAAGCGAAGTCAAATCCTCGCTCTGTAAAGCAGGTGTTACTTTTAGCTTGATCCCATTCGAATTCCATAGGCGGAGAGTAGGCCAATGGCCTATGCATGTCAAGTTAGTAATTTGATTACGAATACACTGTTTTATAGCTATTCATCATAAGGGGCCATTTGGCCGCCGATTATCTTTAGCACTCGGAGCGAGTCAGCATATTCCTCATTTGTCACAGAAAAGCTTACTTGAATAATCCTATTGTCCGTGCGGTCAATCTCAATAGTGATTCCATCTTGTTTGATATCAAATCGAAGCAGGCGAAAGTGACCTGAATATTTCCCGTCATCAGTTTCAAAATAGCACTCACCAACGTCATCTCCTTCAAATTCGCGCTGAATGAGAAGATATGAACTGTAACCATCAGTCAGATCATCATCTTCAAACAATGCTTGATAATAGTCGCCAGAGTTAGAAGTGGATAAGCTTGAGAATAATTCAAACCGTTACATAATCTGCTGCAAAAGACTTAGGATGTAAATTAGTCAGCAACAAACTCTGTATACGGCGTTAACGTACAATGGAAACGCTTCCTCGATATTTCACGGTCTGGCGTTTCACCGCTCTAGTCGGCTGCCATAGTAGGCACAGGTGCGTATATTAGGCTAATTAAAATGAAATTCAAGTGCCTTTTTACTGCAAGATGATTTGTGTTGGGGTGGAAGGACATCGGCGGACAAATGCGGACGATGGTGGAATGAAAAATAAATTTTCTGATGACGATTTAATTCCCTCCCTAGTTAACGTCATTGAAATTTCGGCTTGCTGTTGTCCGTTTGGGACGCTGAGAAATGGTCATCGCTGAGGCGCTGCCACAGCATCTCAGGATACTTTCTTTTTAAATTTTATTACTTCCCCACCTTTGCGCATCGCTACGAGTTCATCACCCCACCATTGCGAAAGTTTATGCCTTTCCTTGATATAAGTGGCTCTATTATACGAAGCTCGAATTGCATCTTTATCCTTATGCGCCAGTGCCGCCTCAATTACATCATGCCGAAAATGACCGTGCTCGTTCGCCATTGTGCTAAAAAAATGCCGGCATCCGTGAGGAACAACGCGATATTTTGGCCACAGAATTCTAAATGCTTTCGTTAGAGTCATCTCTGAAATGGGTTTACTCGGCTTGCTTCCAGGGAACAACAGTTCGTTATAGCCCGTTAACTCATGCAGTTCTTTCAAAGCAGTTACAGCTTGTTGAGATAACGTTACTGTGTGCTCTTGACGGGTTTTCATTCGTTCTTTTGGAATTCTCCACTCGCCCTTCTTTAGGTCAAACTCTGACCAGCGAGCTTCACGTAGCTCACTGGGCCGTTTAGCAGTAAGCATTAGCAACCAGATAGCTATACATGTTTCAGGTCTACCTTGATAATCAGTCAGCAGTCGAAGAAACTCACCAGCATCGTTCCTGTTATTGAATGTCGGGTAGCCTTTTCTATCATGTTTTTTTAGAACTTCAACCAAGCAGGCGGCTGGGTTCTCACCAATTAATTTCCCAGTAGCTTTGGCATAGTCGAACACTTGACGTAACCATGCACGGCACTTGCCCATCAGCTCCAATGCACCTCGTGCCTCCATAGTTTTCAATGTAGAAAGAAGCAAAGGTGAAGTAACTTCCTTAATTGGCAAATTTCCGATGCGGGGATACACGTTTGCTTTAAACGTCGAAATGATTTTTACTTTGTAAGAATCAGAAATTTTATCCTTAACTTCAATCCACTCTGTAGCTATGGATTGAAATGTGGAGCTGGCATCCAGTGCTTGAGATTGAGCTTGTTTTCGCTTTTCTTGTACAGGGTCTAGTCCGTCAGCAACCAATTTGCGTGCTTTTGTCGCTGCTTGTCTGGCATCCGAAAGACTCATGTCCGGGTAAGAGCCAAGTTGTGAAGTTTTTTCCTTTCCACGCAACGTATAGCGAAATTGGAAATATTTCGAACCGTTAGGATGTACGAGCAGATTCAAACCGCCGCCATCGTTCATTTTGCGTGGTTTGTCCGCTGCCTTTGCAGTACGAACTGTCACATCGGTTAACAGATTAGTGGCCATAACGGGTAAAAAGTTTTCGGGTTATTAATTTTACCCGTATTTTTACCCGTATTTATTGCGGAAGTCAATGGACAAAGTAGCATCATACTGGACTTGAATCACAGCATCTTCATGTATTAATTAGCATTTTAATGCTGCAATGGACGTCCTTGGACTACTTAATGGTGCCGAAACTGAGAATCGAACTCAGGACTGAGCGTTACGAGTGCCCTGTTTTACCACTAGAACTATTTCGGCTTACTGCTTCAAGGGCAAATTATATCAGCAGATTGCATGGCGAAAACAGATCAAATTACACCGACAGTTTTCAAACCTTCCACCTGTAAGGAGTCGCGTCCAAAATCTGCGGTGTTTCATTAATCACATTCCGCAGAATTTCCACACTCGCCGGTGCCATGGTCACACCATAGCGGAAATGTCCGCTATTGATGAATAAGTTTTCCAAATGCGGATGGCGTCCGATAGTCGGAATATTCTCGGGCGACCCCGGTCGCAAGCCTGACCAGTGTTTTACCAGCGGCATATCGCTTAATGACGGCAATATCTTAACAGCACGCTGCAACAGCATTTCGCGCACATCGGCTGTAGTACTTTTGTCAAAGCCGACATCCTCCAGTGTGCTACCCACCAGCAAATGACCGTCGCGACGCGGGATCAAATACAGACCTGCTTGCAATACGATATGCGGCAAAGGAGGCGCATCAAATTTAAACAGCAGCATCTGTCCGCGTATGGGTTTGATGCCAAGCTGAATAGCCTGCTCACCCAGCAACTTTTTGCTCCAGGCACCCGCGGTGACAATATAATTTTCCGCAGTGAACTCACCTTGCGAGGTCAACACTTTGCTCACCTTGTTGTGCTCGACCTGAATTTCCTGAACCGCGCAATGCTCGATAATGCGCACACCCAGTTGTTCAACACGAGCGCGCAAGGATTGCAGCAAACGCGGATTGCGGGCTTGTGCGACATCGGGCAAGAGCAGACCACCATCTGTCTGCACGGCATTAACCTGATGAGCTGCACACCAGTGTTGCGCGGCTTGCAGATCAAACGGAGGCAACACCAACATTCCGCTAACTGTGTACTCAGGGTCTATGCCTGTAGCCAAGCGCAGTTTTTCTGCCCATGCGCCGAACAAACCGGCCCCGCGTGTACTGAGTTGTGTCACCACTTCGGGATAGTCCCATGGGCATAACGGAGACAAAATTCCGCCCCCCGCCCAAGAGGACTCTTGCCCCACCGCACTTTGCTCCAGTACCGTGACTGTCTCGCCTTGTTGCAAAAGCGCTTCAGCACTCGCCAAACCCAGTGCGCCGGCACCTACCACTAAATACCCATTACGCACTCTTAACTCCCTAATAAACACCGCCAATCCGACATGATAACCTTATCGGTCGGCTCCAATACATTCTTGCAATCAAATTGAATTCCTCTCAAAGAATTCTGGCAAGCATCTTTGCAACCTGTTGCAAGAAAAATTAATCCTCAGCACGAATATCTGAAATTACATACTCCCCGGTTACTTGACCCATGCCGTCAACCTGTCTGAATTTCACCGGAAATAGACGATATTCCAACCCAAGCCAAATTTCAAAATAGGGCTGACCTTGCTCATGCATCTTACGCAAGTGCAGAACAGGCAAATTTCCCAATGGGCTGGAAATTTCTTCTTTTACTCCAACTTCAATTTGACTCAGTTCGAGTTGGGAACCGTCGGTGATCGGTAACGGAATAATTTCCCTCTGCATGGAGAGTTGTGAAAGTTGGTACATAAAACTCAGAATATCCTGGGCATCATCGGGCAATGCGGTATTACTACCATTGGAATAAATAAGCTTTTGCGCCTTTCGATCAAAGGTAGCCTCCAGACCCTGCTTCTTTTTCTCCTTGATTCTTTCTTCTGTAAACGAATCGGGCCAAAGTCCATGTTCATCGACCTTACCATAGCTCGTCTGAACAAGGTGCTCGTTATTAGCCAAGATCGACAGACCGATAGCTTGCCTGTCTGCCGCCAGCGTATATCTATCTCCATCGATATCGAGTTGATGGCGAAGCAGACCGACTTTGGAAAGGTTGATCCCCTTATAAACGTCAAAGGAAAGTTGCAAATGCCTGGGGAACAACGGGGGAGACACTGATTTTTCCATTTTCTTAATGGGTTCCGCAGTGTTGCTTATTTTATTTATTGGCGCTGCATCGCCAAACTTGCTTAAAGGACTTGCTTGCACGGGTTTTTCAACTGGTTTCGCCGCTGCGGGTAGCGGCAATAATTCGAGCCTCACACTAAGAGGGGGGAAATGAGCATCTCTATGGGGCAACAGCAGATATGGCATCCACAGTATAAGCGCATGGATCGCAGCGGAAAGTGCGATTGCTAAAAGGATGCGGCTGGCAGGTATACGTGAAGATCTGATCACGGCACAAAACGGATAAGGTCAATCATTTAGCAGGCGGCCCTAAACAGAGTAAAACCAAACCCGTCGGGTGAGGGCTTGGCTTTAGTGTTAGGTGAATTAAACCAATTATTATTGCGTCAATTCACGCCATGATGTTAATTTTGTCGCCCCTGAACTTGATATCGGCGGACTGTACGTAACATTAGCCCCACTTGTACTTGTTACAATTTCCTTAATTGTCCCATCGGGCAATTTGACGACAGAGATACCGGCTGTTTCAGACGTTCCACCTGGTGTCTGAAGCAATTGTCCCACGCTTGCCCCAATACTGGATCCACTTTTCCAATTGAAAGAATATTCCCAACTGGTTCCGCCAAGACTACAAGCGCTGGAACTTGGAACATTCGATGCAACTAGCAGCGCGCCATTCACCAATATCGGATCAACATTCACCCGCTCCCCCGAGGCTGAACCCGCAACACCTGTTGAGGAATTGTACACTAGCAAATCAACATACCATCCGGAATTAGACGCAAAGTTGACGGAATTGCTGCTGACTGTGCGTGTTGTTGCAGACGGTTGATAGAGAAACTGTTGTACAAATGAGGTGTATGTGCGTGGACTGGTCCAAGTGGTCGGCGAGGCAAGATTATCTTTGATAGCGTAAATCGTTTGAACTTGCGTACCTTCAGGGGCTGACAAATCCGATAAACCAAGATATCGGCCTGTAGCCACATACAACACCGGATTGCCAATGCCCCCCAGAGAGTTTGGAGTATCAGCCAGTGGATCGCCCAATTCTATTCTTGCCGTCACTGATTGCGCCACCCCGCTGGGATCATCCAGAACAGCGATATTTTGCACCGTAATCCCGGCTGTGCCACTAGAACCGGGAGCCCCTAAATCGAAGCGCCATACATTCCCCTGCAAGTCCCCTGCATAAACATAGCGCGCTGTCATATTCGCGCTTAAGTTGTCAAACCAAGGGCTCAGTTTACTCAAACCACTTGGTGAAGTCGTGCTTCCAACCCCCGTAGAGACTTGACGCAAAATTGTTCCAGTGAACGCATCCAATTCGTAAAGTGTGCCCTGACCAGTGCCACCGGTATTATTGTAGCCCGATGACACCAGCACAACCCAGCGCCCGTCGTTGCTGCGTTTGGTAATTACCGGATTACCAAAGCTGTCTCCCATATTGGAGTCGTTATTGGTAGGACAAAGCGTGCTGCTCGAACATATCTCCCACAGCCCTTTCGGATTCAGCGGATCGGTTATATCCAAAGCATAATACCCCTGACCGCCCGCCCCTAATCCGCCAACAAGGATCGTAGACCAAGCCGTACCATTATAGACGTCCATTGTCGAAATATATCCATCCACATAGTATTGATGATTTTGATAATAATTAGCGTCGGCCAATTTATACAGATTGGGCATCACCATAGTTGGCACATACGCCCAGTTTTCTTTCCCGCTAGAGGAATCAAAAGCGTGCAACATGCCGTCGTTCGCGCCAATGTACACGACACCCGCGCGACCCACTTCGGTTACGGTCGCCCATGTGGCGTAACCTGTATCAAGGAAATTATATGTCGGAGCCCCAACATAAGCCGGTTGAGTGTCAACCGTATCACCGAGGAAGTAATAGTTGGGGCCGTTTGCCCCCACATTCGCAGCGACATGACGTGAACGGTAAATAGTCGGTGCCAACCATTCATCACCACGCAACCAGTCAATTAGATATGCGGCCGTGTTCCCTTGACCTTGCTGGGTTGTGTTTAAGTTACTCGTCGTGCATTGCGACATTATGGCAACTGAGCCCGCATAGCATTTATTTGTGAAGTAGCTGGCGGGTGCGTTCGCTGCGGTAAATGCCGCGAGACCGTTGCTGGCAACGGAATTAAACATCCAAATATTGCGCGAGGTAATTGCATTTGGCCCGTAATTAGCCGGAGATGCAGTTGTCGTAAGGTTAAGCGGGTTATTCGCATCTGCTGTCGGAATCAGGTTTGCTAATTGCAAATCTGCATCCCAAAAAGTCACAGAAGTTCCCAAAGTCCAGCCCGTAGTGCATAGTGACGCAGCATTCATAGCCAAGGTACAAACATTTCCAGTAACCAAATCTATCGCGGCACTTTGCAAATCGCCAAACCAAAGACTTGAAACGTAATTTGAAATGTAGTCGGCATTGTTAGCAGAGGTCACCGTCGGGTTACTGGGCGTTGAAGCGGCGGCGGCACCCGTTATCTGATTGATGGAGGCCAACGCGTTATTCAAACCGGACGCTAATGTTTGCGGATTAGTGGCACTATAATAGGCACCGCGCCCGTCTAACGATGCATGCCAGAGATCATCGATATTCTGGATCGCACTTGAAGCGGGAATTGGCCAATTGCAAACACCGCTTGATTGCCAATTGCACACCGTTGTTCCATTGGCCGTCGCGCCGGTCAGTACCGCACAAAAATCTCCGGAATACTGTCCATTAATGTCCGCTACATTATTAGTTGGAGAGCAGGCCGTTAAAGTTGCTGTGGTAGTCGCTGAGAGGCCCCCGTAATCGGGGGTAAAGTTCATCATGCCACGCGCCCCCAGACCCAAGGTGAAGGTGGTCATATGCTGCCAACTGGGCTGATTCGCATCACTTGAAACGAAGGGTACATTGTTCGCACATACATCCACCCCCATTGAGCCCGTGCAGTTGCCTAACGAGTTGTCGCGCAGGTCATTTTTATAATAATACTCTGCCACATCGGCCAGCGTGTTTGAAGTGCCCCCGCTGGAAACCACTGTACTGGTCGGCGTACCGGCAATCGGGCTACCCTGTGCCGCCACTGTGGTAGCCGAAGTACCACCAGTGGTGACGGTTGAGGTAAGGGTTACGGCGCTATAACCCGCAGTGGGTACTGAGGCAAGTGCGGTGCACACATTATTCGGATTGGGCGTCCCGGCGACCCATCCTGCGGAGCCCGCAACACCGCAAGGTGAGGCTCCTCCGCAAGTATCCGATGTCGGGGCGGTATTGGTTGTGCTGACAGTATTCACAAACGTATATACAGGCGTGCTGGGTGAATATGTCGGCGGCGCTGCAACCCCGTTTGTGGTGACCACCGTCTGCGTCTGACTGGCACTGTAATTGCTTAGTACCGTGAGCACAGCCCCGGTGAGAGTCTCTGTCTGGGTATAAGGCGTCACGGTTACAGATTTTCCGGGCCCGCCGCCTGCTCCTGGACAAGCGCCTTCTGTTTTGCTATAACCAAAGGAGGCAAAATCCGTTGTACAAGTTGCAGCATTTAGATTTGAACCACTGCTTACCAAATACCACGTCACCCCTGCCCCATCGGTTACGCTTGGGTTATTTTCAACAGGAGTACCACCACCGCCACTGCCGCGGCACAACCATGGATAATTGCCAGGTATCTGTGTTCCAACAGCTACGCAACGGCCCGGATACGGATTGGTAGAGGTGATTGTCGAACCCAGACCAATACTATGAGTACCATCTGTCATAGGTGCTGAGGTCGCACCTGCTGGCACGCTACTGGTTGTGCAGGCCCCTCCAATGACGGTATTGGTATCACTCCAGGTTTTCGTGACGACAGCGCCGGTTGTCACAGTCTGTTGTTCCTGCGAGGTGATTATGGGTGTGGTGGTAGTGGTAACTGTGGAAGCACCATCATACATGGGTCTCACTTCACTCCCATCCTGATTGCCGACTGTACCATTGGTTAAATTATAGGTAGTGCTACCATTCCAATAGCCATCGGTTGAAAGAATGACAAAGTTCTGCTGGCAAGAGTATTGCATCGGGTCCACCGGAAGAATACCGTTCAGAGTGCCGGCAGAAGCCGTAGTAGCAACGAAGGGAGTGACGGTAAAGGTCATATTGGCGAAACCACTTTGGGTGGCAATAACCACCGGCGATAATCCTAGCGCCGCCTTGACCCCCGTGATCGTAACCACATTGCCCGCCACGGTGGAACCATAGTCCGTGGCCTGCATTGCATTGATTTGGTTGTTGATAAAGCCCGCAACACTGCTCGTGCTGGTGTTGGTCACACCGAGCGTTACATCCTCGACAGCACACGTTGTGTTCGGGGTTATATTCGTCAAGGCGCAGTTCATCGTTTCACCCAGCGGTGCTGTAGGCAAAGCATTGTTGACCCCGGCAGCAACCTGAACATTAGTGACAAGTGCATTACAACTGCCGGTACAACCAACCGTTATGGTCGACGTGTAGGTGGTGACAGAGCCGAATTTATGCGCATAATATTGCCCCACGTGGGACAGCGCTTCGCGCAGCGGCGTGGAATTGCCAGCCGCTGTGGCATAGAGCTTGGCATACCAGAGATCCTTTTGGCAGTTCGTGCCCGGCGTGCAGGATGGATTCGCTGCTGTCGGGGCTTCGGCGAAGTTGTCGATATCGACAAAGTCGGGCGAGACATTGTTGTTCATGGTCATGAAGGCGATACGGTAAGTGCTGGGTACAGGCGCAAAGGCCAAGCCAACCCCGGTCAACATCATCATTTTGCGGGTACTGTAATAGCTGTACCAGTTGGCGAAATTCGTGCGCTCATCGGTACCGCCAGGCCCTGAGGTTGCGCTGACGATCACTTTGGTAAATACGCTGTTCGCAGCATTCGTGCCGTCATATTTGGTGGTGGTGGAACTGGTGCTATTGCATTCGTTGTAGAAGATGCTGTAGCTGCCATTGGGCGCGGGCAGAGAAGTGGTTAATGTATGGTAATACTGCTGGAAGGAGGCGGTCTGTGTGCCGCTATATTTATAGTAAAATGCCGGAACGCCACCGGTTACGTAGCCGGACTGGCCTGTGCCGCTACCGCTGGTAAAGCTGGTACTCAGGTTAACGGTACCACTGCCGGTCGAGTAGCCATTTCTCGGAGCGGCAGTAAAGGAGGAGTTCGGATAAAAAGTACCGTCGGACTTTATCGGGGCCGAATAACTGATACTCGGATTATAGTAGACACCGTTGCATTGGCTGCTGTTGAAGCCAAATTTTCCCTTGAAATTGAGTGCGTCATCAGGCATGTAATCCCAATCCATACTCCCGGAGTCATCCAGCATAAACATGATGTTTGGTTCTACACTGGTGGAGGAACTTGTCGCCAAGGGAACATTGGAAAGGTCTGTAATGGCGGCGAAGGATGATCCGCTGACTCCAATAGACAGACTGATCATCCAGACAGCGATCTGACTTTTGCAGCTTAATTTATTGCTTTTCATGAATGCCTCCTTTGTTTTTTTCTCTACTTTTCCAGAGAAAACTTTCCGCAATGTTTATTCCGCGATCAACACCAGCGCTTGTGCATAAGACACCGAGTTGCGCACGCCCACTGAACGCGCGGTGATGCGATAGAAAACTAAAGTACTGGTGGAAGGTACTGGATGAGTTTTGCTGCCGCCCTGTACATTCATAGAATACTTCTGGCACAGTACTTGGGCAGGGTCAGACGGGGAAACACCTGCAGTCTTACACATGCGATGGATCACATACGATACGGTTGCAATTGTGGTGCCATTAACGTCTTTTATCGGCGACAGAGTATTCGCTCCGGCCCACTGAGCTGGGTTCCCCCACCATAGTGAATCATCGGGAGCTGCTGTCCCTGTGCACAAAGTCGAATACGCAGCATCAACCTTGGCATCAACCTGACAAGTCTCGGGAAAATTGAGATTTGATTGCATAGGCGTGGCGTAATATCCGGGAAAATAAGCAAGACCACCCGTACACAGGGAGGCTGTTCCTCCAGACGGACATGGCCCACCATTGTTGTAGTTCAATATCTGCTTGTCGTTTATATTGCCGCTGTTCGCCACATTCATCAAAGCAGCATAGGCGCTGTTTATTCCAACATCTACCGCATTCAGCGTTGCCTGTTTGAAAGCAAGATTCCCGGCAATAACACTTCCGGTATCCACTGAGCGCATCATGCCGATGCCCGCCAGCGTCATAGCGACCAGCATGATCAGCGCGATGAGCAAAATCACCCCCCGCTGCTTACTTGGCGGGGTCATTTTTCTGCCACGAAGTATTAAGGGTTTCATAATGGTTTCCACAACACGTTACGTAATGGCACGGTATTTTCAAACGTTTTATAGCGGTAGCATTGCCAGTTATCACCCGCTGCCAACAAGTCCAACTGTTTGCTGATATCCAATTTGACGTTAGCGCTGTCTATCCATGTAGGAAATACCGTTGTGGTCGCGCACGCCACAATTTTACCTGTCGAGTCTTTTGTCACCTCCGGCTGCGCACTGCGCGCAACCAATGCGACGCGTACAGCCAATACATTGACTCCCGCAGCCGGCGGCGTTTGTTGCCATCCGGCGACAAACACACCACCCGCTCCGTTATCCACTCCATATTCCGCCTTCATCAATACAATGCCTTCGGAAATCACGCTACTGGTCGCCTTTGTCGGCAGACAGGTCGCCGATGGTGTACAAACGGTGTATGTCGGAACTACTGGGGAGGCGGCAATTTTGGACACCAGTTGCAGCAATCCCGTGGTACTGCCGTTGGCTTGTTCGACATCTATCGTTTCATTTGTCAGCACGGGAGGGTACGGAAATGTACCCGTCTGAGATAGGGTGGTAGTCGGCGGGAATGATCCGAAATCCCAAGTCTGCCTGTAAGTTAAAACCAGGGTATCGGAGTTACCCGTTGCGGCTGTACCCGGGGTAATCGTCACGGCAGGGAGTTGAGTATTACCCGCAGCGCAGTCTTGCGGAATCGGGGGAGTATTAAAGCAAGAAAATAATCCGTATCCTGCATTCTTTATCGAATGTTCCAAACCGAACTGCGCCGCTGCGGCATTTTGCTGCGCATCTCCGCCACTTGTCGTGGTGCGTTTGTTCGACTCGGATACGGCGAAGACTTGAAAAATAATGATGATACCCAACAACCCGATGACCATCCCGACCATCACGTCAACGAGGGTAAATCCGGCATTTCCTCTGCTGCTCAAGTTGTCAGTATTCTTCTTCATGGTGAATTGGCGCAAACTGGCGGTTAATTAATGGTAGTGGACACAACATGCCGGTGCGGATTCTGATCTTTGGGAGGCAGCCACTGAAGCGTGACCGTGACAGCCTGACCATTAACCGCAATAGTTGCACTTGCTGCCGGAAGATCACGCTGGACACCACTGGCGAACCAGGCTTGAGTGAACGCATTCCCAACCCCGCTCGCAGCAGTGCAGGGGGCACATGCGAAACCCGGATCTGGCGCATTAATAACCACGCCGGCAGCGTTGGCAGTGGCGTTGACGGCCAAACGATTCGCCCATATTGTGCCGATCATCTGGTCTGCCAAAAAACCGGCCGTAATACGGTAATTGGCATCGGAAACTGTGTTGATGGCCGTCGCCTGCATCCCGACCAGGGCAAGAATGCCCAGCGAAAAAATCAGTATGGCAATCAACGCCTCCAGCAGCATGGCCCCGGCCTGATAGGTTTTGCTAAGTTTGATTTTCATTTTAAAGCATCCTCAACAATGTCTCGGATCGGTAGCCGCCAAAAGGGGCGATGGATCGCACATCTTGACGCTCCCCCCTTGCTGCACTGTGACCAACAAAGGACGTCCATTCGCAGTGGAGACTTCGATCACGCGAATGGGATTTCCACCTACGGCTGCATCATTGGCTATTAGCTGCCCCAGACCATTGAACATGACACTGGTGGAGGAGTCGTTCGTGATAGGGATGGTGATAGGAAGTGTCGGCACGATGGAAGAAGTCGTCACCTGCGCGTTCTTTGCGCCTTCCATATATGAATGTTCTTGCACCCGCACTTCATTCCCCGTGGAGATAGCAAGCCCAGCACCACACAATCCAAATGTGTCCGCGGCATCGGGTGTGGCGGCTGCAGACGACGCCACTAGTACCTGCCAAGTCGCCACTGACGGAAATGTTGTATTACACAGGTTAAATCGCGCCCACGTATTGTTGTTCACGGCGGTACGACGCGCCAACTGGATGCCATTTAATATGGACTCGGCACCGGCGCGAATCTGCTGATTCTGAATCCATCCCATAAAGTTCGGCGCGGCGAGGGCGGTTAACAGACCAAAAAGCGCCAACGCGATCATAAGTTCGATCAGAGTTACGCCTTTCTGTCTGCGCCGAAGATTTAGCATTGCCCCCCCACATTCGTTATCCAGCAAGCGGCCGGGGCTGCGGCCGTACTGGCTTGCCAAGTCGCGGGGGCCGGAGCCAAGATCCAAGATTGCTTAAGATTGTCCGTAGGGGTATTTGCAATACTGTAGTTGAATCCGCTCATGGACGCATCACCCGAAGCAGCATTTCCTCCGGTAGCAGTAATTGTATAAGTGGTCGCAGTAGCAGTACAGGCATATGAGAAATATTTCACAATAGGCGCACCGGGAGGTGTCACACCGCAATTTGCCGCATTCAAATAAGTGCGATTATCTTGAAAGTACTGTTCCATAGCGACGCGAAGACTGGCCAGATTTGAAGTGGCTTCCTGAACTTTTCCCCTGAATACATAGTTGCTGTAGGAAGGTATCGCCACAGCAGCCAATATTGCGACAACTGCCACAACGATCATTAATTCGATCAAAGTAAAACCGTTATTGCGCTTCATAGTCACGCTCCCTATTTGGTTAAATGGATACTAGATTTTTGGATTCTACAATGCCACTGGCATCTGACAGATGGCGAACGAGGCAAGACAAACGGTGAAAA
>Ga0182030_10013669_pt1 | contig 16127 bp, 18 predicted proteins | sample 812S3MmetaG_FD_121299 | JGI IMG/M metagenome (GOLD analysis project Ga0182030, IMG submission 121299) | Permafrost microbial communities from Stordalen Mire, Sweden - 812S3M metaG (Illumina Assembly) | ecosystem: Environmental > Terrestrial > Soil > Wetlands > Permafrost | place: Sweden...
TGATGTGGTCGCGGAACACGACGATCTCGGCGCGGCCCTCGAGGGGCGACCAGTCGGCCATTGCGAGCGCCGCCCCTTGGTAGTCGTCGAGGACGGCGATCTTGACCGGTCCGGCCGGTGTTTTGTCTTCAGGCATCGCTAAAAGTATACGCCCTCTCTTCACATTCGAGCGATTTTGCGTATGATTGGCGGATGGGTGATAGAAACGACCGTTGCGTTAAGTGCGGTCATCTTCTCGATGCGCACGAGCCGGGCGTGGGGTGCACGGATCGCGTCCCAGGTACGATGGAACGGATGCCGGGGACGTGCGATTGCGGCGCCCCGGAGGTTTTGGCGGACGTGCTTCCGTTCCGCAGCCGCGACGAGCGCGACGCCGCCCGCGGCATGACGCCGCGCGAAGACGGACCGTAACCGCTCCTTAGCGCGGCGGGTGGCTGTCGACAAGCACTGCCGTAACGGCAATCACCGCGCTGAGCACCAGCACTTCGAGACGGACGGTCCCCGCAACGGCGACCGCGCCTTCGTTCACGCGCCGGCGCGACCGCAACGCGATTGCGCCCGCGATCGCAAATAACGCGATCTTCGCGCAGATCTCGAGGCCGTACGCACTGGTCACTAGCGCACCGAGCGACGGCACGTTCAGTTTGACTTGCACGACGGCCGTAAGGAGCAACGCGACAACGGCGTACGTCGCGATGTTCGACGTGCGCCGCACGTCGACGACGCCGGGCGCGATCAGCGTCGTCAGCAACACGCCGATCCACGTCGCCGCAGCAAGCAAATGGGCGGCATCAAAGAGCACGCCCACCACCGGCACGGCACCACTCGCACCGTGACCCGATAGCGCTTCGCACGCTACAGCGGCAATGGCAGCGGTGACGAGCAGTTCCCAGCGGCGGCGGCCGGCGCTGACCGCGATCACGCCCAGCAACGCCGCAATCGTGATCGCGAGATGCAGCACGCCGTAGCGCGTGTTCAGCGCGGCAGCGAACGTTCCGCCGGTCATGACGCCTTGCACCCAAATGTCGACGAACGCAACGAACGCCAGCACGAGCCACGCCGCGAACTCGAGCATCGAGAGCGGCGCGACGTTAGGAGCGGGTACGATCAGCGCGGCACCGATCGCGAGGCCGACGCCGAGCAGCAAACTCGCGAGAAAGAGGAAACGCAGTACCGCGACGATCACCACCTTGCCTGGAACGGCCGGCGCATCGACGACGGGAGCGAGGAGCGCGGCCGGCATGCCGACGCCGAACGCAAAGCGCCCGCTTCCGACGTGCCCGTCGTCGGCGACGACTTGCCACACAACGGTATATTGTCCGCGCCCGAGTCCGGGCGTACGAACTTCGACGTTGTTCGGGTTGGCGGCCGGATGATACGGCGCACCGAGCGCGCGATTTGTTCCGGCTGCGTCCAAAACGCGCAACGAGCCCAGCGATATCTCGATGTCGTCGTCAAACCGCAGCGTCACGAATGACGGTGGCTGCTGAAGTTCCGCGCCGGACGTGGGGGTGCTACTACCAAAGCGTGCGTGTGCGTTCGCCGCTAAGGGCACGAACGCGAACAACAAACCGAACACGAAGGCCGCCAGCGCAGCCCTACGACGGAAGATTACGCGGCCTTTCCAGGATGCACGGTCCCGCACTTCGCGCACGTGCGTCGTTCGACGCCGGCATAAAATTGCTCGAACACCGGCGGCAGATCGTCGACGATGCTTTGCAGTTGAATTTCCGCGCGATGTATGCAGTGGTGACACGCGGGGCAGTACCACTCGAACGCATCGATCGTGCCCAGCGGGCGCCGGCGTTCGATCACGAGGCCCACGCTACCGGGCACCGGCCGTTGCGGCGAGTGCCGCACGTGCGGCGGTAACAAGAAGATATCGCCCTCATTGATCGGCACGTCGCGCGGTACACCGTCCTCGATAATGCGCAACGTCATGTTGCCGCGTATCTGATAGAAGAACTCTTCGTAGGGATCGTCGTGATAGTCCGTGCGCACGTTGGGGCCGCCGACGACGGTGACGATAAAATCGGCATCGCTCCAGATCTGCGCGTTGCCGACCGGCGGCTTGAGCAGTTCCTGATGTTCGTCGATCCAACGCATGAAATTGATCGGCAGAGAAATGGGCGGCATGCTCCGCTAGGGTACCACGGGCGCCTGGGGCGAACCTATGGCGAATGGGCCAAGACCTCTACGCCGACCGCATCGAATCGCCCATCGGAACGATCCTCATCATCTCCGACGGCACGCGACTGTGTGCGCTCGATTATCGCGGTTACGATCACCGCATGACGGCGTTTCTCGCCGCCCGCTACGGCGCGTATCAACTGCACGATGCGGAAGATCCGGGCGGTGCGAGCACCGCGGTGCGCGCCTACCTTGCCGGCGATGTAACCGCGCTCGATGCCGTTGCGGCCGATCCCGGCGGCACGCCGTTCCAAGCCCACGTGTGGGCGGAACTGCGCCGCATCCCGGCCGGCACCACGATCACTTACGGGGAGCTGGCGCAACGCATCGGCCAGCCCACCGCCAGCCGCGCCGTCGGCCATGCGAACTCGCTCAATCCGGTTGCCATCGTCGTACCGTGTCATCGCGTGATCGGCGCCGATGCAACGCTGACCGGTTATGCCGGCGGCCTCGATCGCAAACGCTGGTTGCTGGAGCACGAAGGCGTTCGCTTGCGCGAAGAACCGAAGCGGCGCAACGACGCGCAGCTCTCACTTCTGAGTTAAGCCCAACTCTTCAAGCGCCGCAGCTTGATCGCGGCCGATCGCACCGGCAGCCCGCCGCACGCTCAGCGGGCGTTCCGTGAAACGCACGGGCGATGCATACGTTGCGATCGGCGTTCCGTCATCATCGCGCGCATAGACGACCGCGTTGCGATCCTTGAACTGCGGGTTGGCGACGATCTGCGCGATCGACATCACCGGACCCGCCGGCACCCCGGCTTGCGCGAGCAGTGCTTCGGCGTCGGGCAAATCGAGCGTTTGCGTCCACGCGCCGATGATCGCGTCGAGCACGGCAACGTGCCGGCGACGGCCTTGATTGGTTGCGAAGCGTTCGTCATCGGCGAGTTCGGGTTGCCCCATTGCGCTAACGAGCCGGCGGAAGATGCCTTGCCCGTTGCCGCCGATGGCGAGCCACTCGCCATCGCGCGTCGGATAGACGTTACTCGGCGCCGCGCTGTTGAGCGTGTTGCCGGTGCGGCGCGCCACGTGGCCCGCATGCATGTATTCGGGCAACGCACCTTGCAGCAAACTGAACGTACTCTCGATCAACGACACGTCGACCGTTTCACCGACGCCGTCGCGATCGCGGCCATGCAACGCCGCCAACACGCCGACCACCGCATACAGCGCCGCAATCTCATCGCCGATGCTGATGCCCACGCGCATCGGCGGTCCGTCGCTCTCGCCGGTGATGTGCCGCAGACCGCCCATCGCTTCCGCGATGCTGCCGTAGCCCGGCCGATCCGCATACGGACCGGTTTGACCGTATCCGCTAATCGAGAGATAGATCAGTTCGGGCTTCTTCGCGCGCAAGGTTGCCGCATCGAGGCCAAGTCGCGCCAAATAGCCGGGACGAAAATTCTCAAGCACGACGTCGCACGCGAGTGCCATCGAGGCGACGGTCGCGACGTCGTCGGGATTGCGCAGATCGAACGTCAGCAGTTGCTTGTCGCGGTTGTGCGACTTGAACCACCAGCCCGTGCCGTCGGGCGCAATCGTGCCCCACGTGCGCAGCTGATCGCCGCCGGCCGGCTCGATCTTGTACACCGCAGCACCCAGATCGGCCAGCAACCGGCACGCCGCCGGACCGGCGACGGTGCTGCCCAATTCCAGCACGCGAACGCCCGCGAGCGGCGGACGGAGCGCCACGTCCTAACCCAAGGGGCCGAGCAGCGATTCTCCGCCGTAGACGTCGGGCTGGTCGGCAAGTGCCGCCGGCCACGCACCGGCCCGAACGTTCGGACGCTGTGCGGCCGGCCGGGGAAGTCCGTCCCAGCCGATCTGTTCCATTGAAAAATACACTTGCACCGCTTGACCATCGGGGTCGAGCACGTGGAAGGCATAGTCGATGCCGGGATGCAGCGCACCCGGAATGTCGATGAACTTTGCGCCGCGCTTGGCCAGAAAATCACGCGCTTCGCACAGTTGCCGGTACGAGCCGACCTGGAAGCCGGCGGCAAACGTGGTCGACTCGGGACGCATGCCCAACTTCTCACGCAATTCGATCGGATAGAGCGCGATCGTGTGGTGTTCGGTATTTGCGCGCAGAAAGACGCAACGGTGTCCGTCCCAGACGGCTTCCTCGGAGACGCGCAGGCCGAGCTGCTGAGTGTAAAAGCGCGACGCAGCCTCGACGTCGTGCACGAACAAGCTGACCGGTCCGCACTTGATCACCTTGAACGGTCGCGGCAACATGATGCCTTCGACGTTGTAGGTACCACCCGGTAGCGCATCGCGTAGGCCCGAACCGGAAACGAGGTCGTCGCCGCGCTGCGCGGACGCGCGCACTTCGTCGTCTTCCGGAATTTGCGGTAACTGCGGCGGCTTGTGGAAGCCGCGATCGTGCATCGAGAACGGCTTACTGAGGCCCTCCCAACCGATCTGTTCCATCCCGTAGTACAACTCGTTGGTGTGCCCGTCGGGATCGTAGAAATACGCATGCCAGTTAGAACCCGGCATATCGCGGCCGCTGCGCTGGAGTTCCATGCCCTGCTCGACCTGCCAGGCGCCGCCGTTGACGACTTCCTCAAGGCTGCCGACTTGCCACGAGATCTGATTGATGGTGACGCCCGGAATGAAGCGCCGCTGCGTATCGAGATACTCGCGCACGCGCTTGTTGAAGATGACGAAGCTGTGGTGATCGGTGCCGTGGCGCATGAAGTAGCCGCCGGCGTCACCGAACGCAGCGATGTCGGCTTGATTTGCCGCGCGCGCGCCGAAGTCCAACCGGTCGGAGATGCGAAAGCCGATGTCCTCGGTGTAGAAACGCAGGCAATCTTCCATCCGCATTGCGTTCAGGCCGAAGTGACCGAGCCGGCGAATTTTAAACGGCCGTTCGAGCAGCACACCGCCCACATCGTAGGTGGCCGTCGTCGTGTCGATCATGCTCGTCTCCTAGCTACTTGAGGGCTTCGTTGACAAACGATGGGTCGTAGAGATCTTTCATCGGCGGCAACGCCGGAATGACCCCGAACTGCACCTGATAGCCGCCCACCGTTTGCAGGGCCGACGGCGAGATTTTCAGACCGGGATCGAACGCTTTCCACTTCCCGAAATCGACATCCCAGGCGCGCGCGGCGATGACCGGATCGATCTTCGTTTCGTTGACGAGAACCGCTACGGCTGCGTCCTTGTGCGCGTAGCCATACTGAATGCCGCGGCGCATCGCGCGCAGAAACTTCACCACGACGGCGCGGTTCTTCGCCGCAAAATCATTGTTGGTGACGATGCAGGTGAAGGCCCAGTTCTTGATCGTGTCGCTCGCGGTCGCCAGGATCGTATTGCCCTTCGACTCGGCGAGCAAGTCATAGGGTTGCCCCAGCATCGCGCCTTGTACGTTGCCGCTGATGAGCCCGGCGTAGCGCGCGGTGCTGTTCCCGCCGATCACGATCGAGAAGTCGTCGAGCTTGAGGCCGTGTGGCGCAGCGAGCGAACCGAGCGCGATTGCGGTAACGTCTTGTTTCGTGCCCAGCATGACCGACTTGCCCTTGAGATCGGCCCACGTTTTTATGCTCGGGAGCACGACGAGCGAATAGGGGTTCGTGGTGAACATCGGGGCGACGATCTTGATCGGGAGCCCATGCGCGATGGCCACGAACTCGGAATCGCAGCCGTTGTCGGCCAGGCCGACGCCGCCGGTGGCGACCATGTTGATGACGTTGGGCGGCGAGTTGCCCTGGACGATGCTCACGTTGAGCCCCTCGTCCTTGAAGAAGCCCTCCGCCTGAGTGATGTAGACGGGCCACTCGGCCGCCGTCGGCGTCAGGATGCCGAAGCTCACCTCGGTCAGCGCCGTTTGGGCGCCGGCCGGCCGCGGGGCAGCGAACGCTACCATCGCGGCGAGCAACACGAGCGCCAAAGCGCGAATGGAGAGTCTTTGCTGCATCACGGAGACCGAATTTTGCGCGAGGATACCGCTTCCCCCCGCCGTACGGTACGAGTCGAAAGAAACTCCCTTCGAGGTACCCATTGGCCCTAATCGAGTTCGTTGACGTCGGCGTATCGTACCGGCGGCGCGGCGGCGGCGAAACTGTCGCGCTGGAGCGGACCTCCCTGACGATCGCAAACGGCGAGTTCATTTGTATTGTCGGCCCCAGCGGCTGCGGCAAGACGACGATGCTGCATTGCTTGGACGGCTTGCATACCCCCACGAGCGGCCGCATCCTCATCGATGGGCGGGAGATCACTGCCCCCGGCCGCGACCGGGCGATGGTTTTCCAAAGCGCGTCGCTGATGCCGTGGCGCACGGTCGTGCGCAACGTGACCTACGGCCTCGAACTGCACGGCGTTCCGCTGCGCGAAGCGATCCCGCGCGCGCAGGCGATGATCGAATTGGTCGGACTCGTCGGCTTTGAAGACCGCCATCCGGGCGAACTCTCGGGCGGCATGCAGCAGCGCGTCAACCTCGCGCGGGCGCTGGTCATCGACCCCGAGGTCATCTTGCTCGACGAACCGTTCGCCGCGCTCGACGCGCAGACGCGCGAGCTGATGCAAACCGAGCTACTGCGCGTTTGGGATGAAACGAAGAAAACCGCCGTCTTCATAACGCACCAGATCAGCGAGGCCGTGTACCTCGCCGACCGCGTCGTCGTGATGTCGGCTCGCCCGGGTCGCGTCAAGGCGATCGTTCCGGTTCCGATTCCCCGTCCGCGCCCGGCGAGCGCCCGGCGCGATCCGCATATGTTTGAGATCGAATCCGAAGTTGCCGCGCTGATTGACGGCATGCCCACCGAGAACGTCGCCGTATGACACAACTCACGCAAACGTCGGCCGGCCTCGTTACCGACGACATCCCCCTGCCGCGCAACCCGGTAGAACGCCGCGGGTTCTTCGGCTCGCGCCGCGTCACCGAACTGATCTCGATCATAGCCGGCCTCGCACTGTGGGAAGTGGCCGCGCGTTTTCTCATTCACAACACCGCCTTTCTCGCGCCGCCATCGCTCGTCGCCGTACGCGCCTGGCAAATGATCGGCGACGGCACGCTGCTCTACAACGGCTGGGTCAGTCTGCAAGAGCTGATCATCGGTTTCGTCCTCGGCGTCGTGGTCGGCATTGCGATCGGCGCGGCGATGGTGCAGTGGAAACTCGTCGATAATGCGCTCGAAGTGTGGATCTCCGCTCTCTACGCGGCACCGATCGTCGCACTCGCACCGATTCTGATCATCTGGTTTGGCTTCGGCACGTCATCCAAAGTCGCGGTCGTCTTCATCATGGTCGTCTTTCCGATGATCATCAGCACGCAAGCCGGGCTCGAATCGGTCGACCGGCGACTCTTGCTCGTGGCCCGCTCGTTTTGCGGCTCGCGCTGGAAGACGTTCCGCACGGTCGCTCTCCCCTCGGCGGCACCGTTCATCGTCTCGGGGATGCGGCAATCCGTCGGTCGCGCACTCGTCGGCGTCGTGGTCGGCGAACTCTTCGGGGCAAAAGCGGGTCTTGGGAACGTGATCACAACCGCCAGCAGCGTGTTCGATATGCCGACGCTCTTCGTTGCGGTCGTCACCTTAGCGCTGGCCGGCGTGATCCTCACCGGCATCCTTCGCTCGTTCGAACTGCGTCTCGCCGCTTGGCGCGACGTCGCATAGTGGATTCGCCTGGGGCGAATCCTTCGCATTTGGGCTTCGCCCAAGCCGCCCGACCATAAGGAGTTTTGAGAGATGTCCGACACCGCCGCGCCCGCGAAAACCACGCCGATCAACGTCCGCAAACTAGGTCATCTCGTCTATGAGGTCAGCGACGTCGAACGCTCGACGGCGTTCTGGACGGAGATCCTCAACTTCTCGGTCTCCGATACGAACGAGCAGGGGATGGTGTTCTTGCGCTGCGCGGGCGATCACCACTCCATCGCCCTCGTGCCGTCGAAGAAACGCGCGCGTCCGCCCGCCGACGCGGGCCTAAACTACCATCACCTCGCTATGGAAGTCGACTCCGTCGATGTGCTCTTCCGCGCCCGCGAGTTCTTGCAGGCGCGCGGCATCCCGATCGATTTCGAAGGCCGGCGCGGGCCCGGCGGCAACGTCGGCCTCGAGTTTCATGATCCCGACGGCTACCTGTTCGAAATCTACGCTCACATGGATCAGGTCGGGGCAGACGGTAAGACGCGCCCCCCGAAGCAATTCAACCGTGTGACATCGCTCGAAGACGCGGTCGCAAAGCCACTCCCCGACACCTATTAACACGATGAAGGCCGTGATCATCGAACGCTTCGGGGGCCCCGAAGTGATGGAGTACCGTGACGTCCCGACGCCGGAGGTCGGCCCCGACGACGTACTGATCGAAGTTCACGCCGTCACCGTCAACCGCGCGCTCGACATCCACGTGCGCGAAAGCGGCGACGGACGCAATCCGGTGCTGCCACTTGTGCTCGGTGTGGATCCCGTCGGTGTGATCGCCGCCGTCGGTACGAACGTACCGCAATCGCGGCTCGGTGAACGCGTGGCCGTACTCTCGCCGCTGCGCTGCGGCAACTGCATTCCGTGCAAGAAGGGGATACCGGCCGACTGCATCGCGCCGACGCATCTCGGCATCGGGCGCTGGGGCGGCTACGCCGAATACGTGCTCGTTCCGGCGGCAAACACGACGCCGGTTCCCGACAACCTCAGCTTCCCCGAAGCGGCCGTGATCTTCCGGCACTTCCCAACCGCGTTCCATCTGCTGGAATGCAAAGCCGGTCTCACCAAGGGTGAAACAGTTCTCATCATGGGCGCGGCCGGCGGCCTCGGGAACGCCGGCATCCAAGTCGCGAAATACGTGGGCGCACGGGTGATCGCCGCCGCCGGGAGCGACGCCGGCCTAGCGCTCGCGCGCGACCTCGGCGCCGACGAGACGATTAACTATCGCACAGAGAACCTCGAAGCGCGGGTGAGCGAACTCACCAACAAGCGCGGCGTCAACGTCGTGTTCGAGAACATCGGCGCGCCGGATCTCTGGCCCGCCGCCTTCAACAGTCTCGGCGGCGGCGGACGTTTGATCACGGCGGGCGCACACGGCGGCGGCACGGTAACGCTCGACGTACGCCGTCTCTATCGCCGCAAGCTCCAAATCATCGGCGGCTCGGGTTCCGATCCGCGCGATATCGAACTAACGACCAAAGGCGCCGCGAGCGGACGCCTGCGCGCCGCGATCGATCGCGTGCTGCCACTCTCCGAAGTCGTCGAGGCGCATCGGCTAGTCAACGAACGCGTGGTGACCGGCAAAGTCGTGCTCGTCCCCGAACACATCTTCGCTTTAACATAAACCGCTTTGTCGCCCCGAGCTTGTCGAGAGCCTGCCCTGAGCTTGTCGAAGGGGGCCGCCACAACCGCGCGCGATTAACGAACGATACGGTCGCCGGGTTCGGGTGGCGGCGCGGGTGCTACCGGTAGCGTCGGCATCTCGTGGTTGGCATAGAGCGCCATGCGCTCGACGCGTCCGTCGTTGCCGCTGATGATCGCGACGCCGTGCGGCCAACGCGCTTGGTAGGCGTGCTGATAAACGAGCGAGCGAGGTCCGCCCTCTTTGCCCGCCGCGGAGACGAAGCGATCGCCGAGCTTTGTGACGGCCGTGCCGATCCCGATGTCGCCCGGCTGCAGTTTGAAGATGCCGTTGGCGGGCGGCGTGAAGCGCGGCAAGTTTTCGGTTTTGGCGAGGTAGTGCTCGATGCCGATCAGCACTTGGCCGCGATAGATCGCGGACAGGATCCAGGTCTCACCGCGTAAGCCGGCCGCGGCCCACGTCTTCCAGCCCGGTGCGGGATACTCAACGGCCGGCCCCATGCGGCGCTCGATCGCGCGGCGCGTGGTGAACCCGACGAGAAACGTCAGCGAATCGCTCGTCATCGTTATCGGCTCGGTCGACGTGATCGCCGCCGGCTCGGGCGCTTTCGGTTTCTTCTTCTTTTTACTGAAGAGGCTGACGAACATCGCCTGGAAACTTCTCGCCCTGGGACGGGAAGGCCGCTTTTGGCGCGCTAGTCCAGCGCGATGCGCCCGAGGAGTTCCATCAACTGATCGCGCTCCGCCGGGGTCAACGGTGCGAGCGTATCGGTCGCCGACTGGAGGCTAAGTTCGGCGATCGCGCCGGCTTGACGCTCGCCTAGCGGGGAGAGGGTGACACGCACCTGACGCTGATCGGTGGGATGCGGCTCGACGTCGATCAGCAATTGTTTTCTCAGACGCGCGACGAGGCCGTGCACGTTCGCCGGCTCCATGCCGATCGCCCGGCCCAGATCCGCTTGCGAGAGCGGGCCGCGCCGATGCAACGTCATCACGGTCGCGGCCTGCATCGGCGTGATGCCCAAGTCCTTGAGCAAGCGCGTGGTGTTGCCTTTGGCGCGATGATACGCGCGGCGGAGCAAGTGCCCGACACGATGCTCCGCCTCAAAGTCGTGTTCGGGTTCCGTCTTCAGCGCGCCAATGCGACGGCTTCTTCGAACGCTCCCGCACCGACCTTATCGGCATCGAAGATGCCGCGCTCTTCGACCCACTTGTGCGTGTCTTCGTACATCGACTGGGAATACGGTTCGAAGACGAGCCGTTCGCCCGGACCGAAACGGCGCACGTCGACCAATCCCTTGAAACGCTCTTGTAACTCGTTGGAGTAGTAATGCACGTAGAGCTGATGGCGGATATCGATGTCGGCTTGCGCCCGGCGCAGTGCGGCGTAGTACTTCTTCACATCCTCGAGGTCGGCGCCCCTCGACACCATGCCGGCAATCATGAACGTCGTATCGGTGATCACGCGAAACCCGAGCTGCTCGAGGATGTAACGCTGCATGCCGAAGACGTTCGCGGCTTTGGCCGTGCGCGCGAGCATCGCGTCGACGCGCTCGTCGGGCAGTCCGCCGAAGCGCAGTTTGATTTTATCGGACGGTAGATATTCTTCCAGCGACTGGATCGTGGCGTAGTGGCTACCGGAATGAAAACCGACATACACTTCCACGTCAGCAAGTTGCTCGGGCTTCGTGATCGTCGACTCCGGCGGCACCATGATGGCGCCCGGCGAGATCGAGTAGCATTCGCCCCACAGCGTGCCATGATCGGCGGAAGCCGCCATGTTGACGGTCCAGTGACAGGCGCAGCTCACATCGGCTTCACGGCCGGTTTCGTAGGACTCGTAGGCGCCGTGCTTCTTGCCTTCGGCGGTCGTGACTTGAGCGAGGTCGGGCGAGCCGAGTTCGTTGTGCTTGAGGACGTAGTCCGTAAGCCCCTCAGCCGCGTAGTAGCCCTTCTCCTGAGCGACCCATTCTTGTAGCCGGCCGTGCGTGTGGATGACAAAAGTGCCCATGCGCGTCTCCTCGGTCGAAGCCCGGTCAAGCCGGTTTCGTTATGATAATAACTTTCTTCTCCGCCGTCAACTGCCCACTTTGTCACCGGCAGCCACCGATATCCGTCACCCCGAGCCCTTCGACTACGCTCAGGACAGGCTCCGTCGAGGGGCAGCCACTACCCCAGCCCCGCGCGCCCAGCCGCAGCGATCAGGGCCGCCGCCAGCTCCTCGGGCGCATCCAGCATCATATCGTGCCCGCTCGGGATCGCCTCAACAACCCACCCCGGCGCCCCGGTGAACCGCTCGCGCGCCGCCTCAAACGGAATCGAGGCGTACTCCCCGGCGCGCAGGTACGTCTTATGCGCCACCCGCTCGCGCGCGCCCGTCAGCACAAGACGTTCGCGCATCGTTTCGAGCGGATGCGGCACGCACATCGCGTCGACGTAGGCGCGGTCGCGTTCGTTCACGCCGAAGTGCGCCGATGAGATCGGCGGAATAAACCCGCCGTTGGCAGCGGCGCCCTCGCTTTGGCGCGCGCGGTTCGATTCGGGAACGAGATCGTGTAACGACTGGCCGTTCTCGGGCACGAACGCATCGAGATACACGAGCGCTGCTATGCGATCCGGTACGGCCTCAACGACGCCCGAGATAACGAGTCCGCCGTAGGAGTGTCCGCACAGCACGACATCGTGAAGATCTTCATACTTCAAAACGTTGACGATGTCGGTGACGTGGGTGCTCAGCGTGATGTCTGCGCTGGCCAGATGCACGCGTTCGCCGAGTCCGGTCATCGTCGGCGTGAAGACGCGATAACCGCGTGCGCGCAACAGTTCCGCGACGCGCGCGTAACACCAGCCGCCGTGCCACGCGCCGTGAACGAGAACGAACGTCGCTTGCATCAAGGACTCCTTAGTGGACTTCCGGGCCGCCGAAGAACTGCATCAGTTGCGGCTGCAACCCGCCGGCCGGCGGTTTGTAATCCGCGGGCGGATCTTGGATTGCGACGCGCCGGTCGTGACTCGCGAATGGATCGTGGTCGCCCGGGCCATAGTGGAACGCCCAAGGAATATCGGCTTCCTCCACGTGACCGTCGCCGTACATGTATTGGTAGTGCGTCCAATACCACATCACTTTGCCGATGCGCTGATAGGTGATCACCGATATGATGCCGTCGCCTGGGGCCATTCCCTCGTGAATGCCGCTGAAGTTCATATGCGTGTGCACTTTGGTCATCACGGGAGCCGTATCCATCGCTGCGTTGGCTTGCGCCAGCGTCTGGTGCGACGCGGCGATAGCCTGCTCGAAGGCGCTGCTCATCTGCGCGTTCCGATCGTCTGAAAAGTACGGCTGTTTTTGCGTCTGGGGTGACACGGCCGGCCGCGTAACGTGCGGTACGACGGCCACGCTGTTGCCGTGCGCTTCGGCCGCTTGAGGCGGCGCGAATTTCTTGATGTGCGCCAGTTCGTGGTGCACTTCTGCCGGCGCGACGACCACCTGCGGCTCGGGGTGCGGAGCCGGAGGCGGGGGCGGGGGCGGCTTCGGCTGCCGCTTGGCAACAACGATTGGAGCCGCCTTGGGCTCCGCCTTCTCCAGGCGAATGATATCGGACTTCGGCAGCGGCGGCGTCTGGAGGCTGGCCCACTGGGGCAACACCTTCACCACGGTACGCGAAATAAGCCCGTACAGCGAGCCACCAGCGAGGTGGACCATCAACGAGAGCATGAGGCCGATGAGGAGAAAGCGCCGCGTTCGCGCGCGGCCGCGCGCGCTGATCATGTCCTGAGGTATAACGTTCCTTGGACTACCAGAGTCCCATAAGATTCAACGGCGAGGATAGACGGCCCGGCTTGGAGGCCCCTGTGGCCATGCCCCATTAGGGTGGCTGCTTAGGCGATGAGTTCGGCCGCGGGCAGGGCGAACTCCCGTGCCCGGCCGGAATCGGGTCGGCCGAGCCGTAAGGGTCGACCGGTGGCGCGACTTGCGGCAAATCTGGGCTGGCTGTTTACCGACCGGCCGGTCCTCGAACGGTTTGCCGCCGCCGCGGCCTGCGGCTTTCGGGCGGTCGAAATGCCGTTTCCGTACGATCTACCGGCCGGCGACGTCGCTGCCGCCCTGCGCGCCGGCGGCCTCGAATTCGTGCTGATCAACGCCCCGGCCGGCAATTGGAGCGCGGGCGACCGGGGTTACGCCGCGCAGCCCGGTCTAGAGCGAGCGTTCATGGAATCGGTCGAAACGGCGGTCGCATACGCGCGCGCCTGCGGTACGCGGTTGATTCACACGATGTCCGGAGTTCGCCGCCCGGAGCACTCGCTGCAGGCTCACGAAGACGCCCTGGTGGCAAACCTGAAGATCGCGGCGCCGTTGTGCGCCGCTGCCGGTATGACGTTGTTGATCGAGCCCCTCAATGCGCGCGATAATCCCGGTTACGTGCTGACCTCGACGCCGCAAGCGCTGGCCGTGCTCGACCGCGTCGGACATCCGGGCGTAGCGATGCAACTCGATCTCTACCATGCGCAGATGACCGAAGGCGACCCAGAGCCGCGAATTCGCGCGCTCCGAGGGCGTTTCGCACACGTGCAAGTTGCCGGAATTCCGGGGCGCAACGAACCCGACAACGGCGAGCTCGACTATCGGCGGCTCTTCGACGTGCTCGACGAAACCGGCTACGACGGCTGGATCGGGTGCGAGTATCGTCCAAGTGCGAACACCGAAGCGGGCTTAGCGTGGGCGGCGCCATACCTGCGATGATGACCGTCGGCTGGATCGGCACCGGCAACATGGGCGGCCCGATGGCGGGCCATCTGATGCGTGCCGGCTATCCGCTCGTCGTTCTCAATCGCGCGAGTGCGGGCGTAACCGAACTGATTGCGGCCGGTGCGCGCACGGCGGCGAACCCGCGCGCGTTGGCGGCGGGATGCGACGCGGTCTTCACGATGCTTCCCGGAACGGCGGAGGTCGAGGCGGTCGTGCTCGGACCCGACGGCGTTCGCGGCGGGCTCAAAACCGGCGGCCTGTTCGTCGATATGAGCTCCATCGCGCCGGCCGCATCGCGCCGCATCGCCGCAGAACTCGCTGCGGGCGGCATCGACGCACTCGATGCACCCGTCAGCGGCGGCGAACAGGGTGCGATCGAAGCAAGCCTCGCCATCATGGCCGGCGGCACGGAAGCCGCGTTTGCGCGGGCGTTGCCGTTGTTCGAAAAATTAGGGACGCGTGCCGTGCGCATCGGTGATGCCGGCGCCGGCCAAGTTGCGAAAGTGTGCAATCAGATCGTCGTCGGAATCACGATCGAAGCCGTCGCCGAAGCGTTGGCGTTAGCCGAAGCAGCCGGCGTCGATCCCGGAAAAGTGCGCGAAGCCCTGCTGGGGGGCCTCGCAGCGAGCCGCATCCTCGAACGTTACGGTGCGCGCATGCTGGCATCCGATTACGCGCCCGGCGCGCGCGCGACGTTGCATCTCAAGGACATGACGATCGCAGCGCAGCTCGCGGCCGAAGCCGGCGTCGACCTGCCAGGAATGCAACTCGCGCTCGAACGCTACGCCGAACTCGTCGCTCGCGACGGCAACCTCGATCACAGCGCGTTGCGCCTGCTCATCGCTTCTCCCCCGTCATCCCGAGCGTAGTCGAGGGACAGCCACCATCGTAGCAAACAAAAAAACGCCCCGCAAAAATGCGAGGCGTTTTCTCGTTTGGAGCGGGTCGACTACTTGATTTCGACCTTGGCGCCGGCTTCTTCGACTTTCTTCTTGATCGATTCGGCTTCGTCTTTGGTGATGCCGGTCTTGATCGCCTTGGGAGCGCTCTCGACGAACGACTTCGCTTCGGTCAAACCGAGCGAGGTGACTTCGCGAACGGCCTTGATGACCTTGATCTTCTCGGCGCCGATTTCGCTGAGGATCACGTCAAATTCGGTCTGCTCGGCAGCCGGGCCGGCCGCGGCAGCGGCACCCGGAGCGGCGGCGGCGGCAGCCGGGGCTGCGGCGCTAACGCCATACTTGGTTTCGAGGGTCTTCACCAGCTCGGAGAGCTCGAGGACCGTGAGTTTATCGATTTGATCGATGAGTTCGGCAACTGCCATAATGTTCGATTATCTCCTAAGCTGCTGATCCGGCGGCTTCTTTTTGCTCGCGGACCTGATTGAGGACGCGGACGAGGCCGCTCTGATTTCCCGAGAGGACGTAGACCAGTCCGGACAACGGGCTCTTGAGCGAGCCGACGAGGCGGGAGAGGAGCTCGATCTTCGGGGGTAGCGCGGCCAGTTGGGCGACGCCCTTGGCATCGACGATTTGTCCGTCGATGTAGGCCGCTTTGATCTCGACGGGCTTGTTAGCGTCGCCGAAGGTCTTCATGGCCTTAGCCGGTGCGACGGGATCTTCGCCGGCGAAGACGATGGCCGTCGGGCCGGTGAGGTAGGTTTCGAATTTTTTCGCGAGATCGTCACCGGCAGCGATCGAGAACAGGCTGTTCTTGACCACGCCGTAGGTCGAGGTTCCGTCTTTGCGGAGCTCGTTACGGAGCTTGGTGATATCTTCGACGGTCAGCCCGGCGTAGTTCGTGAAGAACAAGTTCTTCGACGCGCCCAGCTTCTGCCGCAGTTGTTCGATCGTCGCTTCTTTTTTCGCGGTCGGCATGGTGGCTTTCTTAGAATGAAAA
>Ga0182030_10013671_pt1 | contig 16126 bp, 15 predicted proteins | sample 812S3MmetaG_FD_121299 | JGI IMG/M metagenome (GOLD analysis project Ga0182030, IMG submission 121299) | Permafrost microbial communities from Stordalen Mire, Sweden - 812S3M metaG (Illumina Assembly) | ecosystem: Environmental > Terrestrial > Soil > Wetlands > Permafrost | place: Sweden...
TGAGGCCGAACACGACGGAGACGGCCAGGTTGAGAACCACGCTATACACAAACCAGTAATAGATGGTGTGGCTCAGAAATGGTCTCGTGCCGGTCTGCTGTACCGCCCTGATAAACAACATGAAAGCGCCCGCCTGACCGACCGCTGCCGTCTTGGCGGATGCCACGGTTCCTTGCAGGATTCCGGCCTTCCCCCGCGTCACGGTCCATGCTCCGGCGGCGAGGACAATCAGGAACCCGCCGGACCAATACCACAGGATGGCCGTCCGGGAATGCAGGAATATGACGACCAGCCTGGTCATCAGGAACCACACAGCCAGCCCAGCGCCGCAAATCTTCCACGGCTCGTCGCGGCGCAGATGCTGCCTCGCGGCGCTCGCGAGGATATCTACCACCAGCGCGAAGGTGGGCCGCCTGTTTGCCAGCAAGCCCGCAAATTCCTCGCCGTACTCGTCGCGCCAGGATCGCGGATAGGCCGACAACAGAAGCTTTCGCCAAGTCATGCGACCCCTCCCACGTCTCCGCGCAAGCCTTCGCGAAGACCGGCCACGAAGCGCCCCATGATGGCGCCGGCGAGGCCGAACAGCATACTCTCGAACAGCGTGAATGTAAGCATCATGGAAAAGTAGTCCCAACGCGATATGGTCAGCGAAGTGCCGAAATACAAACCCCATTGGTGCCAGAGTGTGGAATCGGTATAGCGCGTCACGGGCCCCCGCAGCAGTCCCACGATCAAATCCGGAGAGACACCGGCAAGAACCACTCTGCCGGACATCGCGATGGCCTCGCGCACCCCCAGATTCTTAAGACTGCCCGTCCATGTTCCGGCAACCAGGATCGTGAATGGAACCGCGGCCCCGGAAAACGGCGGCGAGCCCCCCAGTAAGAGTCCTATACACGTCCACAGGAACAACCCCGCGCCGCAAATTTTCCACGGGGCGTCGCGATTCAGATGCTGCCTCGCGGCGCCACTAAGCACATCCGCCACAACCGCAAACGTCAGCCGCCTTTGCGCCAGCAAGCCCGCGAATTCCTCGCCATACTCGTCGCGCCACGACCGTGGGTAGGCGCGCAACAGAAGCTCTCGCCAAGTCATACCGTCCGCAGCCTCCTCAATCCGAAGCTCGCCAGTTGCCGCATCTTTTCCAATTGCCCGCGCAAATAGTCGAGGCCCTTGTCCGTCAGCCGATAAGGCCGCTGCCGTCCGCTGGCTTCCGCGGGTTCGATCCAGCCTTCGTCGACTAACCGCGTGATCGCGGTGTACAGCGTGCCGGGTCCCAGATCCACGCCGGAGAAGACCGCGATCTCCTGCATGATGGCGTACCCATGCTTCGGTCCGCCGGCCAGACTGGAGAGGATCAGGAGTTCGGGATCGGATGCCGGGCCCGCTGTCATTTTTCGCGCCATACTACGAATTACGATATACCATAATTCGACGTACTGCAAGCTGACCGCTCCACCGCCCGGCCATTTCGCATATAATCGAATGGCAGTGAAATTGGCACCATTCCCCTTCCGAAGGATTCCTCATCCATGTCAACTTTAGAAGTGTCTCCGGCCGTGTCCTTGCCGGAACAAGCGAGTCATCCGGTCGTCAACGATTTCAGTATTCAGGTCGCAACGGTCAACGGGTCGGGCAGCCAAACTGCCAACACAGTGCTGATGCGCTCCATCTTCCAGATGGGCATTCCCGTCTCCGGCAAGAATATGTTCCCTTCGAACATTGCCGGGCTGCCTACCTGGTTCACCATTCGAGCCAGCAAGAAGGGCTACATCGGCCGCCGCAAGGAAGTCGACATCCTGGTGGCCATGAATGCCGAGACCGCGCGCGAAGACGTCCTGAAGCTGAATAGCGGCGCCGCTGTCATTTACGACGAGCCGCTCAAACTCAACGAGTTGCGCAGCGATCTGCACTTTTTCCCGGTGCCTTTCGACAAGCTGGTGGCGCCGGTCTGCCCGGAAGCCAAGCTGCGCAAACTGGTCCGCAACATGATTTACGACGGTGTTGTGGCCCAACTGCTCTCCATCGAAATGGACGAGATTTACAAGGCGCTGGTGAAGCAGTTTGGCAAGAAGAAGGCCAAGGCCGCCGAGTTGAACTGGGGCGCGTGCAAGGCGGGCCATGACTTTGCCGCCAAGACGTTCACGACGGGCGTGCCGTACCGCGTGGAACGCATGAACGCCACTGCCGGCAAGATCATCATCGACGGCAACGCGGCCTGCGCGCTGGGCTGCATGTTTGCCGGAGTCACGGTGGTTACCTGGTACCCCATCACGCCATCGTCCTCGCTGGTGGAATCGCTCATCGGTTATATGCGCCGCTTCCGCCACGATCCGGAAACCGGCAAGGCGACATATGCCATCGTGCAGGCCGAAGACGAACTGGCGTCCATCGGCATGGCGCTGGGCGGCGGCTGGGCAGGCGCCCGGTCGATGACCGCTACCGCCGGCCCGGGCATTTCGCTGATGTCGGAATTCATCGGGCTGGGCTACTACGCGGAAATTCCCGTGGTAGTCTTCGACGTGGAACGCGTCGGACCCTCCACCGGCCTGCCCACGCGCACCCAGCAGGGCGACGTGCTCACCACCGCGCTGCTCTCCCACGGCGACACCAAGCACCCTATGTTCTTCCCCTGCTCGCCGGAAGAATGCTTCTCGATGACCATTGAGGCTTTCGACTTCGCCGAGAAATTCCAGACGCCCGTCTTCGTCATGACCGATCTCGATCTCGGCATGAACAACTGGATGGCCGACGGGTTCCCCTATCCCGAGAAGCCCATTGCTCGCGGCAAGGTGCTCGACGCCGCGGATCTCGACAGGCTGGGCGGCTTTGCCCGCTACAAAGATGTGGATGGCGACGGCGTGGGCTATCGCACTCTGCCCGGCACCAACCACCCGAAGGGGTCGTATTTCACGCGCGGCAGCGGCCACAACGAGAAGGCCCAATACACCGAGCGGGAAGACGATTACATCAATAACATGGACCGCTTAGCGCATAAGTTCGAGGTGATGAGCAAGCACATACCTGAACCGCTGGTGACCGTCGCCCCGAACGCCAAAATCGGCTTTGTGGCGTTCGGCACTTCCGACTATGCGGTGCGCGAAAGCTGCGACCAGTTACGCGAGGAGTACCAGATCGGGGCCAGTTACCTGCGCCTCAAGGGATATCCGTTCACCCAACACTTACTCGACTTCATCGCGCAGCACGACCGCGTGTATGTCGTCGACCAGAACCGCGACGCGCAATTGCTCGGCCTCATGCGGCTGGATTTCGAGCCCGCGGTAGTAGCCAAACTGCGCAGCCTGCGTTATTACGGCGGGCTGCCGCTCGATGCACGCACCGTGACCGACGAAATCCTACGCCAGGAGGGCAAATAGATGAGCACCACCGTTACCCCGCCGCCAAAGAAGGTCAATCATATCGGCCTGGAGGTCGTGCAGTATAGAGGCGGCAAGACCACGCTGTGCGCCGGATGCGGCCACAACTCCATTTCCGAGCGTGTTGTGGAAGCCTTTTACGACCTTGGGGTGAACCCCTATAACGTCGCCAAATTCTCCGGCATCGGCTGCTCTTCGAAATCGCCGGCGTACTTTCTGGGACTCTCGCACGGGTTCAACGGCGTACACGGCCGCATGCCGGCCATCGCCACCGGCGCCATACTGGCCAACCGCACTCTCATGGGGTTGGGCGTCAGCGGCGACGGCGACACCGCTTCCATCGGGCTCGGCCAGTTCATGCACATGGTACGCCGCAATATTCCGTTGATCTACATCATCGAGAATAACGGCGTATACGGGCTCACGAAGGGCCAGTTTTCCGCCACCGCCGATCTTGGCTCCACGCTGAAAACCGGCCTCGCCAACGATCTGCCGCCGTTCGATACCTGCGCGCTGGCGCTCAAGTGGGGCGCGACGTTCGTGGCCCGTTCCTTCAGCGGCGACAAGAAGCAGTTACAGGCCATCATGAAAACCGCGATCGCCCACCGCGGCCTCACCGTGATCGACGTTATTTCGCCCTGCGTCACGTTTAACGATCACACCGGATCCACCAAGAGCTACTCCTATATGAAGGACCACGAGGAGGTGCTGCAGGAGCTCGATTTCGTGCCGTACTTCGAGGACATCTCCGTCGAGATTCCCGAGGGCGAAGTGCGCGACGTGCAGATGCATGACGGGTCGCACCTGCGTATCCGCAAGCTGGAGCGCGACTTCGACCCCACCGACCGGTTCAAGGCGCTGCAGGCGCTGGAGGAATCCGAGGCCAAAGGTGAGGTACTCACAGGCGTTCTATATCTAAACACGGAAAAGCCGACTTTCCTCGATTTATTGCACATGGTGGACGAGCCGGTAGCAACTCTTCCCGAATCGAGAGTACGTCCGTCGAAATCTGTACTCGATTCGGTAATGGAAGAGTTACGTTAACTAATGCTGACTTGCATTCCACGAATACCCGCAAAATATCCGCGGATAATTGCTGCTTAACCGTTGATTTGACAGCGGGCAGATGATACCATCGTCACCGGTCTGTCATCCTCCGAGACAGATTGCAGTAGACCTTTATGCTCCACGCCTTCCCGGCGTGGGGCTTTTTTATTGGGCGGTTTGGTGGGGCAGGCTTCAGCCTGCGGAGGGCTTTAGCCCTCCTCTGGGCTTTGGCTTTTCGTGGGGCAGGCAATGTGCAGGCGGCCTTTCAGGCCGCCGTATTCGATACGCGACGAATTTCTTGGGCTTCAGCACCGCCGCATGGCTGTAGATGAAGCCGAAGAAAGGAGGGCTAAAGCCCTCCGCAGGCTGAAGCCTGCCCCACGAAGGGCACCCACCCCGCTAATACCGGCCCGTTCCAGCCGTCCCATAAGCGGATGAGCCTGATACCATGAAAGCGCTAATGGCTGCCCAACTGGACCCGGCCAACCTGCCTGAGGCGGAGCTGGAGCGGATATTTCGCGAACACCACGCCATGGTGTTCCGCGCCGCCTACCGCGTCACCGGTAACGCCGATGACGCCGAAGATGTTCTGCAGACCGTATTTCTGCGTATGGTGAAGCGCGATGCGGGCGCCCAACCGGTAGAGAATATGGCCAGTTTCCTGCATCGTGCGGCAGTCAACGCGGCCCTGGATCTGGTGCGGTCGCGGCAGAATATCCGCAGCGTGCCGCTCGACGAACTGGAGCCGGTGCTTTGCGAACCGGCCCATCGCAGGCCGGATCGCATTCAGCACTCCGGCGAAATTCGCGAGTGGTTGCGCGGCGCATTGGCCCGCTTGAATCCTAAAATTGCCGAAATGTTTATGCTGCGCTTTTTCGATGGAAAAGATAATCCGGAAATTGCGCGTTTGCTGCAGACTACTCCGGGAACCGTGGCGGTGACCCTCTCCCGCACCCGCGACCGTTTGGAAAAGGAATTTCGAGCCTACCTGGGAGGTATCGCATGACCCCCGAATTCAACCCCCACGAGTTTAACTCAATGTCCCCTGAACTTGAGCAAGCCGTGGCCGAAATCCGTGACGAAGCTCTCGACTCCACAGTGGTGGAAGCCGCTGCCGCCCGCGTCTGGACACGCCTGTCGGAAGCCTCCGCGGCGACGCGTGGCACGTTGACCCTCATTCGCAACTGCGCCGATTTCCAGGCGCTGATCCCCGATTTCAAGGCCGGCCGGTTGCCGGAAGCCCGCACCGCGCTGGTGCGCGATCACCTTCACCAATGCGTGGCCTGCCGGCACATTTACGAAGGCAAAGTGGTCGCCATGCCTGCGCCCCAAGCGGTCAGGCGTCCGAATTACGCTTTGCGGGTTGCCGTGGCCGCCGCCGGTGTCCTCGTGGCCGCAGTGGTGGTGTGGCAGACGTACGACCGGTCCGGTGAGCGCACCGGCCATGCTGTGGTGCAATCGCTCGACGGCACGTTGTACGCAGTAACTGCCGATGGGATCCACGCCATTCTAGCCGGGCAGGATCTCCAGAACGACGTGGAACTGCGCACCGCTAAGGATTCCGATGCCGTGCTGCAGCTCGCCGATGGATCGACCGTCGAAATGCGCGAGCGCTCCAGTCTGTCGACCTCTGCCAACGCGCTCGATCTGACCGTCCGGCTGGGACGCGGCAGCGTCATGGTGAAGGCCAAGCATCGCGCGCAGGGTCACCTATACGTGGATACCGGCGATTGCCGCATCGCGGTTACCGGAACGCTGTTCGAAGTCGAAACGGGCGTAAAGGGTTCGCGCGTTTCGGTGGTGGAAGGCGAAGTCCACGTTACGCAAGACAACCAGGAGAAGATTCTCCACGCCGGGGACCAGACCGCGACCAGCACCAACGTGGAGCCTGAGCCGGTCAGCGAGGAGATCGCCTGGAGCCATGACAAGCTCGCCCTCGTCAAGAAGTTGCACGAAACCCTGGCGCAAGTGCATCCGCCGGCGCTGCGCTATTCGAGCAAACTGCTCGACCGCCTGCCCGCCGGTACCATGTTCTTCGTCAGTATCCCCAATCTGTCGCAATACCTCTCCGACGCGGAAGCGGTGTTATGGGGGAAAATGAGCGCCGACCCGCAGTTGAGCGCGCTCTGGAATTCGAAGATGGGTGGGGCCGTCGACGTTCTACGCACCGCCAGCGATTATCTGGGCGATGAGATCGACATCGTGGACGTGGACGGGATGAAGGCGCCTGTGCTGATTGCCGAGCAGAAGCGCGAGGGCTTCGACGACTTTCTGCACAAGAAGGGTGTCCCTCTTACGGTGGTCACTCGCGGAGGCCTGCTATTGTTCGGGCCGGAGCGCTCCGCGGTGGACGCAGCCGCCGGTCAGCTCGATTCCGGCTTCGCGCAGAAGCCGCTCTACGCGCACATTCAGGAATCGTACCGCCAGGGCGCCGGCCTGCTGATATGGGTAGACCTCGCGAACGCCAAGACACCGTTCCAGGGCGCGCGCTATTTCTCCGCCGAGTCGAAGCAGGTTGGCGGCCGCGTGGTGGGAAGCGCGGCGCTCGCTTTCGACGGGCCGCGCACCGGCCTGGCCGCCCAGTTGGCCGACCCTTCGCCCATGGGCTCGCTCGACTACATCTCGCCGGACGCACTCGCGGTGATGGGATTCGTGTGGAAGGATCCGGGCGCCATCGTGGATGCCGCACTTTCCATCACCAAGGGCTCGATGGCCGCCGCGCAGCAAGCCCTGGCCGAAGAGCGCCAGCAAAAAGGCTTCAACGTGCGTGACGACCTGGCTGCCAGCCTGGGCGGCGAATTCGCCGTCGCCATGGATGGCTCGCTCATGCCCGTGCCCTCGTGGAAGCTGGTGAGCGAAATATACGAACCCGTCCGTTTCGAGGCCACCTTGCAACGGTTCGTCGATGCCCACAATCGGGAAGTCGCTACCACCGGCAAGAAGCCGATTCGTATGGCGCAGGAGACGGTTGACGGGCGCCTCTATTACTCCATCGTGCAGGTGGGTGGCGGTCCGCTGATGGAAGCGCACTACACCTTCGACCAGGGGTATCTGGTGGCCGCTCCCACGCGGGCGCTGGTATCGCACGCGCTACAGATCAAGCTCGCGGGAACCTCCATCAAGCACTCCGGCAAGTTTCTGGAACTGACGCCGCCCGACCGGCATGTGAATTTTTCGGGCGTCATCTATCAAAACCTGGGCACTTCGCTGGCGCCTCTCGCCGCGCTGGCTACGGCCATGATGCCGCAGCGTAACGGCCCGAACGGCCCCTCGCTGCCGCGCCTGGACAATATCAAGCCCACGCTCTTCGCGGTTTACGGCGAGCCCGATCGCATCACCATGACCGCTACTGGCGACGTGCTCGGCTCCGCACTGCAAAACCTGGTGGGCGGCAACATGGGCGGCCTGGTCGGTCTGCCTATCGGCCAAATGATGGGAACACGCGAGCGGCATAATTCGTATGCTGGTAAGTAATGGATCCGGTCATAGAGCTCGACGGTCTGGAAGTGCGCTTCGGCCAGCGCACCATCCTGAAAAAACTGAACGCCAAGCTTACCGGCCGTTCGGTAGGCCTGCTGGGACCGAACGGAGCCGGAAAATCCACACTCATCAACACGCTGCTGGGCTTTCATAAGCCTTCGTCCGGCACGGCGCGCATCCTGGGCCGCGACGTTCGCACGCAAGCCCGCGAGGTCCGCAGCCTGGTGGGCTACATGCCGGAAAACGACGCCTACATTTCGTCGATGAGCGGCGTCCATATGGTGCGGCTGATGGGCGAACTGGCCGGCCTGCCGCGCGAGCACGCCCTGGAGCGGGCGCACGAAGCGTTCTTCTATGTAGGACTGGGCGAAGTGCGCTATCGCAATATCGGCACTTACTCGCTGGGCATGAAGCAGGCCGCTAAGTTAGCGCAAGCTATTGTGCACGGGCCCAAGCTACTCTTTCTCGACGAGCCCACTAACGGGCTCGACCCGCCCGCGCGCACCCGCATGATCCAACTGATCCAGGAAATCCGCGACCGTGGAGACCTGCACATCCTGCTCTCCTCGCACCTGCTGCACGACGTGGAAGATTGCTGCGACCAGGTGCTCATTCTCAAAGACGGCAACGTCGCCGCGTTCTGCAATCTGGAAGAAGAGCGCCGCGCCAATCGCCGCTTCCTGGAATTGGAGACGCGCGGCGGCAACAATGGCGATTTCCTGCAGGCGGTGGTGAAGCTGGGCTGCGAGACGGCTCCCGGAGTACAGGGCCGCATCAAGCTGGTGATGCCCGACGGGCTGGAGGTGCGCCAACTGTACGAAATCGCCGCCGGGCAGAACGTGCAGATTCGCCGGCTGAATCGCAAGCGCGATTCGCTGGAAGATATCTTCCTGAAAGCTATGGAGAGCGCCGATGGCCGTCTATAAGAAAACTTACCGGCCGTATGAAGGCGAACTGACGCCGTCATGGTCGCGCTTCCTGGTGATTCCGCGCTACGCGTTCGAAGATCTCCACGGCAAACGCTTCCTCAGCATTTTCTTTTTGGCGAGCTTCATCTATCCGCTGGTCTGCGCGCTGATCATCTATGTGCAGCACAATGCCAGCGCGCTGAACCTGCTGGGCGTGCAACAAGGCGCACGCGGATTGATCTCCATCAACGTGACGTTCTTCATGTCGCTGCTGGGCTGGCAGAGCATCATGGCGTTGTTCCTGGCGTCGTTTATCGGGCCGGGGCTAGTCTCGCCCGATCTCTCGAATAATGCACTCTCGCTGTATCTCGCGCGGCCTTTTTCGCGCGTGGAATATGTGCTGGGCAAGATGTCCGTGCTGGCCATCCTGATGTCGTTGATGACGTGGGTGCCCGGATTGCTCTGCTTCGGCCTGCAAGGTTACCTGGAAGGCTGGCAGTGGATGCGCGACAACGCGCGCCTGGCGAGCGGGATATTTTTCGGCGCGTGGGTCTGGATTTTGATCCTGTCGCTATTAGCGATGGCGCTTTCGGCGTGGGTGAAGTGGAAGCCCGCTGCCGGCGGCATGATGTTCGGCGTCTTCTTCGTAGCGTCGGCATTCGGCGCGGTGATCAACGCGGTGCAACGCACCCGCTGGGGCAACGTTTTCAATATCAGCCATCTGGTCGGCGTGGTCTGGGTGCGGCTGTTCGAAGGGACCAATCAGACCACCAACGGTGCGGTCTTCTTCCGTGCGAACCAAGGCGAGCAGGTGCCGCTGTGGACCGCCTGGATGGGGCTCGCCGTGCTGGCGCTGCTTTGCCTGTACATGCTGGCGCGCAAGATTCGCGGCGCGGAGGTGGTGCGGTGAGCGATTCGGTCATCTCCTTTGCCAATGTCTCGCGCTTCTACGGCGAAGTGCTGGGCATCAACAAAGTCAATCTCACCATCCCGCCGGGCGTCACCAGCCTGGTGGGCCCCAACGGGTCGGGCAAGACCACCCTCATGAATCTCATGACGGGGCTGATTCGTCCCACGCAAGGTGAAATCAGCGTGTTGGGCATCTCGCCCGAACACCCCGAGAAGCTCGGCAAAGTGGTGGGCTACTGCGCGCAGTTCGACGCCTGTCCCAAGGGGCTCACAGGCTATCAATTCATCTACTGGTTCCTGCGCATGCACGGACTCACGCCCGCGGAATGCGATCGCCGCACGGCCACCGCTCTGGAACGCGTCAGCATGACAGCCGCGGCCGAGCGTCCCGTGGGGGCGTACAGCAAAGGTATGCGGCAGCGCGTCAAACTCGCGCAGGCCATCGCGCACGATCCGCAAGTGCTGGTGCTCGATGAACCGCTCAACGGACTCGACCCCATGGCGCGCGCCGAGACCATCGCGCTCTTCCGCGAATGGGGCCAGAACGGGCGCCACGTGATCGTGTCGAGCCACATCCTGCATGAAGTCGACCAGATTTCCGACCAGGTGATCCTGCTCAGCCAGGGGTACGTGGTGGCCGAGGGCGAGATCAAGGGCGTGCGCGACGAAGTGAAAGAGCAGCCCATGCAGATTCTGGTGCGCTGCAACGACCCTGGCGGTTTGGCGGCGCGCCTGTTTCTGCAGGACCACATGGTAGAGGCCAAGATCAGCCGCGATCGCCGGGGCCTGCTGCTGCGCACCTTGGACGCCGACAGTTTTTATCTTCTCTTGAATAAAGTGATTCTGGAATCCGGCCTGGAAGTCGAATCGGTAGCGCCGGCGGACGATGACGTGAACTCGGTCTATCAATACCTGATTGGCGGAGAGGGAGGCGCGGTTTAATGGAACTCTGGATGCGCCAGATCGGAGCTGTCCTGCGGCTCGAAATGAAGAAGACGTTCTTCTCCAAACGCGGCTGGTGGATTTACTGTCTGGCGGCCGGGCCGGTGGTGATCACTGTGCTGCACTGGCTCATCATGAGCCGGACGCAAAACGCCTTCAACCATCACCAATTGGGAGACGATAGCATCATCTTCGCCGGGCTGTTCCAATTCTTCTACCTGCGGGCCGTCATTTTCTTCGGCTGCATGGGCATTTTCTCCAACCTGTTTCGCGGCGAGATGCTCGAAAAGACGCTCCACTATTACTACCTGACGCCCATGCGCCGCGAACTGCTGGCCATCGGCAAGTATCTGGCGGGGCTCTCGGTCGCGTTGGTGCTATTCGTCGGCAGCACGGCGGCGGCGTTCCTCACCATCGGCCGCCATTTCGGTCCGGCATGGACGGACTACCTGTATCACGGTCCGGGAATGAGCCAGCTCGGCTCGTACATGCTGGCGGCGGCGCTCGGCTGCGTGGGGTATGGCGCGGTCTTCCTGATGTGCGGGCTGTTCTTCCGCAATCCTATGATCCCGGCGGCAGTGGTCTTCGTGTGGGAGAATTTGAATCCCTTCCTGCCGGCGCTCCTGAAGAAGATCAGTGTGATCTTCTACCTTCGGAGTCTGTGTCCGGTGGAAGTGCCGGTGCCGCCGCCGTTCTCCGTGATGGTGATCGACGCCGACCCCACTCCCATGTGGCTCGCGGTCCCCGGACTCTTGTTGCTGTCGATGATTCTGCTGGCGTACACGGCGATGTCCGCGCGGCAAACGGAGATCAATTACGGGGAGTAACGTGTGTTGCCGCCGCTGATATTCCATTTCATGATGATGGCGTTATTCGTTAGCGGCCTGCTCTGCATATTCTCAACGCGGCGGGTGCAAGAGTTTGGCCTGCGATACAATCGCAACTGGTTTCCAGGTGTTCCCAACCCATTTCTCGGGTGGATGCGGACCGAGGGGTATGTCATTTACTTGCGATTCATGGGTCGCTTGTTCGTCATTATATCCGCAGGGCTGGAATTCGTCGTGTGGCGTTTTGCTGTGCCTGGGAAGTAGGCCGTCTTCGAAGAAAAACAAATAAGCCGCAGATAAACGCAGATGAACGCCGATAAGACAATCTCTTCTTATCGGCGTTCATCTGCGTTTATCTGCGGCCAATAACTTACTTCAACACTTCTTCGAAGAACGCTTCCGCCCGCGCGTCATGCGTATTCTGTAACTTATTCATGGCCTGCTTGCGGACATCCAAATCCTTCGAGGTCTTCACCAGTTGAATCAAGGCCGGCACGCCCGCGCCATCGGGCAGCGACGCCAGGGCATCCACCGCGCGTCGCCGTACCTGCAAGTCCGGATCGTTGGCGATCGCTCCATTGATGGCATCCAACACCGCCTGCCCCGGTTTACGATTCATCGACGAGATCGCCTGCATTCGAGTCCGCGGCTCGTGCGCCGTCCGCGCCGTCGCGATCAGCAGATTCAAAGCCTCCGGGTCCTTATTGCGAGCCAACCCGGACAGCGCGCTCTGCTTGACCGATTCGCTCATGTCGTTGGCGATCACGTTCTTGACCGCTTCGACACCGTGCGCGCCGCGCTGGGAAGCTTCCAGCGAGGCGACCCGCTTCCGTACCCACTCGGGCTGATTGGATGCCAGGTAGCGGTCGAGTACCGGGTCAGCCGCGGGGTCGGCATGCGCCGCGATGGCGCCCAGCGCGCCGTTGTAATCGAGCTCGTGCTGGGGAATGAGCGTCGTCAGCAGCGCGACGCTCTGTGCCGGGGCGACATCCGTGAGCCAGTGCATCGGAAGCCCGCCGGCATCGATCTCACAATCCGGTGAAAGATTGCGGAGTTTGTTCACCGCATTTCCCTCCACCCGAAAGAGAATCACCGCGTGATCGGGCGGTTCCAGGTGTACGATACCGGCTGTGTTGACTCCGTCGCGCACATATTCGCAATTCATTTCCGCGCCGCGAACCGCCGGGACCTCGTATCCGATCCAGGCCGGTTGCGGCTGCCCCGTGAGGAGCGCTTTGAATTCGCGCTCCAGGCCGGCGGCGGCGGACCGGGTGTCCAGTTTCGCATTGACCAACAGCTTAGGCTGGGCCATTAGCTGTACCGCCGCCAGCAGAAAGAGCGCGGGTTTCATCGATTGAGCAACTCCGTGAGGTACTCAGTGGCGGCCGGGCAGGAGGTGGTCATCTCAGAGAGTCGCCGCACGATCTGCAGCTTCAGATGAATGTCCTTTTCGGCCTTGGCGACATCCACCAGCGGTTTGCAGTTCGCATTGCGTCGTCCGCTTCCCAGGTGGTCGACGATGGTCCGCTTCACTTTCTCGTCCTGCTCGCTGCTGTAAAGCGCGACCAGCGTATCCGAGGGGCTGCCGCCATCCTGCTCCGAGATGATCTCGATGGCCTTTTGGCGAACTTTGGGCTCCTTGTCGGTGCGCGCCACTTCCGCCAGCTTTTCCAGATTGCCGTTGTGCGCCATGGCATTTAGGACGGCGACCTTACCATCGGTGGTCGTCTCGCTCTGATAGATCTGCCACAGTTCCGGCTGGCCATCGACGTCGCCAAGCCGGTTAATGGCTTGACCGCGAAGGTAGCCGTCCTTCTCGCTCTTGAGCACCTGGAGCAGGCGATCCTTGTCCCGGGTATTCGAGAACGTGTCCAGGATGGCGCGCTTCACCGCCGGGTCGTTGGTGGAAGTGTAGATCTCGAGGAGGATTTTTGGCGTGTTGGGATTCCGCCTTTCGTTCATGAACTGGATGGCCCGTACCTGCAGGTCCGGATTGCCGCCGCGAGCGATCTGCTCCAGCATCTGCTGCGCTTGGGGCGTATTATTCTGCGCGATCACGTACAGCGCCTGCCGCTTCAAATTAGGCGAATGCGCGCCTTTAAGCAACTTCTCCACCTGCGGCAGGGCCTTTTCCGGGTCGGACTGCATCAGCCCGCTGAGCGCGAGCACTTTGATATCGTCATCGGCTTCGGCATCGGGCGAGACCGGCCCTTTGCTCTGCTTGAGTTCCAGTTCGACTACTTTGGCGTCGTCCAGCCAGTGGCTGCTGGGATACGTCTTGCGCAGGGTGTCGATCGCGGCCTGCGCGTCGGCCGCGCGGCCCAGCTTGTTCAGCACGTAGGCCTTCCAGTAAAGCGCACCCTCTGCTTTCGTGCCGTTGCGCACCACCACGTTGTTGAACTCCGAGAGGGCCTGCTCGTACTGATGGTTATTGATGGCGTTGAGGCCGTTCTGGTACATGGACTCGTCGCTGCCCCGCGGCCCCGTGGCATAGACTCGTGCCTGTTGGAATGCCAGCGACTTACTGAGAGCGTCGAAGTTATATTTCTCGGCTGACTTGGCGTAGGCCTTGGCCATCTGGTCGTTGGCCATCTTGTCTTGGATCTTACTCTGAATATCATTCTGGATCTGGATCTGAAGGTCGGGCCAATCCTTAGGAAACTGGAAATCGAAATGCAGGTTGTCCAGCTGCGCTTTGACATCGGCCATCTGCAGATCGACGTTGGCCAGTGCGGGCGCTGCTTGATCCAGAGCGTCCTCCGCCATCCGAATGGCATCCATCGCCTCAGGCGCCATCGCCGGCATTGGCGGCATTGGTGGCATTGCCGGCATGGAAGGCATCGGCGGCATTGCCGGCATCGGTACAGCCTGCGGAGTAGGAGCCGGCATGGGATCCTGGTCCGCCCACGCCGCCAAAGGCTCCATGGGAGCTTGCGCAGCCATCGGCATGGGCGCCGCCACCGGAGCCCTCGGCGCCATGGGAGCCCGCGGGGCTACCGCGGGAACGGGCGGCGCCGGTGGAGCGGCCGGCCAGTCCTGCGCCAGCGCCAGAGAGGCGGTCAGAATCAAGCCGCCAACTGTAGTCAATGTTCGATAAGTGTTCATATTTTCTTCAATCCCCTTACAATTTCTGCCGGTCGGACCGCCCCACGGACCCGGCCGCTTGCTGCTTCTGCTTTACGTTGTTCCCCAAAACCCGGACCTTGAACAGAATCCCCGCGGATTCCATCCGGTGCTGCAAATTCGCCAGTTCCGCCGGCGCCATCTGGGCAGGCTCGTGCGCGATATCCACCAGCACCCGCTCCAGGTCGTCCAGGACGCCGGCCATGGCGGTGTCGCCGGTCTGCAATGCCGTCTGGCGATACAGGCGGTTCTCGCTCACCAGGTCGGCCGCGCGCGCCTGCTCGGCCGAAATGTCCAACTTGTCCGACGGCGCGGCATGATTTAGCTCGATGAGCACCATCTGCGACCGATCCAGCAAATCGCCCACGGCCAGCAACATAACGCGCTGGCCACCCTGCTTCTCGGCGACATTGGCGGCCGTCGCCACCTGATCCACCTTCTGGCGTCTCGCCGGAAACATCCGGCCGGCCATGAATGCCACCACCACCAGCGATGCGAATGCCGCGGCGGCGCCGGCCCAACGCCAGGAGCCTTCCAGGCTCCACCAACGATGGCCTTCCAGGCTCCACCAACGATGGCCTTCGAGACTCCACCAGCGACGGCGGCGGCACGGCAGCCGGCTTTCGATCCGCTTCCAGACTTCGCTGCCGTACCCCTCGCCCCGCGCCGGCACCGGCAGGGTATCCACCACGTTGAGCACGCGCTGCAGGCAGGCGTAATGCGCCCGGCACTCGTCGCACTGGTCAAGGTGCTGCTCGGCGGCGAAGGCATCGCTTTCTTCGCTGTAGTAATGCAGGATCAATTCTTCTTCGTTTAAATGATTCATGATCGGGCCGCACTCACTACGGGCTCCAGAGCCCGCCGCAATTTCTGCACCGCGCGGAACACGCTGTGCTTGGCCGCTCCGGGCTGACAACCCAGTACGCGGCTTACCTCCTCGATACACATGCCTTCGAAATGGCGCAGCACGAAGGCCGACCGTTCGGTGGCGCTCAAATCGCCCATGGCGGCGGTAAGCCGCTCGCGGACTTCGCCGGAGAGCGCCATCCGCTCCGGGTTTGGGCCCGGCTCCGGCACCGTCAGCACCGGATTCTCCAGGTCGGAGTCGCCTTCGGGCGCCAGTACCTGGTTCTGCGTGCGGCGTTTCTTCGACCGCACCAGGTCGAGCGAGCAATTGGCGGCGATGCGGTACAGCCAGGTGCCAAAGCTGGCCCGTTCGTCGAATTTGCCGAGCTGTTTATAGGCGCGGAGCATGCTTTCCTGCACCACGTCCTCGGCGTCCTGTTCGTTTCCAGTCATACGAAAAGCCAAACGAAAGACCGAGCGGCTATGGCGTTCCACCAGCGTGCGGAAGGCGTCAGAGTCCCCCAAACGCGCCCTGGTAACGTACGTTCCATCGCTCAGATCCATCGGCTGTTCTTTAGACTGTAAGGTTTTGAAGTGGTTAGCAAGGGACAAGGAAACTCGCGGTGCGGCATGGCGATGTTCGCAGGCGTCAACCTGAAGCGGCCAA
>Ga0182030_10013673_pt1 | contig 16125 bp, 18 predicted proteins | sample 812S3MmetaG_FD_121299 | JGI IMG/M metagenome (GOLD analysis project Ga0182030, IMG submission 121299) | Permafrost microbial communities from Stordalen Mire, Sweden - 812S3M metaG (Illumina Assembly) | ecosystem: Environmental > Terrestrial > Soil > Wetlands > Permafrost | place: Sweden...
CGAAGACCGAAATCCCCTTTGTGGCCGTAGTGGACGCCGAACGCGTGCGCGCCGCGGTCACGGTGGCTCTCGACGCGTCCCTGGACAAGATGGTGGATGAGATTACGCGGCGGGTACTGGCGGCCATGCGTGCGGGGAATGCCGAGCCTAAGCCCGCGGAATCGCGGGTCCCCGAACCGCGAATCTCCAAGGCCGGGAGCGAGCCGGCTCTGGCTCCGCCGCAAGGCGAGGCGCCGCAGCCGTCCGCTCCTCTTCCCTTCGCCACCAAGGTCGAGCCGGTGCGCCGCGTGACGCCGCTGCGGATCCGCTCAGGCTCCATTCTGGGCCTGGACATCAGCCGCCCCGAGCCGCCCGATCGAGATCCGGAATAATCTATGCCCGATAACAGCTTTGACGTCGTCTCCAAAATCGAACTGCCGGAAGTGCTCAATGCCGTGCAACAGGCGCTCAAGGAAGTGCAGCAGCGCTACGACCTGAAGGATTCCCATTCCAACATCGAACTCAACGAGAAGGACAGCAAGATCCTGCTGGCCAGCAAGGACGAGTACAAGTTGAAGGCGGTGATCGATATTCTGGAATCCAAACTGGTGAAGCGCAAGGTGCCGCTGAAGGGGCTGCAGTTCGGCGAAATCATCCCCGCCGCCGGGTCCACGGTGCGGCAGGAGATCACCTTGCAACAGGGGATTGTCATCGAGAAAGCCCGCGAGATCGTGAAGAAGATCAAGGACAGCAAGCTGAAGGTGCAAGCCTCCATCCAGGGCGATTTCGTGCGCGTGGCCGGCAGGGACCGCGACACCCTGCAGATGGCGATCAAGCTGCTGCGCGAGGCCGATTTCGGGATCGACATGCAGTTCATCAATTACCGCACCAACTGATCGGCACCGTGACGCGCCGCATCCAATCGCACTGGCTGGCCGGTCCGGCCGGCCGGCTGGAAGCGCTGCTGGAGGAGCCTGCGGACGAGGCTCCGCGGCTGGCCGTGGTGCTGTGCCATCCGCATCCGCGCTTCGGCGGAACCATGCACAACAAAGTGGTCTACCGGATGGCCCGCGGGCTGCGTGCGGCGGGCGCGGCGGTGCTGCGCTTCAACTTCCGCGGAGTGGGCGCCAGCCAGGGGGAATATGGCGAGATGGCGGGCGAAACGGAAGACGCCCGGATGGCGTTGGGCTGGCTGCGGGAACGGTATCCGGAGCTGCCCTTTGCGCTGGCCGGCTTCTCGTTCGGCGCGCGGGTGATTACCGATCTGGGCTGCGCGCGGGACGGCGCGCGATTCCTGTTGGCGGCGGGATTTTCCACGCGGCTGGGCGGCACGGCGTACTTGCAGACATGCGCGGCGCCCAAGATTTTCGTTCAGAGCACGCACGACCAGTACGCCCCGCGGGAGGAATTCGAGCGGGTGTACGCGGAGTTCGCGGAGCCCAAGCGGGTAGTGTGGATCGAAGCCGCGGACCACTTTTTCGCGGGCGCGCTACAGCGCGTGGAAGAGGCGGCGGGTAGCGCGATACTATGAAGGAAGAAGTCAAGGGAAGGGGCCCAAGGGGCGATTTACCGCGTCTTTTCGGAGGACGAACTACGCGGGATGAATGACGAGTTCGCGTGGTTGAAAGCGGCGGAGCGCAGCTTCGAGTTTTGGGACAACGAAGGGGACGAGGCTTACGACCGGATATAAGCAGAGTGACTTAGACCAAACGGCGCCCGGCTATCGTGGTGCCGCCGGACAGGTTCAATTCCCGCACTGAGGACTTAGTACTGGTGGCAGTGACTTCGCAAATTACTCAAGCGGGTCCGGCTGTGCCGGTCGGGCGCGGCGACGTGGAAGCCGGCTTCCTGCCCAAGGATTCGGTTGCGCGAGTAGCGAAGCTATTCACCCTGCATTCCAGCCTGGCAGCAAAGCGGATTTGCCGATTGACACCGGCCAAGAAGGACGAATTGCCGGGCCTTCTTTTGTTCGAGCTCGGGAGGGGCTACCCCGATTGTGGGAAACATCGGGAGCAGTTTGTTCTGGGGAAGGTAGGTGTCCCAGGCGACGATGAGGCGTGATGGATCGCGATATGGCAGCGGCTTGAGCAGACCTGTATGGACGAGGCTGAAGATTGCCGTGTTCGCTCTAATTCCGAGGGCCAGCGTGATGGCGGCAACTGCCCAAAAACCGGGCGAGCGCAGAAACGCGCGGGCGGCGTAGCGAAAATCGTGAACGAGAGCGTCCGTGATTCAATGTAAATCGTTTTCCAGGCTGGCGCGCCTCCGTATACCCGGCAAGACATTCAGACCACGCCGCGCGGCTGTCGGTACCCAGGGCCCATTCGGCTGCGGGCGCAGTTGCCATCACGAGTTTTGGCCTGTCCGGTGGTCCCGAACCTGACGTTCGGCAGTAAACCCTCTCTTGTCGCCCAGTGTAGAGGAGGGTGTTGCTTGCCTCTTTTCCGCGCCCAGCGCCGCGCCCGGCAGCGGATTGACAACAGTGCAGCGGGAATCCGCCGCACGGCGGTGAGATACTGAAGGGTGTGCCAACCGTACTGGTGGCGCCGCATGTATTTTCACAGTCATGAGCCCAACGAGCCTCCCATGTTCACGTGGATCGCGACGATCAGTCGGCGAAGTTCTGGCTGGACCCGGTTGCGCTGGCCAGAAACCTTGGCTTCGTTCCGGTAGAGCTTCGGCGAGTACACCGGCTAGCCTAGCGATCTGCCGAAACCGCGTGCTGTGGGGTCTCTCCTATCGATGCAGTAGACGATCAGGGAAGCGAAGTTCCCCGCGTGCCCTTGGGTGTTCCCCAACGAGGGCGGACGGATTGGCCGCTTCCAGCGTTCGCGGCGGTCAGCCTGCACAATCGCCGGGCTCGCCCCCAAGTGAAGGGGGACGGACCGGCTGTTTCACGACCTCCGGCGAAGTGGTGTACGGAACCTGATTCGGGCGGGCGTACCGGAAGCTGTCGCCATGCGGATCAGCGGACACAAGACCCGCTCGGTGTTCGAGCGGGACAACATCGTGAGTGAGCGGGACCTCCGCGAGGCGGCCGGCAAACTTGAAACCTGCGTGGCCGGAAAAACCAATCCTACCCAACCGGGGCACACTCCCGGCACACCAGAGCAAAATACAGCGGATCTTTCGGGGAATCAACCTGCCAAGTTGTTGAATTGAGTTGGCTGGGACGCAGGGATTCGAACCCCGATACGCAGATCCAGAGTCTGCAGTCTTACCGTTAGACGACGTCCCAAGAACTGACAACGCCATTTTAGCAGACCCCCGCCCGGCGAATCCAGGCCGCCGCATAGTAAACTGGAGGGTCAACATGAAGAAGTGGTTGCGGCTCGGCGTCGTGCTCGCGCTGGGCGCCTCCGGCGGCTGGGCGGTCGACTGGAAAGCGCGCTACCCCAAGCCCGAAGGCTACGTCAGCGACTTTGCCCAGGTCATCGACGCCGCCAGCAGGAGCCAGCTCGAAGCTTACGCCGCCAGCGTCCAACAGGCCACCGGCGCCCAAATGGCGTTCGTCACCATCCCCTCGCTCGGAGGCGAACCCATCGAAGACGTCGCCAACACCATTTTTCGCGCCTGGGGAGTCGGCCAAAAGGGGAAGGATGACGGCATCATGCTGCTGCTCTCCATCGGCGATCATCGCAGCCGCCTGGAAGCCGGCTACGGCCTGGAACCGATTCTGCCCGACGGCCTCGACGGCGATATCCTGCGCGAAATGCGGCCGGCGCTGCGCCAGAGCGATTTCGGCGACGCCATGATCGCCGCCGCGCAGACTATGGGCAGTTCTATCGCGCAAGCCAGGCACGTGCAGTTGCAGGCCCGCCTGCCGCAGCGGCGCAGACAGCCGGATCTCTCCGACCACGTGAATTGGCCGATGATCGTCGGGGCGGGTTTGCTCCTCCTGCTGCTGTCGCTCATCGGCGGTCCACGCGGGTACCGGGGCGGCGGCGGGCTGGGCGCCCTTCCGTGGCTCATCCTCGGCAGCCTGATGGGCGGGCGTTCCAATTATGGCAACCGCGGCAGCGGCGGGTTCGGCGGACCCGATTCCGGCGACAGCTTCGGCGGCTTCGGCGGCGGCGATTCCGGGGGCGGCGGCGCCTCCAGCGACTGGTAAGCCCTCTATGGACAAAGCGGTGCAACAACTCGTGGAGAAGCTGCAAAAGGCCTATGGCGACCGGCTGGTTTCCGTAGTGCTCTACGGCTCGGCAGCCGGCGGCGATCACGACGCCCGATTCTCCGATTACAACGTGCTGTGCGTCCTGAGCCGCATCACGCCGCGCGAATTGGCCGATAGCGAGGCGATTTTCCGCTGGTGGCGCGAGTTCGGCAGCCCTGCGCCGCTGCTGCTCACCGAGTTGGAAGTGGAGACTTCCACCGATTGCTTCGCCATCGAATTCAGCGACATCCAGCGGCAACACCAGTTGCTGGCGGGCAAAGACGTGATCTCCACGTTAGTGGTGGAGCGTACCTTCTATCGCGCGCAAGTGGAGCACGACCTGCGAGCCAAGCTGCTGCGCCTGCGCCAAAAGGCTTCCGGCATGCTCTCCGACGCCGCTCTGCTGCGGCGCCTGCTGCTCGATTCCGTTTCCACCTTTTGTGTGCTGTTCCGGCATGCGCTGATTCTCGACGGCGCCGGCGGCCCCGCCGCCAAGCGCGAGGTCATCGCCCGCGCCAGCGAGCACTTCGGCTTCGACCCGCTGCCGTTCGATAAGTTGCTCGCCATCCGCGAGCAGCAACTGAAAGCGCGCGAGGTGGAACCCGTCGCGCTGCTGGGGGCCTACCTGGAAGCCATCAACGTGGTGATCGCCGCGGTGGATCGCCTGGAAAAATAGGAGACGACACGTGAAAATCGCTCTGATCGTAATCGGTGTTTTGGTGCTGCTGCTGCTAGTCATGGGCGGCAAGTACGTGGGCGTGCGCAACGAACTGGTGACGCAGCAGGAGGCCGTGAAGAGCCAATGGAGCGATGTGGAGGCCGTCTTGCAACGCCGCGCCGACCTCATCCCCAACCTGGTCTCCACGGTGAAGGGTTTCGCCGCGCACGAGACCGAGGTCTACAAAGACATAGCGGACGCGCGCGCCGCGCTCATCAACGGGCGCACGCCGCAGGCCAAGATCGCCGCCAACGATCAACTCTCGGGCGCGCTCTCCCGCCTGCTGGTGATAGCCGAGAACTATCCGCAGTTGAAGTCCAACGAGAATTTCCTGCGCCTGCAGGACGAACTCTCGGGGACGGAAAACCGCATCGCGGTGGAGCGCCGCAAGTATAACGAGGCCTTGCAGACTTACAACACCACGCTGCAACTGTTCCCCAACAATATCGTTGCGTCGCTCTCGGGCTTCACCCGCAACGACGCGTATTTCAAGACCGAAGCGGGCGCCGAAAAGGCGCCGAAAGTGCAATTCTAAAGCCAACTTCCATGACTCAGAACTTTCCGAACTACATCGATGGCGAATGGGCGCCGGGGGCGAAAACCTTCGAAAATCGCAACCCGGCGAACACCGGCGAACTGATTGGCGCGTTCACCCGGGCCGGCGCGCAGGACATGCGCGACGCCGCGTCCGCCGCGGCTGCCGCGCTGCCCGCATGGTCCTCGATGAGCGGCCCGGGGCGCGGCAATATTCTTTTCAAAGCGGCCGACATTCTCGACGGCAAGTTCGCATCCGTGGCCGCCGATATGACCCGTGAGGAGGGCAAGACGCTGCCCGAAGCCAAGGGCGAAGTCCGCCGCGCCATCAACATCCTGCGCTACTTTGCGGGCGAGGGTTCGCGCATGCCGGGCATGCTGGCGCCTTCGGAACGCGACCGGGTGCACATGTTCGCCCTGCGCAAGCCGATTGGCGTGGTGGGGCTGATCACTCCCTGGAATTTCCCCAGCGCCATTCCGGCGTGGAAGCTGGCCCCGGCGTTGATCTGCGGCAATACGGTGGTGCTGAAACCGGCGTCGGCCGCGCCGCTCAGCGCGTGGCGCATCGTCGAAGCGCTGCACGAAGCGGGCATTCCCAAGGGTGTAGTCAACTTCGTGGCGGGGTCGGGCGGCGAACTGGGCGAAGCCATGATCGCCGCGCCGCCGCTCAAAGCGGTGTCGTTCACCGGCTCCTGCGAAATCGGCGCATGGCTGCATGCAGAGGCGTCCAAGCGGCGGCTGCGCATCCAGCTCGAAATGGGCGGCAAGAACCCCACCATCGTGCTGGCCGACGCGGATTTCCAGTCGGCCGTGGAGAACGTGGTCAACGCGGCCTTCTTCTCGACCGGGCAGAAATGCACTGCCACCAGCCGCGCCATCGTTGAGGATGCCATCTACGAGCGCTTTGTGGCGGCGGTGGTGGAACGCACCCGCAAACTCAAGGTCGGCGATGGCATGCAGGCTGGAATCGACATCGGGCCGTGCGTGGACCAGGGGCAGATGGACACCGTGCTGCGCTACATCGGGATCGCGCGCCAGGAGTCGGGTGAACCGCTGTGCGGCGGCCACCGGCTCACCGAAGGCGCGCTCGCCAAGGGGTGGTTCGTGGAGCCGACGGTGTTCGCGGGCGTGGAGGAATCGCACACTATTGCGCGCGAGGAGATCTTCGGACCGGTGCTGGCCATCATGCGCGCCGGCGATTTCGAAGATGCCATGCGGATCGCCAACAATATTCCGTTCGGGCTCTCGTCGTCCATTCAGACCAGCAATCTTTCGCGCGCCTTCGAGTTCATCTATCGCGCGGAAGCCGGCCTGTTGACCGTCAACCTGCCCAGCGCGGGCGTGGAGTATCAGCTTCCCTTCGGCGGCGCCAAGGATTCCAGCTTCGGCCCCAAAGAGCAGGGCCCCGCGGCCATGGAATTCTACAGCGATTATAAAACCGTCTACCTGAAGTACTGACATGGCGGACGTGGAACGGCTGGTGCAGATTGCCGCGAACCTAGGCTTTCCGGGCCATCGGCGCCACATTTTCCTGTGCTGCGACCAGACCAAGCCGAAATGCTGCAGCAAAGAGGTGGGTCTGGAGGCTTGGGATTATCTCAAGCGCCGGCTGGCTGAGCTCGGCCTTCTGGATCGCTTTAACCGCACCAAGGCCAACTGCCTGCGGATCTGCGAGCAGGGCCCCATCGCGGTGGTGTATCCCGAGGGCGTCTGGTACCATTCGGCAACCCCGGCAGTGCTGGAGCGCATCATTCAGGAGCACCTCATCGGCGGCCGTGTGGTGGCGGACTACGCTTTCGGAACATTTCCGCCGGAACCGCGTACTCAAGTCTGAATATGAAAGCTGCAAGCGCGTTCGCCTTCACCCTGATTACGGCGCGGGCGATTTTCTGCCAGACGCCCGCCCCGCGGCCGGAATTCGAAGTGGCGTCCGTCAAGGTGTCGGCTCCCTTGACGGCCGATGGGCAGTTCAGCGTCGGCGTGCATATCGACGGCGCCATGGTGCGCTGCGACTACCTGACGCTGCGCAACTACCTCACCATGGCTTACGACGTGAAGGACTTCCAGATTGTGGCGCCGGACTGGATGGCGGTGGAGCATTTCGATGTCGTCGCCAAACGGCCGGCGGGTGAGAGCGGCGAGCCATCGCTCCGCGGTATGGTGGCGTCGCTGCTGGCGGACCGGTTCAAGCTGGCGATGCACCGCGAGACCAGGGAACTGCCGGCATACGCGCTGGTGGTGGCGAAGAGCGGGCTGAAGATCAAAGAGGCGCCGCCCGACGCGGACGGCGCCGACACCGGGAAAGTGGACGTCAACGTCAGCGGCGGCGGCCGCGGCGGCACGGTGGTCAATCTCGGCAACGGGTCGTCTATCGGCTACGGTTTGAACAAACTGGAGGCCAGGAAAGTGACCTTCCCTTCTTTGATCGATTCGCTGTCCAAATTTGTGGACCGGCCCGTGGTGGATATGACCGGCCTCACCGGGCGGTACGATTTCACCCTCGAATACTCCGTCGACGAACTGCGCAACCTGGTGCGGGCTTCGGGCGCGGATGCCAGCCGGATTCCGGACCTGGGAGGCGATCCAACGATTTCGATCTTTTCCTCGCTGGAAGCGCTGGGTCTCAAGCTGGAAGCGCGCAAGGCTCCGGTCGAAGTGATCGTGATCGACCGTGCCGAGAAGACGCCCACGGCGAACTGAAGGCTAGCGCCGTGACCACGAGATTCCATGCTATTCCAGAACCGCTTGCTGACGCGCGCGGCTCCGATTCAGAGCCACGACCGTAAGGGAGTGGTTTCCGCCACAAACGCACAACGTCACGAAGTCGAAGGTTTAGACTGGCTAGCCGCACCATTGCAGACGGCTGCCCAGTGGGAAACGGCACGCCGATTCTTAATCCAGCCAGGCTTCCTGCCGGCGCGTCAGCGGCGGCGCGACGGCCCCGAATCGCCGGTCCCGGCCGCGAAATTCGCGGACCGCGGCGTGCAAGTCGTCCACCCCGAAATCGGGCCACATGCGAGGCGAGAAAATCAGTTCCGCATAGGCGCATTCCCACAGCAGGAAATCGCTCAGGCGGCGTTCGCCCCCGGTGCGAATCAGCAGGTCCACCGGCGGACCCAGGGCGTGCTCCAGGGACTCGCGGGAGAGCCGGGCCACGCGGCGCGCGGCCGCCAGGATGGCGTCGCGGCCGGAATAATCGAACGCGATGCGCAGCCACAACCGCGTGCCCGCGGCGGTGGCCTCCTCGGCTTTCGCGATGGCGTGCCGCAGGCGCTCGCTCAGACGGTCGCGCCGCCCGATTACCTCCAGCTTGACCCCATGGCGCAGGCAGCGGTCCACCTCTTTCTCGAGGTACAGCGCCAGCAGCCGCATCAAGGCTTCCACCTCGAGACGCGGGCGGCGCCAGTTGTCCGACGAAAACGCAAACAGCGACAGGATGCCGATGCCGGCGCCGGGAGCCGCTTCCACGATCCGGCTGACGGTCTCCACTCCGGCGCGATGTCCGGCCTCGCGCGGCAATCCGCGCCCCAGGGCCCAGCGGCCGTTGCCATCCATGATGATCCCCGCGTGTAGAGTACTTTTAGAAATAAAGTTAGAGGACATAAAAAAAGCCCATCACCGATCGCGCATCGCCTGAATCAAGGCTTCCATGTGGTCCAGGTAGCGCTCCAGCGCCTTCCGCCCCGCCGCGGTGAGGCGATATTCCGTGCGCGGCATCCGGCCCACGAAGCTCTTGGCGCAGGCTATGTAGGCGGCTTCCTCCAGCTTGCGGGCGTGCACGCTGAGATTGCCGTCGGTGGTGTCCAGCAGTCTCTTCAGCTCATTGAAAGTGAGCGCCTGGTTGACCGACAGCGCGCTCAGGATGCCCAGCCGCAGGCGTTCATGGATCAGCCGGTCGAGCTGGGGCGCGCGCAACGCCGCCGGCACGCTCGCCAGTCGCGGCTGCGGCTTCCTGTCGCGTTCCGGCCTAGCCGTATTCTGTTTACCCGCCATATTTCACCGCGATGATCGTCCCAAATACAATGTGCAATCCTCCAAAACCGGCCGCCAGCAGCAGGTCGCCCGATGCCGCCGGCAGGAACAGCGCCACCGCTCCCGCCAGCATGAAAACGGCGCCCATCGCCGGCACCACCCGGACCGACGCGGCGCCTCCCGAAACCACTCCCGCGCCATACAGCAGCAGCCAGATACCGGGCAGAACTCCCGGTGTGCCCTGGCGGAACAACACCAGCGTGAGGACCGTGCCGGCCACCATTGCCGGCGCGAAACCGGCCACGAATTTCCGTCCCGGGCCGGAAAGCAGGGGGATGCGGACGCGCTTCGATTTGTGCGCCGCGGCGGCGATCCCTATCAGCAGCGCGACCGCGGCTTCCACCAGCCAGACCGCCAGCCAGCGGGGCGCGCTGGTCCGCGGACCGGCGATCCACGCCGCCACCAGGGCGGTGGACCCCATCAGCATGCCGCCGATTCCCGGCACCGCGGTAAACTCGCCGGCGCGTTCCAACGTGCGCCGGATGTAGCGCAGGTTGTCCATGGCGTGCTCGTGCAGCAGCGCCGGTTCGGGACGTGGAGTCGCCATGGTTTCCAGCATAAACCGGCTGGCTCAAAATCGCAAGTACTTTTTGCGGCAAAGGAGGAAGGCCGGCCCCGCGCCTCTGCCGGTTGACGCTACAATCGAGGGACTCACCATGACCACCGAGGAGCAGCTTCGCGAAAAATTGCGCAAGATCCAGGCGCTGTTCGAAGGCGCCACCACCATCGGAGAGCGACACGCCGCCGCGGCCGCCATCGAACGCATCCGGAAAGCGCTCGGCGGCTCCGAACGCTCTGAACGCGCCGAACGCGCCGAACGCGCCGAACCGGCCGTGGAGTTCCGCTTCAGCATCCCCGATCCCTGGCAGCGGCGCCTCTTCCTGGCGCTCTGCCGCCGTTATGGGCTGCGGCCCTTCCGCTACAAACGCCAGCGCTATGCCACAGTGGTGGTCCGCGCCCCCGCTTCGTTCGTCAACCGAACCCTCTGGCCGGAGTATGTCGAACTGCGCGATGCGCTCAACAGCTATTTGAACGAGGCCACCGAGAGAATCATCCGCGAAGAAGTGTTCGGCGATGCCGGCGAGGCATCGGAACGGGCCGTCTAATTCCTGGCGAACTTGCTGTCCATCAGCATCCAGGTATTCGGGTCCAGTTCCACCGACGCCGGCTCCTGCCCGGCCGCGATTTTGAACGTCTGCCGCTTACCCGTCATCTCGATTTTCGCGATCCGCAACTGCGGGTCCTTTACCCCGACTTCGAGCGGCAGGCGGAAGGCGTCGCCCGCCTGCGTCTGCGTCAACTCCACCTCGATCTTTTTGGTGGCGACGTCATATTTCCAGCCGCCCTCCACCGCCGGAGACCCCGCGCGGTAGAGCCACTGCGCGAAGAACCATCCGAGGTCGCGCGCCGACACTTCTTCCATCACCCTGCGGAAGTCGTCAGTCGACGCGTTCCCGTCGCGATAGCGCCGGTAATACGCGCGGATGCCGGCCCAGAACGTATCGGTGCCGATCTCGCCGCGCAACAGGTGCAGCACCCAGGCGCCCTTCTGGTACACGATCTGGTTGGGGATGCCCTTCCACGGCTTATCCTGCACCACCGCCACGCCGGTCAGCCGCTTCTCGTTGTTGAGGATGCCGCGGCGCCCGCGTTGGAGGGCCGCCACAAACGCGTCGCGCCCCTCGTAGTGCTCCACCGTGAGCTCCTGGAAGTAGGTGGCGAAGCCTTCGCTCAACCACACGTCGTTCCAGTCTTTCTCGGTCACCGAATCGCCGAACCACTGGTGCGCAATCTCGTGCGCCACCAGGCTCAAATTCGGCCGGCCGCTCACCGAGCCCTGGCCGAAGAAAATTTCGCTGGCGTGCTCCATGCCTCCGCCCATGCCGGCGGCCTCCACGTCGGCCAGCTTTTCGTAGGGGTACGGACCGATCGCATCGTTATAAAACTCGATCGCCTCACGCGTGGGTTCTTCGAAGGTAATCCTGCCCGGGTCGCGGTCCTGGTGAAACAGCCACGTCTCCAGCGGCACACCCGCGCCCGTGCCGTAGTGGTGCACGGCAAATTGCGCCACCCCGATATTATTGAGCCACGTGGCGATGGGCGCCGATTGCTTCCAGTGCGTCAGGCGCCGCCCGTCGCCCAGGTCGATGGTCTCCACCGGCAGGCCGTTGGCCACCACCTGGTATTTCGCAGGCGCGGTGACCACGAACTCGCTGGTGGCCTTGTCGGACGGGTGGTCGATGGTGGGTAGCCACTGGTGCGCCATATCGGGCCAGTTGACGCTGAAAAAACATCGCTCGCCGAATTTGTTCTTTACGATTTTGAGCCCGTTGGCGGCGATCCCGCGGTACTTCACGGTGTACGCGCGCAATTCCCCGGCCTTCGACGGGGCATCGATAGCCAGCGTCAGACGGTCCGCCTGGTGGGTATACTTCACCGCCGCGCCCGCCGCGGTCACTTCCGAGACCGTCATGCCCTTGCCGTCCGCGGCCGACGCCAGGTCCAGCCAGAACTCCGTCAATCCGTCTTTCACGAAGCGCACGGTCACCGTGGTTTCGCCCACGATTTCGTCGCTCTCGTCGCTCAACGTCACGCCGAAAACGTAATGCTGGACATCCACGCCGGGCTGCCGCTGGTAGGTGTCGGCGAAGACCAGGGAGACGCACAATGCCAGGCCCACGGCCGCGAGTTTCTTCATGGAAACCTACTATACTGCATTCCGCGGGTTCGCACTTGGGAGCGGGCGCAGCCGCTGGTCAAGGAGCGACGACGGAGAGCGTTTCTATCCGTTGGAAATCGTCGTCAATTTCCGGTTCGGGCGTGAGTTGACCGAAGGTTCCCAGATCGGGGACTTGGAGGGAGCCGCGGCGGCCACTTCCACGGTACGGACATTACGCGACCAGGTGATGGGAAAACGACGGCGGCATCACGATGAAGCACCGTTCATCGGTACAGCGCAGTCGTTGATAGAATTATGCGGTGACGATGTACTCTGCGATGGTCTTCGGCTCCAAAATCGATTCTCCATCCTCGACGATACCGGCTAGGTGCATTCGAATGGCGCCGCGAATCAGGTCGGTGGTCTCCTCGATCGTAGATCCAGCAGCGACGCACCCGGGCAGATCCGGCACATGTGCGCTAAACCCCGTATCGGTCTTTTCGAACAAAACGGCGTATCTCATTTCAGCCCCGCTTGTCTAAGGATACTATTTTGCGTCTTCGGATCCAGGTCCATGGAAAAATGGCCGGCAATCGTCACACGCCCCTTTTTCTTCGGATGCTTATATTGACGATGACTTCCTTCCTGGTTGACCAGACGCCAGCCATCACGCTCAATCATCCGAATCGCCTCCCGAATTTTCATGGCTGTCCTTGGATCTCGGTTTAACCGATAGGCAAACAGGCGGTCCTGCTTGCCGCCCGACCATTGTCCCACGATGCAGTATCCGGCAACGCCAGATCAGAGCGAGGCGCGTACCACGGCAAACTGCTTCTAAAGCTCAGGTTTCGGGTGGCGTGATTTAGCGGAAAAGCACGGGAAAAGATCGCGTGACTGCAGGGGAAGCCGGCCGGCGGCTATCGCCGCATCGAGTTCGTCAACTGCCGGAACAACTCGGGTGAGGAGGTTCTTGCATGGCGCGCAACAACGCGGCGGCGGAGCCCAATTCCTGGATGCTCCGGTGCCGTGCCGCTCTCCGTTTCCCGATGCGATTCACACCCGTCAGCAAGCCGCCTGCGCCCGCATCTGGGACGCGCGCGCGCGGTCGAGCGCGGCGCGCAATTGCGCCAGTTTGAACTCCAGGCGCCGCCGCTCCAGTTCCGCCTCGTTGAGCAGCGCCATCCACGCACTGGCCTCCGTCAACGCCTTTTCGGCATTCGCCACGAAGTACTGCGTGGACGCCCAATTCTTTCGGCCCTCACCCGCCAGGACGCGCGCAAATGCCAAACCGCGATCCAGTTTGTTACCGATTAGTGAAGCGAGCTGCTTGTCGGTCTTGCTCCGCAACTCCCGCAGTTTGCCTTCCGCGCTCTGGTTCATAAAATGATTCCGTCACTTATTAGACGTATTCGAGCGCCGAATCGTACGTTAATTCTGTGAGAATTTGTACGCACAGACACCGCCGGTGTAAACCACCGCCGCCCAATCGCGCCCGAAGAAATAGGGAAGTTCCCTGTAGTCCTCGCAGTCATGGATCGCGAAATCGGCCCACTTCCCCGCTTGCAGCGAGCCAATGCAATCCCCCCGCCGCAAACTGTACGCCGCGTTGACGGTGGCCGCGGTAATCGATTCCGCCGCCGTCATTTTCAACTGGGTCGCCGACAGCGACAGCACCATGGGCATCGACGCCGTGGGTGACGACCCCGGATTGAAGTCCGTCGCCAGTACCACGGGCAGTCCCATATCGATCATCTGGCGCGCCGCCGGATAATGCCCCGACCCCAGCGCGTATACCGATGCCGGCAGCAGCACGGGCATCACCCCAGCCGCCCGAAGCGCCTCCATGCCGCGCGGACTCGTGGACTCCAAATGGTCCGCAGTGTCCGCTCCGAGTTCCGCCGCCAGCAGCGAGCCGTAATCCGCGCTGAACTGATCGGCATGCAGCCGCAGCCGCAGCCCCGCGCGCTGCGCCGCCTGCAAAACCGTTCGCGCCTTCTCCACCGGGAAGACCGTGGGCTCGCAGAACACGTCGCAATACTCCGCCAGGCGTTCCGCCGCCACCCTCGGGATCATCTCTTCCACCACCAACTCGAGGTAGCTATCGATGCGCCCGCGATATTCGTCGGGCATTTCGTGCGCGCCCAGAAACGTGGGCACGTAGCGCACGCTCCCCTCCGCCGCCAGCCGCGCGACCACGCGCAGCATCTTGCACTCCGCCTCCACCGACAGTCCGTAGCCCGATTTCGCTTCCACCGTGGTCGTGCCGCCGCGCAGGAACCAGCCGCGGTAGCGCCGCGCCGCCGCCAGCAAGTCCTCTTCGCCGGCCGCGCGCGTCTGCCGCACGGTGGAGCGTATGCCCCCGCCGCGCGCCGCGATCTCCGCGTACGTGGCGCCCGCCATGCGCTCTTCGAACTCGGCGGCGCGGTTGCCCGCGAACACCGGATGCGCGTGCGCGTCCACGAACCCCGGCATCGCCACGCGGCCGCCCGCGTCCACCACCTCGCAATCGTCGCCCGCAGCCCGCTCGATTTCGGCGCGGCTGCCCACCAGCGCGATGCGCCCCTCGCGCACCAGCATGGCTCCGTCCGCGACCACCGCCAGTTCCCGCATCTCCGCGCCGCGGCGCGCGCGCGCCGGCCCCGCGAGCGTCACCAACTGGCTGCAGTTCCAGACCGCCAGTTCCGCCATCAGGGTTCCATGGGGCGCCGTATGCCGTGCTCGCGCGCGAACTCGACCGCCGCCGGGTACCCTGCGTCGGCATGGCGTATGACGCCCATCCCGGGGTCGGTGGTGAGCACCCGTTCGAGCCGCCGCTCCGATTCGTCGGTGCCCTCGGCCACCACCACCATGCCGGCATGCTGCGAGTATCCGATCCCCACGCCGCCGCCGTTGTGGATGGAGATCCACGAAGCCCCGGCCGCGGTATTCACCAGCGCGTTGAGCAGCGGCCAGTCGGCGATGGCGTCGGAGCCGTCAAGCATGGCTTCCGTCTCGCGATAGGGCGACGCCACCGAGCCAGCGTCCAGATGGTCGCGCCCGATGACGATGGGCGCTTGCAGTTCGCCCGACCGCACCAGCCGGTCGATGGCCACTCCGAATTCCGCCCGCTCGCCATACCCCAGCCAGCAGATGCGCGCCGGGAGCCCTTGAAAGAGGATGCGCTCGCGCGCCATGGGAATCCACCGCGCCAGGGTTTCGTTGTGCGGGAAAAGCTCCAGCGCCAGGCGGTCGGTGCGGTAAATGTCTTGCGGATCGCCCGAGAGAGCCACCCAGCGGAACGGCCCGCGCCCTTCGCAGAACAGCGGCCGTATGTATTCCGGCACGAAGCCGGGGATGTCGTAGGCGTTCTTGACGCCCGCCTTGGCGGCCTGGGTGCGGATGTTGTTGCCATAGTCGAAGGTCACCGCGCCCCGCTTTTGCAGCGCCAGCATGGCCTCCACATGCACGCCCATGCTGTGAAACGAGCGCGCCAGGTAGTCGTCCGGATCGCTCGTGCGCAGGTGGCGCGCTTCCTCCAGCGACACGCCGTTGGGGACGTAGCCGTTCAGCGGATCGTGCGCGCTGGTCTGGTCGGTGAGCACGTCGGGGATAACGCCGCGCCGCAGCAGTTCCGGCAGCACGTCGGCGCAGTTGCCTGCGAGCCCCACCGAAAGGGCGCGGTGCGCAATCTGCGCCTCGCGCAGAATGCGCAGGGCGTCGTCCAGGTTGCGCGCCATGCGGTCGCAATAGCCCGTCGCCAGACGCCGTTCGATGCGCTGCGGGTCGACATCCACGCCCAGGAAACAGGCGCCGTTCATGGTGGCGGCCAGCGGCTGCGCGCCGCCCATCCCGCCCATCCCGCCCGAGACCACCATCTTGCCCGCCAGCGATCCGCCGAAATGTTTGCGCGCCAGCGCGGCGAAGGTTTCGTAGGTGCCCTGCACGATACCCTGGCTGCCGATATAGATCCACGAGCCCGCGGTCATCTGCCCGTACATGGTGAGGCCGAGCCGTTCCAGGCGCGTGAACTCGTCGAAATTCGACCAGTGTCCCACCAGGTTGGAATTGGCG
>Ga0182030_10013674_pt1 | contig 16125 bp, 10 predicted proteins | sample 812S3MmetaG_FD_121299 | JGI IMG/M metagenome (GOLD analysis project Ga0182030, IMG submission 121299) | Permafrost microbial communities from Stordalen Mire, Sweden - 812S3M metaG (Illumina Assembly) | ecosystem: Environmental > Terrestrial > Soil > Wetlands > Permafrost | place: Sweden...
TATCGTATTGCCGCCCGGTTTGCTGAGGAACAGCTTGCGGATGGTTCCGGATACCACCGCGCGCACGGGCGTCCCTCTCGGCTCCGCAATGTCGATCGCCTCATGCGCATGCCCGTTGTGAACTTCTTCGAACATGTCCCGCAAATTCGCCAGCGGGAGTCCTCGGATCGGTGGAGTCATCTCGAGAATGGAAGAGGTCGCGCCCACAGCGAGAAACGCTGGCAACAGCCCGGCAATGCAAACCGAGAGCCTCAACGCTATTCCTCCAGGACGACCGGCGTGCCCCGTCGAACCATGTGCGACAACTCATCCACATCCCAGTTCGTCATCCGGATGCACCCGGCCGATTCACCGTGCCGTATATTCCCCGGATCCGGCGTCCCATGGATTCCGTAATGCTCTTTCGATAGGCCGATCCACGCTGCGCCCGCGGGATTGTTCGGACCCGGCGGGAGTACTGCTTTCGCTTGTTTCGGGTCCGAGTTCCAGAAGTGATCCGGGTCATAGTTGAACCATGGATAGTGCACAATGCCCGTGATGGTCCAATTACCGATCGGCAGCGGATCGTGCGTGTCGCCAATCGTGGCCGGATACTGCGCCAGTTCCTTGTCGCCGGCGCCATAGGCGATTACCGTGCGTTTTGACTTCGACACCACCAAATGTAGCGCCGGGCGCACAACCCCGCGCCGCACATTCGGCACGGTGATCCGCTCCCCCGCCGTGTCCAGTCTCTTGCCGGGATTCAACTCAGCCAGAAGCTTCGGTGAGCTATGGAACCTCTCGCCCAGTCCTTCCTCCGGTGTTTCGAAGCCAAGCCACTTCATCTTCGCCTTTTCCTGGATGTCGGCCGGTAGGGGCAGGAACGGACCTTTTTCATTCGCTTGAGTAATCGTGTAGGTCAATAAAACAGGGCCTGCGTCGCTATCGAGCAGGCGCCACATCTCGGCGTCGATTGTGCCGCTCGGCTTCAGACCGTGGCTTTCCCGATATCCCTTGACCGCAATCCCGAGATCGTCGCCGTAGACGCCGTCGATTTCGCCCGGCGAGAACCTGGCCCGGTCCAGAAGAATCTGCGCCCGCGTCACCCTTGGCCCGGCCGCTCCCGGACTCACCGCGTCAGTCTTCGTCGAGTCCTCTATTTCGTTCGCAACCGGACTCCGGTCGACCTGTGCACCAGCGCGCTTTTTCGCCGGCCCGACTGTGCCCGCGCTGGCCAAAGCCAGAATCGAAGTAGTCACCGTTAGTAGACGAGTCAGCCGCATAACCCGACAGTGGGCACTTTGCGGGCCATTCCCAAACCACTACTCTGCTTCCGCCCCCCCTCTTCTTTCGGTCTGGGAGATGCCCACGGGAATGTCCGGCAGATCGTAGAAAGCCGGTTTGACGACGGAGCAAAGGCTGCACTCATTGTGGCGGATTCTGCACGCGGCTTTCGCGGTGGACGTCGCACGCCAGCTCGGAAGGGCCGCCCTTGCCGTCGGGCGGCCTATGCGCCAGGCTGACCAGCGCCCGCTCCGTCTTCGCCAAAAAGGCCGAGTATGTGCTTACCTTCTCGGTGCGTAGCCGCCGGTGATGGTAAGGGTAAAGCTGCGTCCGGGCAGCAGATTCAGCAGGTCGTTCGGGCTCTGTACAAAAGGCGTCGTAGCCGTGGCCGCGGTCGCCGGAGTGATCCCGACGATATTGTGGTGGTTGGCCAGGTTGTTGACCGCCAGTTGGATCTTCGTCCCGCGCAACCGCGAGGCGCTCTTAATGGTGTAGTTCACAAATACGTTCGTAAGGGAGAAGGGATTGATCGTAACCGCCTCATCCACCGGGTACGGCACGCTGATCCCGTTGATCTTGTAGCTGAGAGACCCGTTGTCGTTATAGTACCGTCCCACTCGTTTGTCGGTCAGGCCCACGTCCCAGTTCCGGTGCTGCCAGAGCAGGCTGATGCCTTCGATGTTATTGGGCGTATCTGCCACCCACATGCCGCCGTTGGGGTAGTTGGCGCCGGTCTGGTACTTGGCTGAACCCATGGAGACATTGCCGTACAGGCTGAGGCCGTAACCGAGCGCGATATTACCCTCGGCCTCCGCACCCTTCGTATTGGAAGGACCGGTCGCCACATACACGGGTTCGGTCGTCGTCGGGTCGATGTAAGACTGGTAGCCGTTCTGGAAATGCACATAGTAAGCGTCCACATCCAGGGTGAAGCGGTTGAGTTTCAGGACGGAGCCGGCCTGATAGGTCTTGGCGAGGGTGGGCTTGGGCGGCGTCAGGACATTGCCTCCCGTCACGTCGAAGACCGCGCTCACCGGAATGACGCTGCCTTCGGCAAACTGGCCGTATAGCGACCACTGCTTCCAGACGCGGTAGCGCGCCGTCAGCGTCGGCAGCCAGTTGTTGTAGTTGATGCCGTGGGTCACGAAGGCCGCGCCGCCGATGCATGCCGGCGCGCCCGCATAAACACCGGCCGTCGAGGGATACGTGCCCGCCACCCCGCCCAGGCAGCCCACCGTCTTACCGTCCTGATACTGGTTCAGATCCATCCGGTAATCGGCGGCCTTGATGCCGGCCGTCACCACCAGTCTCCGCGTCGCTCTCCATTCGAATTCGGCAAACGGCTGGAACGACTGCGTGATGAAATGCTCGTGGAAGAGGCTGAGCGGCGTGTCCACCTGCGTAATCGGGTTGGACGGGATCTGATAGCGGTCGGTGTAGGCCCAGTCGTACCACGCGCCCGTGCGGAACACGCCGTACCGCGACTCCCAGCTCATCGTCGCCGTATCGCCCGCGTGCCGATACCCGTTCAGCTTGTCCACCCCGCTCGGCTTGGATGTAGTGAGGTTGACGGTCGCGCCGTTCTGATAAAACTGCTTATTCCAGTAGCGCGTCGTGTAAGCCTTGGTATCGAACTTCCACCCGCCGCCCAGATCCGACGTGAATGCCACATACTCGAAGTCGGTCTGCACGTGATACGTGTCGTAGCCGTAGTAATACGGGTCCGGCGTGCCGTTCGCCAGGAGCGGTGTGCTGTCCAGCAGGTAGTTATCTCCGAACTGCGCCACCTGCGCGCGCGTCGGATTCGTCGTGTTCGGCGTATTGTTCCAGATATCCACCACACCGCCGTACAGGCTCAGACTCGTTCGGTCGGAGAACCGGTGCTGATACTTGCCATAACCGGCATCGCGCTGCTGATAGTTATACGTCTGGTACCCGTCCGATGTCATGGCGTTGACGTTGAACAGGACGGAGTCGAGCTTCTTGGGGCCTAGCAGCCCGGATTCCATATCGAGCGAGTACAGCTTTGTATTGAACGAACCGTACGTGATCGTGCCCCGAATATTGGGATCGGCCTGCAGTTCCGGAGACTTCATGTTGATGGATCCGCCGAAGTTCGTGGGGCCGAAATTCGAGGCCTGGCCCGGGCTGCGGTCGAAATCCGTCGAACTGATCCACTGCGAAGGAAAACTGGCCCAGGAATGGTGCGTCGGGCTGTTGGTGTCTTCGAACGGAATGCCGTCGAACGTAAGGGTGTACTGGCCGTCGGCAAAACCGCGGAAGAAGCTCTTACCCTGCCCCAGGCCGATGCCGTTCGGATTGAGGCTGAAGGCGCCCGGCGCCTGCTGAATCACCTCGGCGAAATCCGCCACCGGTGCCATGAAGTTCGTAATCACGGCATGGCTGATCTCCGTTCGGGCGGATGTCGCTTCCAGCGTATTGCCCGCCGGAGCCGTGTCCGCCGCCAGCAGGATCGTTTCCTGAACCGTGACCGATTGCGAGATGGCGTCGACGTAAAGCGTGATCGAGACATTCTCCGATCCGGTAGCGGAAAGCAAGACTCCACGCCGGCTGTTCAGTGCAAATCCCGGCGCGGCTGTTTCGATTGTGTAGTCCCCGGCGGCCAGTCCGGTGATGGAAAAATGGCCGTCGGGGTCGCTTATTACGGCACGAGTGACGGTGGCTGCGTCGTTCTTCACTTTAACCGAGGCGGCCCCAATTGCCTTGCCGACCTGATCGATTACCGTGCCGGCGATCGTCGCTGTGCCTCCCTGCGCGCGCAATGGCACCAAGCCCGATTCGATCAAAAGCAGAGACAAACCCACGGTGGCCGCGCGCACGAAAGCCTTCCTCACACTTCGCATGAAACAATCCCTCCGAGTGGAAAATTCCTGGGAACTTGATGTTACCTGGGCAATGTGACAGCAGTGTGTCGGTAGAGTTAAGTAACGGTGCGCATGAGCGCTCAAGCTTCAGCGTCTGAGCCGAAGCAGTCCGTAACACACCAGGCAGATCCAGAAATCGACCGCCAATCCCCAATCGATCTGGTAAACCTGGTGTTGCGCGCGCAGCGGAAGGTACCGTTCGATAGAGAAGTAGATGGCATTCCCGGCCACCACGCCAATCAGGGACTGCCAGAACCGCCGGTTCATGACGTCCGCTTCTCCAACCGCATGGCGATCGTGAAGTTCACCGGCTTCAGAGTAGCATTTCGCCGCTGCCCCACCACTTTCCATGGGACCTCGCCTGCCCCACGCCCATCGCGAAACACGCTTTAGCGCGCCACATTACCGCCCAGCCGTGCATCGATGGCTTGCCCCAGGCTGACTAGCGCCCGCTCCGTCTGCGGCGTATCCTGGTAGGCCACCAGGCGGACGAACAAAGGGCCGTGGCGAAACGTCACGCTCTGCCCATAGCTCCGGCCCGCATCGCCCACCTTCACCGGCCGGCTTCCGGCGGACGGCTCCCCTTCGAACATCGTCGCGGCGCCGCGCGGCGCTTCCATCAGGTGAATATCCGCCACCGCCTCCACGGTGTCCGCATAGCGGTAGTTCGCCGTCAGGGTGCGCCGGACGCCCGCCCGCAGATACCGCTCGGCGTCGCCATCCACATATTTCCAGAGATCGGCGGCTTCGAAGGAACGGGTCTCGCCCACCTTCGTCCATCCGGGCACATCGCCGCTCTCGGGGAACCAGGACACAGGTTTGGCCGCCCGTCCAAGCAGCAGCCGGTTGGTCTTCGACCGGCTTTCCCCAGCGCTGGTGACATAAACCGCCGGGCGGTCCCGCACCGGGCAGGCAAACTCGCACGCGCCACAGCCGACGCAGCGCGCGGGATCGATGTAGGGCTGCCGGACCCGCCGGATGTTCCCGGCGGCATCGGTCACCTCGGCCCACTGCAGGTAGACGGCCTTGGGCGAAGTGGGGCACCACTCCTCGCACACCATGCAGTCGGTGGCCATCGCCCAAGGCAGACATCGGCCCCGGTCGTAGAAGGCGGTGCCGACACGGATCGGCGCGCTCTCCGCCGGGGGCCCTGAGGGCGCCCCGGAGGCCACCCCTGACGGCGCTCCGATCCAGGCCTTCTCCTTGGACGTAAACTCCCCGATCGCGCCGGTCGGGCATACCTGGCCGCAGAGGGTGCAATTGGGCTCGCAATATCCCACGCGCGGCACCAGCACGGGAGTCCAGATGCCCTCCCAGCCCGCTTCCGTGAACGCCGGATGCAAAGCGTTATTCGGGCACACCTTCATGCACTCGCCGCAGCGGATACAACGCGCCAGAAACGGCTTCTCGTCCAACGCCGCCGGGGGCCGGATGAGCCGCTCGTGCGGTTCCGCGCCGAGGCCGGTATTGGCGCGCAACAGGGGCACTGCGGCGGCGCCGGCCGCCAGGCCGGTCAACACCCTGCGCCGCTTGAGATCGGCGCCTTCCATGGTGGCAACGCCGGGAGCCAGCGGGAAAAAGCGGAATTGAATCCCATGTTCCGGGCAATCGCCCACGCAGTTCATGCACAGCACGCATTCGGCTTTGCGCCACGGCACGCCGGGGATGGGATCGTCCCCGCCCTGGCAATGAAGCAGGCAGCGGTTGCAATCCTCGCATTCGGCCGGGTGTTTCACCAGGCCCAGAATGGACCAGCGCGAGGCCAGTCCCAGCAGCGCTCCCAGCGGGCACAACGCGCGGCACCATAAGCGGGTGATCCGCAGATTGAGCGCCAGGATCACCAGGAAGATCGCGCCCAGCAGGAAACCTTGGCGGAAATACGCTTGCTTAAGGCTCACGGAGACCGGCAGCGCGTAGTTCCCTGACGGCAAAATGGAAAGCGCCAGCGACCGCACCGTCAGCGCGATGGGGTCGAGAAGTCCCACCAGGGCGCTGCCGCAAAAAGCTGCCGCCAGCAGTGCGAAAAGCAAATAGTATTTGAAGGTCTGCCACCGCTTGTAGCGGTTGGAGGCGATCCGCTGCCGGCCCAACTTGCTCTCCGACCGGATGTTCGAAACCATGTGGTGCAAGGTCCCGAGCGGGCAGATCCACCCGCAGAAGAATCGTCCCAGGAACAGCGTCGGGATGAGGATCGCCAGGCTCCATAGCAGCCCGCGATAGAGCGCGTGCGTGGCCAGCGCATTGCCAAGGGCAACTAGTGGATCGCTTTCCAGAAAGGCGTTGCGAGATTCCGTAAAACAGAGAATGACTACGAAGAGCCCGAGAAACACGGCCTGCGACAGCCGGCGCAGCCTGGGCAGGGTCAACCCGCTCCGCACCAGCGAGCGGGAGAGCGCGGGTTGTCCACTACGAGCCCCGCGAAACAAAGTTTTTCCCACTCAAGTATACACGCGGTCACTGGATGGCGACCCGCCGCCGGCTCAGTACGGGCTTGCCGTTCCCCGCGTCGGCTTGGGCCTGCAAGAGGAAGTCGCCCGGCGTGTTGGGCACGTCAAGATCGATGTAAAGTGTGGTCTGCCCCAGGCTGCCCACCTGGAAAGGCGCCTGCGCGCGCGCCCTCTCGCCGCCGTTCTTGGACAACAGCGCTACCGTCAGGGTGCCCGCGGCCGCTTGGTATTCGTCGTTCACCAGCATCACCTGGAATGTCTGTTTGCCCGCCGCCAGTTTCGGCTGCCAGAAGCTCAGGTACACGCCCAGCGGCGAAAAAGCCTGCGACATGTAGTCCCGGAAGTGCGGCTCCAGTTCCAGTTTCTCGATGTCGATGAAGTGATCGGCCGTGTAGCCCAACGGGTCGCTGCTCATCAGATAAACGAAATGGAGCACGCCGGCGTATTGCCGGTATGCGCGCCAGAACTCGGTGATGCCCCCCAGCAGGTAAGCGTTCAGCGCGAACCGGTCCTCCGCGGTAGCGCCCGGCGGCAACAGGCGCGGATAAAGATCCTTGGTGAGTTCCGTGGGCGAGCCATCGCGGTTCAGCCACGTCCACCCGTACTCGTTCAGGATAAGAGCGTGGCCCGATGGCGCTCCCGGAGCCTTGCCGTTGGGCCGCTCGAACGTCGTCATGCTGAACTCCGGGCCACCGGGGCGCGCCATGCCGGAAAACTCGTAGGGATGATCCTCCACCGGGTCGTCGGGGCCCACCGGCGGGTTGTAGCTGTTTTCCCACGGCCGGTTGGAAAGGTCGAGCCCGCGCACCGCCGGGATGATCTTCTCGCCGAAAATGGGGTCGAAGGTCTCGTTATTGGCGTCCCATATGGCCACGCTCGGGTGATTCCAGTTGTCGCGCATCCATTCGCCGTATTCGCCAATCATCTCACTGGCGTCGAAGTGGACCTGATTCCCGACGCCGTGCCAGCCCCTGCCGGTCCACACAAAGTACTCGTTCTGGATCAGCAATCCGGCCTCGTCGGCGATATCGAACCATTTGCCGGGCGCCGGACCAATGCAGAAGCGGAACGAATTCCAATGCATCTCCTTGGGAATCTCGATCAGCAGCTTGCGCACCCATTGTTCATCCCACGGCAGCACGCCCGATTTGGGATCTTCGAAGAAGCGGTGCAGGGTGATATTGGAGCCGCGCAGGAAATAGGGGCGGCCGTTGAGATAAGCGCGCTTCGTGGCGGTTTCGAAGTGGAACTCGCGCATGCCGAAGCGCGTGGCGGCGCTGTCGCCGCCGCTGCCGGTTTCGAGCACGTAGAGGTTCGGCTGCTCCGGTGTCCACAGCTTCGCCGCCGGCATGGCGATCTTCTGCGTGATGGTGCGCGCTTCGCCGGCCGCCAGGCGCAGTTGCATCGCCGCGCCGCTCGCCGCCACCGCGTCCGATTTCCAGCCGTGCACCGCCTGCGTCAGCGCGAACGCCACCGCTTGCGCGGAGTGGTTGCGCACTTTCGTCTGCACCGTGATCGCTTGCAGATCGCCTCTGGGCGCCACCTGCACCGTTTCGATCGCGGGATTGTCGCTCAGCGCCACCGAGACGCTGTCATAAATGCCCGGCGTCCACCGGTTCTTCTCGAAATCCGTGCCCGCCGAGACGGTGGCGGGCAGCACGCCCGGATGCGCGCCCACCCGCACCACGATCTCGTTCGATCCCTGCCGCAGTTTGCCCGAAATGTCGAAGATCGCGGCCGTGAAACACGGCAGGTGCTCGCCCACCTTCTGGCCGTTCACCCAAACCGTGGCGCCAAACTGCGCCTTGTCGATGTGCAGGGTCGCGATGCCGCGAAGGGCCGCCACATCGAACCGCCGGCGATACCAGAACCAGTTCCGCTCCTGCCGCGAGACACCGGCATTGGAAACCAACGCCGATGCGGGCGCGAGACCCCGCGAGATGCGGTTCTGAATCAACTGGCGGCTCTCGAATTGGTCCACATCCTGGAAACCGGGCACCGCCGAATGCGCCAGCCCCGGGACCGGCGCCTTATGAGACCAGACGGCGGGCTGGTTGCCTGCCTCCACGGAATCGGCGATGTCCCACTGCCCGTCCAGCGAGAGCGTGGTCCGTTGCGCATCCCACAGCGGGGCGGCGAGAACGGCCGCCAGCAGCCAAATTCGCGTATCAGCCATGCTCTTCTCCGTTGAACTCCCGCACCGCGCGAAGCATCGCCACGATATTCTCCACCGGCGTGCCCGACTGTATGTTGTGCACCGTGTTGAACACGAATCCACCGCCGGCGGAGAATATCTCGCAACGCCCGAGCACCTCTTCGCGCACCTCCTCCGGCGTTCCGAAGGGCAGCGTCTTCTGCGTATCCACGCCGCCTCCCCAAAACGTCAGCCGTTCCCCGTACTTGCTCTTCAGCGTGGCCGGATCCATGCCGGTGGCCGAGCATTGCACCGGGTTCAAAATGTCGAAGCCGGCGTCGATGAAGCTGTCCAGAAAGCGCACCACGCTGCCGCAGGAATGTTTGAAGCTCTTCCAACTCGTACGGGCGTGAATCCAGTCGTTCACCCGCTTATAATACGGCAGCCAGAGTTCCCGAAACGTGGCGTCGGAGCAGAACGACGATGTCTGCGTGCCGAAATCGGTGCCGCAGACGAAGACCGCCTGCACGCTGTCGCCCACGCGCTCGTGTATGCGGGCCAGATTCTCGATGCCGATCTCGCACTGCCGTTCGAAGATTCTGTGGATGTAAGGACGGCGCGCGCGCGTCGATACGTACCACTCGGTGACGTCGCGGATGCCCTTGGGGTTGGTCATGAATGGGCCCGGCACCAGCGCGATGTCGCCGAATGCCGTGCCGCCGAAGGTGGCGACCACGCCGCGGCCGGTGGAATTCGCCCACTCGACGCCGCGCGCCAGGTGGTCGAGATCGGCATCGGAGATCGGGCCGAATTCCTCCAGATTATCGGCCGGATCGAGCCCGTCCTCGTCCAATGGCGGCTGGCGCACGATGGTGTCGAAGAAAGCGCTGCCCACCGGCATGCGCCCGCTCGGAGCCGCCGACAGATCGCCCTTGGGAAAAATCAGCACATCGCCATTGGGTTCCTCGACCACGCGGAAATTCCCGCCCACCAGCACGTCGAGCCCGCGAAAGCTCCACTCCTTCCAGTCTTCGTTGGCGAAGCCGAACATGTTCTCGCGCGGGAACACTCCCACCGTGTCGATGCCCAGCGCGCCGGCCAGGTCTTCGTCGATAAAGCCCAACATCTGGTACGGCTCGTGCACCTTCACCGGCCGTTTCGCCAAGCCATAGTAATCGCGCAACTGCGCCACCGCGCTCACGTGGATGCCGGTGACCGCCGTGCTCCCGAGATCGATGGGGATGCGGTCCGGCTGCTCGTGACCCAGCGTTGCGGCGAGGCGGCGGGCACTCGCGCCGGGCGCCGCCGATGCATTTGTATTTACCTTTTCCATTGCTGTTCGATCTCCTCGAGATTCTTGCCCTTCGTCTCGGGCGTGAACTTCCACACGAACCACACCGTGCAGGCGCACATCAGCGCATAGATCCAGAACGCCCCGGCCGCCGTGAATGCCTTCACCAGCGAAAGAAACGTCAGCGTGATCAGCAGGCACGCCAGCCACAGCGCCACCGTTGCCACCGACATCGCCCGCCCCCGTATGCGCGTGGGGAACAGTTCCGAGATCACCACCCACACGCCCGGTCCCATGCCGAAGCTGAAGCACGCCACGTAGCACAGAATCAACGCCAGCACGCTGGAAGGCGTCGCCGAGCCCGCTCGAAAGACGAAGCCCAGCACCGTTAACGACACCCCCATTCCCGCCGCCGCCGAGATGAGCAGCACCTTGCGTCCCAGGCGGTCGATGGTGAACAGCGCCACCACGGTGAACACCAGGTTCATCGCGCCCACCAGAACATTGGCCCACAGCGCGGCCGACGTGCTGGCCGCCCCCGCCTGCTCGGTGAAAATGATGGACCCGTAGTAGAGCACCGTGTTGATGCCCGTGACCTGTTGCAGAATGGCCAGCGTAACGCCGATCGCTAGCGGCCGCCGCAGCCCTTTCTCGAACAACTGCCGCAGCGATCCGCTCTCTTCGGCGATGGCGCGCTCGATCTCGCGCAGTTTTGATGGCGGCTCGCCCAACCTCGCCAGCACTCGGGCGGCTTCCTCGTGCCGGCCTTCTTTCACCAGCCAGCGCGGGCTTTCCGGCACGCTGAACAGCGCGCCGAAGAACAACAGCGACGGCGCCGCCGCCACCGCGAACATCCACCGCCAGCTTTCCTCGCCCACACCGGCCAGCGCCCAACCCACCAGGTACGAAACCAGAATGCCCAGTACGATGGCCAGTTGGTTCATGCTCACCAGACGCCCGCGGATGGCCGCGGGAGAGACCTCGGCGATGTAGAGCGGGGCCAGCATCGAGGCGATGCCGATGGCGACGCCCGCCACCATCCGCGCGGCCACAAATTCGCCCAATCCGTTGGGCAGCGCGGTGGCGATCGAGGAAAGCGCGAAGATCACCGCGGCGAGCAGCAGCACGATCTTGCGGCCGAAACGGTCGCTCAGAGCGCCGGCCACCCCCGCGCCGACCGCGCACCCGGCCAGCAGGCTGCCGGCGGCGAATTCGGTTTGCACCTCCGTCCATTGGAAATGCCGCCGCAGAAAAACGATGGCGCCGTTGATGATCGCCGTGTCGAATCCGAACAGGAATCCGCTCAACGCCGTAACCGACGCGATGCGATAGGAATATCCGGAGGTTTGCATCACCAGACCTTCAGTTTCAGGCTTCCCTGCCCCGGATCTTCGAAGGGTCCGGCGAAAGGAGCGGACGTCTTGCGCGGCTTGCCGAAATAGTCGCGGTCGATCGCCAGGCGCGAGCCATCGGCGTTTTCATACGCCAGGTTCGGAATCTTCGCCTTCCCCAAAAGCTCCGTATCCACCAGCCTGGTCGCGGCCGTCCGCACCTCGGCGGGCATCTCCAGTTGCAGATACACGCGGTCCCCATCTTCCACTACTTCTGGTTTGGGGTTCGCCCCGGAAAGGTTGAGCGCGCCCTCCTCCTGGAAATAGGCGCGCGCGCCGGCGAAGTACACATTGCCGCCCGTCTGCAGCGGGTAATCGCGATGGTTGTACACCCACAGCCCGTAGCCGCCGAAGCGCAGCGGGTTGCTATCGATCTCGCCGCCGCCCGTCGCCGCCGCGCCATCCCCCACGAAGAGGTTGTTGTAGAAACGGTCGTCGCCGCCCATGATACTGTTCAACCCGGCGAGCGCCGTCGAGTGCGCCTTGTGATACGGCGTGGAGCGCCGCGGTTCGGGCCGGCTGAGAATTCTTCCGGCCATCAGATTGTGCGCGTAAGCTCCGCCCTCGGACATGTCGCTCAGGCTCAAGCCGGAGAGAAATAGATTGTTGTCCACCACAAACGGCCCGTGATCCACCTCGACAAACAGATCGTCCGTGCTGTTGTCGTAGAGCAGATTGCCCGTGATCCGCGTGCCCTGCGCCATCCAGTCCATCCACATCCCGCGCCCGGCGTTGTGTATGCGGTTGCCCTTGATCACCACGTCGATCGCGCCATGCAGTTTGATGCCCGCCATCTCCGCTCCCGTGAACTGCCGCTTGGTCCAGATGTTGTAGATGTGGTTGTTCGAGATCTGGCTAAACACCGCGCCCAGACTGCCCACGATGCCGGCCTGCTCGCAGTTGAAGACCACGTTGTTGCGCACCACGTGCGACCCGATCTTCTCCCGCGACCAGCCGGCTTCCAGCGCCCGCACGATGACTTCGTTGTAGTGCGTGGCGCCATCCTTGCGCGGGTCGTTGATCCACACATTGTGGCCCGTCTTGCGGTCCTTGCCCAGGCTGATGCCCACGCATTTGGAATCGCTGATCGTGTTGTTCTCGATGATCCAGCCCTTGCTCCAGTGGGTGCCGATGAGCCCGATCTGCTCCGCCGTCGGCGCCGCCCATTGCGTGGCCGCCTGGCTCATCTGAAAACCGCGCACCGTAATATAGTCGCGCCCCGGCTGGTCCGGGTAGAAGCAACTGTCGCGTACGTTGATCTCCACCAGTTCCTCATTGGGATTCTTATCGTGGAAGTTGGCGTAGATGTAGGTATTTTTCTCGTCGCTTTCCGTGAACCAGGTCCACGTGGAACCCTCGCGATCCCGTATGTCGGGCGCCGCCTGCGGATTCAGCACGCGCTCCACCAGGTTCGTCTCCCACAGGGATTTGCCGTTGAGGTAGACCTCACCGGTGTGGTGCGGACGTCCCTTGTCCGTGAACCAATCCCCCACGATCAGGTCTTTATACGGATTGTACTTGCCGAAAAAGGAATTCGGCAGCGTCGCCTTCCACACCCCGGCCATGAATGGCTTCCAGTCGCGCACCACCTCCGACCCTTTAATCGCGGCCTTCTCGCCGGGAGCCGCCTGGTAGACGATCCGCTTCGCCTCGCTCTCGCCTCCGCGCGGCGGCGTCACGCGCTCGCGATAAGTCCCCTCATGCACGGTGATGACATCGCCCGCTTGCGCCACCAGGGCCGCGGCCGAAATCGTCCGGTAGGGCCTCGACGCCGAGCCGTCGTTGCCGTCGTTTCCCTTCACGGAAACGTGCAATTCCCTGGCCCAGGCAGCATGAGCCAACAGCATCAGGAGGAGCGGCTTAGCAGCCGATGTGGTTCGTATTATCATGACTTAGCCTCAGGTTCGACGCCTGCGCAAGGCTTGAGCCTCATGTTAACCTCTGGCACCGGATGGGGGGTGTACAGCGGTTCGGCTGGATTCCACCGAGCGGCAGTTGGTGACGCAACATGCGAGATGCGAGTGATTCTTTTGTACGATGTCAACCTATCTGTTTTCTGCCACTTGCGGCGATGAAGCAAGTTTTTGTGACGCAAGTGAGCTGTACACCCGCGCCGGGTGGCCTCGGGGTGTCCGAGGTGGGAATGCCGCGCGCCGGGTTCTAGGGACAGGCAATGGTGCATCAGGCCGCTTCCAAACAACGGTATAGCACGGCAGCCGGCCGATTTCGCCCTTCCGGATCCGGAAGTGCTTGAAAAGAGGGGAAATCGAGGTGAGGAGCCGCGGTGAACAGGAGATGCCGACCCTACGGGACCGACCGGATGTAAAACAACGCCTTGCGGCGAATGGGTCAGGCAAGCAGGACATGCGGATACGCCGCAATCTTGCTGTCCTCAGTCATGATAGGGCACTGCAACACGCGTGCCGTTGCGACCAGCAATTGGTCGGCCGGATCGCGATGGAAAGGTTGCGGTAATTGGGCGGATTCCACCGCGATCCGCGGATGAAGGTGCAGAAGCGACACGCCCGGTTCCGCAAGGGCGCTCTCCATCCAAATCCCGACGGAGCGGTCGAGCTTCAGCCTTCCGTACTCCACCAGTTTCGCGACTTCCCAACAAGAGATGATGCTAACGCCGAAGACGCGGTCAGCGCCAAATTCGAGAAGTTCGCGGTGCCTCGGTTGCAGCCGATCCGGCCGAGAAACCCACCAGACCCAAATGTGAGTGTCCAGCAGAATCACTGCAGGGCGTCCCACTCCTCACTGGCGACAGGCTCCAACGGCTCACGGAACTCAAGAACCGAATCTCGAAGGCTTCGGCTCCCGGCCTTCGTCGGCCCCGCGCTCTTCGACACCACCAACACTTCAACCGGCTGGCCGGGCTCAAATGGAAGGCTCTCCAAAACGAGTTCGCCATGCTCGCCGACAGTCGTCTCAGTCCAGTGTGCTGGCACCTCCTCAGTATAGAGGATCTGGTCATGAGGTGGTTGCAGGGCACTTGGCGAGGGCCGCGGCGTCCGGTATGGCCTCGACGCCGAGCCGTCGTTGCCGTCGTTTCCCTTGACGGAAACGTGGAATTCCCTGGCCAAGGCGGCATGAGCCAACAGCACCGGGAGGAGCACTAAGGCCAGGCGCCTGGCGGAAAAGGTCCGGCGGTGCAGCGACGCCCGGGCCGTGGTGGATCGCATCATCATGACTAGCTCCGAAAGGCTTGAGCCTCATGTTAACCTCTCGCACGCCGGCGCGGCAGCCCGCATTTCCCGCGCTCAGCTTCTCTTCGCGGCGCGCAGGAGTTTGCGCGCCGAGTACGTCACCACGCCGAAGAAGAAAGCGAAAGCCAGCACGATGACGGTGAATTGGCGCCCCGGTCCGAGGCGCGTGACCACCGGGCCCGAGAGGCTGGCGAAATCCAGCGCGATGCGCAGATGGACGGCGGCGGCCCTGGCCTTACTGGAGCGGTTATCGACCACCAGCACGTAGTCGCCGGGTTCGCGCACCCGGAAGCCGAGCGCGCCGGAGCTGCCGGAAGCGGTGGCGGCCAGCAGACCGTGCGGGAAGCCATCGCGCAAATGGGCGAGATCGCTGCGCGTCATAAGCGCCAGACGGACCTTGTCGGAACCCGATTCCACCTCGAAGCTGGCCATGACGAGGGCGGGCTTTTGGCGCAGGTTGACCTCGACATACTTCCATTCGGCGGGCGGAATCTGGTAGACCTCGTCGACCAGTTCGACGCTGGTGGACGCGGCCACCAGCACGAAGCAGGCAAGGGCGATCATGGCGCCGGACGGTTGGGCCGCGGGAGTACAATAGGGTCCATGAACGACAGTATGGCACAGCCCGGGCCGGGGCTTCTCCGGACGGACGCGCCAGGCTGGCGGAGCATGCTGAGCTGGGTCTCGTCGTTGCTGCTCTGCGCTCTGTTTCTCTCCTCCGGGCTTTGGAAAATCACCGACCCGCAGGGCTGGGCGGTGCGTATGGCGCAAGCCAAAGTGCCGGAATCGCTGGCCCTGGCCGCCGCGCTGCTGGTCGGCATCGCGGAAACCGTCGGCGCGGTGATGATCCTGGTGCCGCGCCTGCGCCGCTGGGGAGCGCTCGTGCTGGCGGCCCTGCTGGTCGCCTTCCTGGCATACTTCGCCATCCATTACAGCGCGCTCCGCGGCGCCGATTGCAGTTGCTTTCCCTGGCTGAAGCGCGTGGTCGGCCCCGGTTTCTTCGTGAGCGACGGCATCATGCTCCTGCTGGCACTGTTGGCCGCGCTGGGTTCCCGCAAGCCCCAGGGATTGCGAGCGGTGGCGCTGATCGCCGCCGCCGTCGCGGTCTTCGCCGGCGTTTCGTACGGCGTGGGCGCGGCACGCCAAACCGGCACGCCGGCGCCGGCCAGCATCCTGGTGGATGGACGCCCCTACGGCCTCGAACAGGGCAAGGTCTTTCTGTTCTTCTTCGACCCCGCCTGCATGCACTGCTTCGAATCGGCCGGCCGTATGGCGAAACTCCACTGGGGCGATACGCGCGTCGTGGGAGTGCCCATCAGCCAGGGGCAGTTCGCCACCCAGTTCATCGAGGACACCGGCTTCCACATGGCGATCACCACCGATCGGGACAAGCTGAAGGCCGTGTTCCCCTACGCCGGTGTGCCGGCCGGCGTGGCCATCGAGAACGGGCGGCAGAAAGCGGCGCTGGTGAAATTCGATGGCCCGGAACCGGCGGCTACCTTGAA
>Ga0182030_10013676_pt1 | contig 16124 bp, 8 predicted proteins | sample 812S3MmetaG_FD_121299 | JGI IMG/M metagenome (GOLD analysis project Ga0182030, IMG submission 121299) | Permafrost microbial communities from Stordalen Mire, Sweden - 812S3M metaG (Illumina Assembly) | ecosystem: Environmental > Terrestrial > Soil > Wetlands > Permafrost | place: Sweden...
CAGTTACGCCATAAAAATTGCGGCGGGTCTGCTCAAGCAGCTTGGCCCCGAGTGTGCGCGCCTCAAGCTTGGTGCGCGCTGCGCGATCATCACCGACACCAATGTCGGCAAAAAATTTGCCAAGCCCGCCTTTGAATCGCTTGTCAAAGCCGGTTTTGAGCCGACGCTCATCGTTGTTCCCGCCGGCGAAACCACCAAGAGTCTGAAGTCCGTCCAAGCCTGTTACGACCAACTCGCCGCCAACCGGCTGGAGCGAAAATCCTTCGTCGTCGCGCTTGGCGGCGGTGTGGTCGGCGATCTGGCCGGCTTTGTCGCGGCGACCTATTTGCGCGGCATCCCGTTCGTGCAGGTGCCGACGACGCTGCTGGCGCAGGTGGACAGCTCGGTCGGCGGCAAGACCGGTGTGAATTTGAAGGCAGGAAAAAATCTCGTCGGCGCGTTTTATCAGCCCCAACTGGTGCTGTGCGATCTGGACACGCTGAAAACCTTGCCGAAACGCGAATATCTTTCCGGTCTCGCCGAGGTCATCAAATACGGCGTCATTTCCGACGCAATTTTATTCGCTCAGCTTGAAAGCAATTTGCCCAAACTGCTCCGGCGCGACGTCGCGACACTGGCCGCCGTCATTGCGCGTTGCTGCGAAATCAAGGCCGCCGTCGTCGGCCAGGACGAAACCGAAAACGGCCTGCGGGCGATTTTAAATTTCGGCCACACCATCGGCCACGCGATCGAAAACAGCTCCGGCTACGGCAGATTCCTGCACGGCGAGGCGATTTCCATTGGCCAGGTTGCGGCGGCAAAACTGTCGCACAAGCTTCTTGGCCTGCCGTCCGGTGACGCGGCGCGGATTGAAAAGCTGCTGGCTCGCGTCGGTCTGCCGGTGAGCATCAAGTTAAACGCCGCCCGGCGCAAAAATCTTTTTGCCGCGATGAAACTCGACAAGAAGGTCAGCGCCGGCGAAATCAAATTCGTTCTCGCGCAAAAAATCGGCCGGGTCATTTGGGGTCGGCCGGTGCCGCCCGCCTTGATCGAAGAAATCCTGGCCGCCCGGTCCTGACGATTTGATTTTATCTGCGTTCCACCTGTGCTAGAATATGCCGGATAATTTGACGCCATGATTTTGGTTTTGGACAACTACGATTCGTTCACCTACAACCTCGTGCAATACTTGGGCGAGCTGGGGGTGGACTTGCAGGTGCGCCGCAACGACGAGATTTCCCTCGAACAAATCCGCGCGCTGAAGCCGGAACGCATTTTGGTCTCGCCCGGTCCATGCTCGCCGCGCGAGGCCGGCCTGTCCAACGAGGTCATCCGCACGTTTGCCGGCGAAGGCATTCCGATTTTCGGCGTGTGCCTTGGCCATCAGTGCATCGGCCACACGTTTGGCGCGGAAGTTGTCGTGAATTACCGCATGATGCACGGCAAGGTTTCGCCGATTAAGCACAACGGAAAAGATTTGTTCGCCGGCATGCCCAATCCGTTTCTCGCCACGCGGTATCATTCGCTCGTCATCAAGCGCGACACGCTGCCGGATGTTTTGGAGATCACCGCCGAGACCGACGAAGGCGAGATCATGGGCGTGAAACACAGGACACTGCCGATCTGGGGCGTGCAGTTCCATCCTGAAAGCATTTTGACCGAAAGCGGCCGGACGATTTTGAAAAACTTTCTGAAACTGAAATAACCCACCATGCTGATTCATTTGCTCAAATCCAAGATTCACCGCGCCACCGTCACCGGCGGCGACGTGAATTACGAAGGCAGCCTCACCATTTCCGCCGACCTCATGGAAAAATGCGGACTACAGGAATACGAAAAAATTCTCTGCGGCAACATGGCCAACGGCAACCGCTGGGAAACCTACGTCATCAAGGGCAAACGCGGTGCCGGCGAGATCATCATGAACGGCGCGGTGGCGCATCTCGGCAAGAAAGGCGATTTGCTGACCATCATGAACTTCGCCGCGTTCAGCAAAGCCAAGGCAAAAAAATGGAAGCCGCACGTCATCGTCCTCGGCAAGGGAAACAAGATCGTGGACACTCGGGGGATTTGATCTTTTCCGAAAATTAAAAAACGCGCCGACTTTCATCGGCGCGTATTGCTTTTAAAAATTTGGCTCAATAATTTGCCGCGACCGCGTTCCAGTTCACCACGTTCCAGAATGCCTTGAGATAATCCGCGCGCTTGTTCTGGTATTTCAGGTAATACGCGTGTTCCCAGACGTCGCAGCCAAGCACCGGCTTGCCTTCGCAGCCGGCGATCGCCTTGCCCATGCACGGATTGTCCTGGTTGGCCGTGGAGACGATTTCGAGTTTGCCGTTATTGCTCACGAGCCAGACCCAGCCGCTGCCAAAACGGCCGATGCCGCCCGCTTCGAACTTGGCCTTGAACTCGTCAAAGCTGCCGAACGCGGCCTTGATGTCGTCGGCGAGCTTGCCGGTGGGCGCGCCGCCGGCGTTCGGGCCGAGAATCTTCCAGAAGAAGGAGTGGTTCGCGTGGCCGCCGCCGTTGTTGCGCACCGGGCCGCGGATGGCATCGGGAACCGAGGCGAGATCCTTGACCAGGTCACAGAGCGACTTGGCTTCCAGTGCGGCGTTGCCGGCAATGGCCTTGTTGAGGTTGTCCACATACGCCTTGTGATGGCGGTCGTGATGGATTTCCATCGTCAACGCGTCAAAGTGGGGTTCGAGGGCTGCCTTGTCATAGGGCAGGGGCGGGAGTTCGTGTGCCATAATTTTGTTTGGTTTTGGTTTGTAGCTAAACTGCTGGATGCAAGTTGCGCCAGCCGCGAATAAAATGCAAGTGCGGATAGCTGGTGGTAAAAGACGTCACACGGCGACAAGTTCGTTGCGGCCATCATCGCTTTTTGCCGATCCGGTTTTGCCCCCGCTTTTTTCCGCAAGTCAAAGGCTTGGGAGCAGCGGTATTTAATTTAGGTCTTTCCCAGTTGAGCGGGTGGAACCCTGCTGAAACATCAGGATTGACAATGCGAAACAAATATTTGCGCCGAACTCGATTTGTGTCGGGGAACTACCAAGGCCCGTATTTGATCTGGTCACGTCCGTGGTAAGATTCACTTGCCATGAATAAAACCCATACATGGCACACTCAAAATTCGAAAGCGCCGGCAGCAGCATGGCTGATTTACATGCTCAAAGTGGCATTGGGGATCTTTTCGAAGTGCTCTGCCCGCCAACGCCGCGCGCCCTCGGGGTCCGTTTGTGACCATTGGGCCAGCAGATTTTCCACTGCCGTCGCGCGCAGTTCCCCTTTGGGAAATTGTTCCACCCAAGCGGTCGCCCCATCCATATCTTTTTGCGCCCAGCGCTCGACAATGGAAATGACCGTGTCATCCAAAAGGCGTCCCGGCGGGAGTTCGTCCAAGGCCATGTTGGCAGCGGCAACCGGCTCGCTTGCCGACCAGACGATCGCCACCCCGCTCAAGGTCTGGTTGCGCAAGTCGCCTTGGGGAATCTGCTTCACCCACGCCGCCGCGCTGCCGGCGTCTGCGGACGCCCATTGCATGGCTCCGCGTCGGATCAAATCGTCGCGTTGCTGGCCGGCCGGCAGGTCGAGGGCAATCTGCAATACCATGAGCGGCTGCGAACGAATAGCTTCACCTGCGACCGCCGCCAATGCCTGGCCACGCGCGGCATTGTCCGGCAATGATCGGGCCCAATTCATGGCATTGGTTGGGTCGTTGTTGGCCCAAACAATCGCCACGTCATCAAGCATCGCCATTTGCTGTTCAGGCGGCAACGTTCCAACCCAGGCCGACGCCTTTCCTGGATCGGCATCAGTCCAGCGCCGGATCAATCGCTTGCTCAAGTCCTGTGCCAATTCAGCCGGCATGGCTGATTGCAGGAACGCCAGCATGGCGGGTATTTCATCCATCTTAACGTCCGCGAGCCATGCGGCAATCATCTCCTCGCGCTTGCCGGGGTCGGATTCACGTTCCAATTCCCGGGCAAAGGCGGCTAAACGATCTGCCTGCGGATCCTCGAAAACAGTTTCCCGGTAATGTTCACGCGAAGCGGCGACATGCAATACCAAGGTTTCTCCGGCTGGTTGCTCCGCCTGCGCCGGTGCGGCTGGCTGGGTAATATGTCTGACACCACCCGCCAACATCACCAACACCGCCAAGCACAGCCAGAACGGCGACCCGCCTTTTATAGACGGGCCGTCGTTGACTTTTTGTGAATGTAATGCTCGGCGCATGACTACGGCGAAGCTACAACATTGGTGAACGTGGCCGTGCACAACGCGCTGTTGTTGTGGCTGCAGACAAACAGGCCAATGTTAACCGAGTTCGCCATCGTGATCGTGTTCGTGGCCATGGGCGTCCAAGTGGTTCCATTCGCCGAACGATAACCGATGAACTTGCTGCCGGAGCGAGTCACACGCACCCAATACGGCGCGATGATGCCAGAGTTGACCGCCGAGGAGCAGCTTCCCCCCGTGGTGTTCCGCCAAATGTTTTCGGCACCATTCGAAGCCATGATGTCCACGAGACAGTCAACGGCGTTGGTGGCGAGCGTCTCACGGATCATCACGCCGCCTTTGGCTGATCCGTTGCTGTTGGAAACCGCCAGCACTTTGGCTGTAATACTGCAATTCGTGCCACCGGTTTGGTATACGTAACGGAATTGGTCGAACGTTCCCCAAGTGTCCGAGCCGGAACCGGAGACGATATAAACCCCGTTGGAATAATTCGCACTTCCAGCCAACCCGACGGCACCAATATCCATTGTGCCCCACGGACTGGGCAGGGATGAAGGCACAGCACTGACCTGGCTAGAGTTCGCGCTCTCACCACCGGCATTCACCGCCGAAACCACATAGTAATACGTCGTGCCGTTGGTTAATCCGGTGTTGGTGTAGGCCGTGGTGCTGACATTGGCAACAGCCGTGTAAGGTCCGCCGCTGGTTGTGGCCCGCTTGACATTGTAACTCGTCGCGCCGCTGGAAGCCGTCCAAGCCAATCCGGCTTGCGCGTTGCCGGGCGTTGCCGCCAGACCGGTCGGTGCCGCCGGTGCCGATACCTGCGGCGTGGCGCTGACCTGGCTGGAATTGGCGCTCTCACCACCGGCATTCAAAGCCGAGACGACATAGTAATACGTCGTGCCGTTGGCCAGGCCAAGATTCACAACACTTGTCCCGGTCACATTCGTCACCGTGACGTAGCCGCTGCCGCTCATGGTCGAGCGCTTCACGTTGTAACTTGTCGCACCACTGGAAGCCGTCCAGTTCAACGTCGCCTGTGCATTGCCCGCTGTCGCAGCCAGTCCGGTTGGCGCCGCTGGCGGCGGCACCTGCGGTGTTGCACTGACTTGGCTGGAATTGGCGCTCTCGCCACCGGCATTCAAGGCCGAAACGACATAGTAATACGTCGTGCCGTTGACTAAGCCAAGGTTCACAACGCTGGTTCCGGTCACATTCGTCACAGTGACGTAGCCGCTGCCGCTCGTGGTCGAGCGCTTCACGTTGTAGCTTGTTGCACCGCTCGAAGCCGTCCATTTCAATGTCGCCTGCGCATTGCCCGCAGTCGCCGTCAAGCCGGTCGGTGTCGCTGGTGGTGGCGCCTGCGGAGTGGCGCTGACTTGGCTGGAGTTGGCGCTCTCACCGCCGGCATTCACCGCCGAAACCACATAGTAATACGTCGTGCCGTTGGCCAGACCAGTGTCGGTATAGGCTGTGGTGCTGACATTGGCGACCGTCGTGTAAGGTCCGCCGCTGGTCGTGGCTCGTTTAACATTGTAACTCGTCGCGCCGCTCGAAGCCGTCCAACTTAAGCTAACCTGGGCGTTACCGGCAGTCGCACCCAACCCGGTCGGCGCGGCTGGCGGCGCGTTGGTCTGCGAAGCGGTATTCCATGAAACGGAATCAATGTAACAAGTGCCAGACCATGCGGCGCTGGTCGCAAACTGAATACCCAGGTTATGAAATGCCGATACGGCGGTGGACGGCACCGTCAAGGTGATTGTGTTCCATGCGTTGGGGGTCAAACTTCCATACACGCTACTGGTCCATGCCCAGTTGTAGTCCTGCAAGTATGGCTGGAGCGAGGTGATTTGACTCCCGCTCGGTATCCAAACTTGGAAAGTAATGTTCGAGCCGGCGGGGACAACCACGTTGCCCACAGATACGGACGATGATCCCGATGCCGTGCCGTTGAAGTTCACCGCCAAGGACTGCCTGCCTGCATAGTGCTGTGCGGTCGAAGTCGCCACTCCGGAAATGATGCCGCCGCCGCCCACCCAACCCTGCAGATCGGTTTCAAAGTTGAACTGCGCCGGGTCCGGGTTGACGCCAGAAGTCGTCGCGTGGGCCTCGGGTGAAAAGCCTGTTGGGCCGGAGCCGTTGACAGCAACTACTTGATAGTAATAAGTGGTGCCACTGTTGAGATTGTTATCGGTATAAGTCGTCCCAGTGATGCCCGTAATGAATGGTGCAATAGAACTCTCGCCGCCGGATTCCGCTGCCCGGTAAAGATTGTAGCTGGTGGCTCCGCTGCCGGCAGTCCAAGACAAATTGACATTGGTGTTGTTACTCAGCGTCGCATTCAGACCGGACGCGGCGTAGGGAGCGCCATTGGGTGGCGGAAACGCAACTCCACCGGTCAACACCCTGACCGCATTCGTGTCGTCGACCGCGCCCGTACCATAGTCTAATGGACTGCCACCAGTGCTCCAATAAAATGGGCTCATTCCGTGGGCATGGGCGGAATCAACCACATACTTGTTCCAATAGTAACAGGAAAGACTATTCCAAGCCGCCTCCGTCGCATTGGTTGAAAGGACCGATTTCCCCGCCGCCTGGAATTCGCCGATCATCACCGGAATTCCCTTGCTGACATACTGGTCAACCAGTTGTTGAAAGCCAGCGTCTATCCCGCCTTCTTCGGGCGAGCCGCAGTCACGAGACGGATCTCCGGAATAATGGTAAGCGGGCCCCCAGAAGTATTGCATCGGACCCCACGATGCGTCGCCCTGCAATTGCGCGAACTGAAACGGGCTGTAGCAATGATATTCCACCATCAGGCGATTGGTAACCGTGTCCGTTGGCAGAGAATTCAGCCACGACGTGTCGCCGCCGCCTTGCAGCACCAGCCAGCGGTTGGTGTTGTTGCCACCCACACTGCGAACTGCGTTAACGAACGTCTGGTAGTAATACATCAACGTGTTCATCGCGGCCGGACTGGCCACGCTGGGTTCGTTACAGGCGGCAAAGAGCAAATGGTTGTCATAACCGGCAAAGGTGGTGGCGATCTGGGTCCAGTAGGCATTCACCTTGGCGTTGATGATGGGATCCACCGTTGTCCCAATGTTGCTTTGCAGCCAGCCGTCGTCCCAGTGATCGTTGATCATGACATACATGCCCGCAGCGATGGCCGCGTCCACCGTCTGTTTGACCTGCGCCATGTAGCTGGCACTGATGACGTAGTTGGTGACACCTCCGCTGATGTTGGTGGTGGCGCCGGACATGTCCCACGCGCACGGAATGCGCACGGCGTTGAACCCGTTTTGGACGGCCGAGTAGAAGAGCGCCGCGTTGGGCGGACCCCAGTTCAACTCCAGCTCATTTCCAACGTTCATCCCGTAGGTTGGATTCGGCCACGGCATGGAAGCGGGGATATTGGTGCCTACCGCTTGCAGACCAAGATCAAACACCGCGTCGAAGCTGTGGCTGCTGCCGGTGGTGATCGTGCCGCCATTGATGGGAATCAGGGCTATTTCACCACTGACAGAAGTCCCCGATGCGACCGCCAGCGCCGCCCAACCGCCGCCGCTCGGCTTGATGCCAAACGAAAGCGCGTAGGTTTGGTTCGCGCCCAACCGCACATTCAGCCCGCTCCATTTCAGCCAGTCGCCGTCCGTGAAACCGGGATTCGGCGCGTTGATCGCGACGAGCAACGTCGCGGTGCTGTTGCTCATCGAGTAAATACGCAGGTAATACGTCGGCGTGCTGGATGGCATGCCGTAGCCACCGCCGGAATTCAGCCCCGCCGTTTTGATGGAGAGCGATACCAAATTCATCGGGTTGGCCCCTGTGGTAAACGTCTGACCGGCGAGCGGATCGTTGTCGGTGAAATAATTCAGCCCGTCAGGCCAAGCCAGATTGCCGCTGGTCGAGAGCTGGTAAATGTCGTTTGTTCCTGGAGTTGGCGCGGCCGATCCGATGTCTGTAAACGTTTGCGCGTGTAACGCCAAGCCGGCAGTAATAAGCGCTAGAATAGCGCCGCGAATGATAGGGGTCATGTGTTCTAATATAGAGAAGATGCACATGAGAAGACTAGTCGTCAATTTTCATGATACGGCGGTGGCCGTCAAACTTGGAGCAATCTTTCGCGAACAGTGAAAAGCGGCTCTGGCAAACTTTCTTTAGTCATCGTCTGTCACGGGCGGAAGAGGAGGCATGCTTTCAATGCTCAATGATATGCAAACCAGGCTTGTTCCTGAACTCTCTGCGGTAGCTCCTGACGGCGGTTGAGTGTTGCCGGCATGACTGCGCCGCCCGGAATGCAAATGGCTTGGCAATGGGTTTCAGGGAAGCGAGCAAAACAAAACAGAAAGCATGCGTCGCAACGCATCCTTTCTGTTTCTGAAATCGCCGATTGAACTCAACGCATCGGCATTTACGGCAGCGGCGGGCCAAGTTTGACGCGGTAGAAACGCTGCGGCGCGGCGGAATTCGTGTCCATCCAGACAAACGGCAGCGCGGGCGAATTGGTGGTGAAAACGTTGCTCCACTGCGTAAGGTTGGTCGAAGTCTCAATCGCATAATCCGGTCCGCTCTGGCCGCTAACGTTGAAACCCAATTGCCCGCCGATAAATGAAAGGTCGCTGATGCCCGGCGCGGTAAGTGGATTGACGATCACGGAGAAACTTTGCGTGGCGCTCTGGCTGGGCCAGGCGGTGTTGGCGATTTTCAATGTGATCTGATTGGTGGAATTCGCATCGGGCACTCCCGACCGCCAATAGAATACGGCATCGTTGTTGTCGGTCTGGTTCAAGCTTGCGCCCGTCGGCGCGGTGAGCAGCGAGAAGGCGAGCGCAAACGGCGGAGAATTTGTATCCTGACCGCTCGCGGTCAGAGAAACCGGCTGGCCGACGTTCACCGTTTGGTTGCCGATGGGATTTAGAATCGGCGCGGCGCTCGCGCTGCCAAAAGTGCCGGTGACGTTGTCCAGCACCGATGTGTTCAACACGCCGGCATTGTGCGAGCAAACGGCCAGACCGACGTAAGCGCCGGCGTTCATGCTGATGTTCGTGGATGATCCGATTTGGTTCCAGGCATTGCCATCCGCCGACCAATAGGCCGCGAAGGTGTTGTTGGTGCGTGTGAGACGAATCCAATTTGGCGCGGTTCCGGCAACCGAAGAAACGCTGGAACTGCCGCTGGTGGCGTTGCGCCAGATGAATTCCAGACCGGCGGACGGCTCGACATCGGCCATCACATGGCGGGAATCTGCGGCGAGTGATTCACGGATCATGAGCGCGGCCTTCGCGTTGCCAGAAGTGTTTTGCACGCTCGCAACGCGCACCCGGATGTCGCAGTTCGTGGTGACGGGAACGTAGGCATAGACAAACTGAAACGCATCCGCATTGCCCCAGATGTCGCCGCCGGAGCCGGTGACAGTGAACTGTCCGCTGCAATACGAGGCACTGCCCGAGGCACCGACCGATCCGATGTCCGCGTTCGAAAATTGCGGTGGCAGAATGCCCAAAACGCCGGCTTCGTTCGAAGGCAGGCTTTCAAAACCTCCATTGGTGATGGTCACCACATAATAGTAGCTTTGACATCCGGACACGGTGGCATCCATGAAGTTCGTGCCGGCAACCATCGAAGCAATGAGCGTGTAAGGACCGCCCGATGTGAATGAGCGTTTTACGTTGTAACTGGCACCGCTCACAGCATTCCACGTCAACTGCACCTGGCCGATGGCGGCTTTGGCGACGAGACCGGTGACGGTCGGCACAGGCGTCGCGCTGACTTCAGCCGAACTGGCGCTGACGCCGTTGTTCCATGCGCCGTTGGCAGTGACGACATAATAATAAGTCGTCAGATTGGTGACGTTCGTGCCCACATAACCCAAATTGACGCCGCCGATATTCGGCGCAATCGGCGTGTAAGGTCCGCCGGCGCTCGTGGCGCGCCAAAGATTGTAAGTCGTCGCGCCGGGCACGATGTCCCAACTCACCGTCACCTTGTTATTGTCGGCGACCGCGGCAACACCCGTCGGCGCGACGGGCGGCGGCAATGTGAGAGCTTTTGTGAGCGTGAGCGGACTCGAAGTCAGTCCGGGCGAAGTCGCTGTCAAAGTGATTGCGCCAGGTTGGCTGTCGGACTGGACAATCACCTCGGCCAATCCATTGAACACGGAACGCTGGCTGGCCTTGTCCGCTTCGTGCGAAGCAGGATTGCCATTGCCCACACCGATGATCGTGCCGCCGCTGATGGAGAAATTCACCAGGTTCGTCGCGGTCGGAACCACCCGTCCTTGCAAGTCCACCACGGCAACGGTGATGATGGAAATATCCACGCCATCCGCAGAAATCGCTGAACGATCCGGCGTCAGCGTAATCGCCGTCGGTGTGCCGGTGGTGACCACGGTGTTGGTGATGACCGGTGCGCCGTTGATGTAACCCACCGCTTGCAACGTGCCGGCGGCGTAAGGCACGGTCCAGGCAAGGTGCCCTAGGACGTTCACCGTCTGGCGGCCCTGGCTCACGCCGTTCAGGAATAATTCCGCGGACTGGCAATTGCCATAGGCCCAAACCGTGATCGGCTGGCCTTCCTTTCCGGCCCAATTCCAATGCGGCAGAAGGTGCAGCACCGGCTTGAGCGTCCAGTTCGCCTGGTAATAATAAAAGTTGTCCTTGGCAAATCCGCACGTGTCCATGACGCCAAATTGCGAACTGATGGCCGGCCAGCCGTAAGGCGTCTCCTCGCCGCGATAATCGAAACCGGTCCAGTTGAAGGCACCCGATGACCATGGCAACGCGGCAAACGTGCCCCACCAGGCTTCGGCCGTGGAAGTCCAGCCGAGGTTCGGCGCGGTCGCCGCGTTGGTTGAAATCAAATCATAATCCGCCAGCCAGCAGTTGTTGATGTCGTCGAAATAAACTCCCCGCGTGCCGGTCGTCGAGCCTTGCTCGGTTCCAATAACGTAAGGATACGCGTTGTGGAAGCTTGGCGTGACGGTCCACATGTTGTAGTTGATGCCGGCAACGTCCAGGACTGAAATAAATCCACCCGGCCCATAATAACCGTTGAGGGCGGCGGTGCATTTCCGGGTGGAGTCGAGCGAATGCGCGAGGTTTTGCATCACGGTCATCACGGCTGCTCCGTTCGTCGTGCCTTGAACGGACCATTCTTCATTTGCCAACGACCAGCAGAACACGCAGGCGCGGTTACGGTCGCGGCGGATCAGGCGTTCGAGCTGCCCCAACGATTCGGGGTCCATGCCCACGCGCCGCGTCTCGTCCAAAACCAACATGCCGAGCCGGTCGCACGCATCGAGAAATTCCGGCGTCGGCGGATTATGCGATGTCCGGCAAGCGTTCACGCCCATCTGTTTCAGACGTTCGATACGGTAATACTGCAATCGATCGGGCATGGCCGAGCCGACGCCGGCATGGTCCTGGTGGTTGCACATGCCCTGAATCTCAACGTGCTGGCCGTTGATAAAAACGCCGTTGACGCCGTCCCACGAAACCATCCGCACGCCGAACGACGTGTTGTAAATGTCCGCCACGGTGTTTTGGTTGCTGACAGTGGATACGAGGTTGTAAAGATAAGGCGTTTGCAGCGACCACAAGTTGGCGGCCATCGTGACGGTCTGTGTCACGACCAGATGCGCTCCGGCCGCGATGTTGATGGGAACGGTGAAATTGGTGACCGCGACATTGTTTGCGTCGCGGATGGTGGAGGTCAAACTGCCCACCGCCGTCTGCGTGCTTTGGTTGGTGACGTCCGTTTGCACGACAATCGTGGCGTTCGAGCCGGCCAGGTTCGTGGTCGCCACATACGTTCCCCAATGCGCCACATGCACCGGATCGGATTCCAAGAGCCACATATGCCGGTAAATGCCCGCGCCTTCATAAAACCAGCCTTCGTCTCTCGTCGCATCCACCCGCACCACCAGCACGTTCGCCCCACCCGGATTCACATATGGCGTGACATCCAACGAAATTGGCGCGTAACCGCTGACGTCGCGACCGACGCAATGGCCGTTGAGCCAGATCAGCGAATTGCGATAAATGCCGTCAATGTCCAGCCGAAACACCTTGCCGGCAGCGGCGGACGGCAGTGTGAACGTGTGGCGATACCATGCAATCGAGCTGCCGGCGCTGGCCTTGTAACCGTGATTCCCGTCGCCACTCGAGCTGAAGCCCAGTTCCACAAACCAGTCATGCGGCAAGTTCAGTTGGCGCCATGCGCTGTCATCGTAATTCGTCTGCACAAACGAAACATTTTCGCCCGCGTGCGTCGCCACCGGATCGGCGCGCAAGATCATCAGGTTGGTCTCGGAACCCGCGCCAGTGAGATCGCCGGTTTGAAGTTTGGTCAAATCGGAAATCTCCGGGTAATACGTCACGTTCGTCGTGACATCCGACGGGTCGCCGACATGAAACCGCCAGCCAAAATCCAGCAGCATCCGCGTGACCGACGAGGCGGTGAAGTTGGCCGCCGAGTTGGGCGCGACGGTGTTGGGCGGAATGGCCTGGTCCCGGACTCCGTTGACGACGACGGTGTAATTGCTCCCGTAAACCAGCGGCGTGGTGGTAAGCAACACCGATGTTCCGTTCGGCGCAAACTGCACGCTTGTGACCGGCTGGCCGTTGGAAAAAGAGTAATTTGCCGCGCTCGCCGCGCTGGCTGTCTCCAGCGTTCTGGAGAAATCCACCTCCACATTGGTTGTGCCCACATTGAACGCGCGCAGAACCACTGGCGGGCTCGTGTCGAGCGTCACCGAGAGGGTGACTGGCGCGCTGGTCACGGCACCGTAGCTGTTGGTGACCACCAGTTGATACGTACCGGTGTTGGTCACAGCGGCGCTGAAGGAAAGCACATTCGTGTTGGCTCCGGGAAGATTGGCAAAACCGACGCCGCTGTTGAATTGCCATTGATAATAGAGCGGAAGCGCGCCGCTCACCGGCGCCTCTAACGTCATTTGAGTTCCCGCGAATACATTGGTGGCCGGTGATACCGTGACCGCGTCAATGGACGGCGCGGTTGCAGGAACCAGACCTGCGACAAACACCGCGTCAAACTTGTGGCTGTTGCCGGGGGTGATCGTGCCGCCGGAGGTGGGAATGAGCGCGATTTCGCCACCGCTCAAGGCGTTCATTGCCACCGACATCGGCTCCCAACCGGTGGTTGAACCGGCTTTGCCGAAGGAATAGGCATAAGTGGCGTTGGCCAATAGCCCCACGGAGAAGTCGCTCCATTTCAGCCAGTCGCCGTCACTGAACGTGATGTTGCCGGAAGCATAGGTCTGGAGCAACGTGGCCGTGGAACCGGAAACCGAATAAATGTGCAAATAATAGGGCTGAGATGTGCTGATGCCATTGTAAGTGGAAGAGCCAAGACCCCCAGTCCGGACAGCCACCGAAGTGAGCAGGTAGCCAGCCGCATTGGTGCCCGTTGTGAACGTCTGGCCCGGCTCACCAGTGCCGTGACCCGTCTGGTTGTCTGTGTAATAATTCAGACCGTCGGGTGCCGTCTGGTTGCCCTGGGTCGAGAGCTGGGAGATGTCGTTCGTTCCAGGGGTTGGCGCGGCCGAGCCGATGTCCGTTAGAGTTTGCGCGTGTAAAACACCCGCCACCCAGGTGGCGAGAAGTGGCAACACAAATCGAATCATGACAGTAATTCGGCGAAAATTCGGCACACGAATCATGTTTGCACGGGAAGTCATCCAAACCATCTAATGTATATCAGCCGAGCCAGCAATCATCAGTTTTAACGACGACCGTCGCGTCAGTTTCTACTGTGGGGCTGAAGTCATCCTGCGTGTGGTGCATTCGGGAGTGTCCCAATTGAAATCCAATTCTGAAAATTGAACGTATGATTAACCTTTCGCCAGTTCCACGAAATTTTTCAGCAGTTGCAGGCCGACCTTCTGGCTTTTTTCCGGGTGAAATTGCGTGGCGTAAACATTGTCGCGCCAGACAGACGATGCAAAGCTGTCGCCGTATTCCGTGCGCGTGGCGATGATGGATTGGTCCACCGGCTGCGGATAAAAGCTGTGGACGAAATAAACGTAGCTGCCGCTGGTGATGCCGCGATAGAGCGGGCAATCCGTCTGCTCAATATCGAGCTGATTCCAACCGATTTGAGGAATCTTCAGTCCGGGCTTTTCCGTGAAGCGGACGACGCTGCCTTTGAAAACGCCGAGGCCGGCGGCGCAGGAATTAAATTCCTCGCTTCGCTCAAACAGCGCCTGATAGCCGACGCAGATGCCGAGAAATGGTTTGCCGGTCTGGATGAAATCGCGCGCGGCCTGGAGCAACTCCTGTTTGCGCAGCGCATTGATGCAGTCGTCGAACGCACCCACGCCGGGCAAAACCATCGCGCTGGCGTCGCCGATTTCATTGGGTGCCTGCGCGATGCGCACGTCCGCGCCGACCTTGAGCAGCGATTTGTGGACGCTGCGCAGGTTGCCGGAGCCGTAGTCGAGTAAGGCGATCACGGCAGCAGGTTAAATGTTTGCCGCACGTCTGGCAACCGGGCATCAGCAATAACGGACTTGAAAAAAAGTTATTAAGATTATAATAGAGGGTGTTCCGAAAGTTTTTGTAAAGGTTTCAACTGAAAGTGGCTACGCCGATACAAGCGGGGTGTTGTGCGGGCCGGTTTGAGTTAGAGTCCCGGCATGAGTTTGACTTTGCCGCCCGTCGGCACCAACCACCTGCTCGAACTGGTGAGTCCTTACGCTCCCGACGACTTCATCGCCGAGCTTTGTCCGCGCCATTTTACCGGCGGGCGACGGCACGCCTTGAGTGCGGCGCAACTGTGGCGCACGCATTTGTTGGCGGTGCTGACGACCACGCATTCACTTAATCTGCTCGTGACGCAACTGCCCGAGCAAGCCGCGTGGCGGCGCTTCGCCCGGTTGCGACGCACACTGCCAACGGCCCGGATGCTCCATGAGTTTCGACAGACCGTGGGCGTGGCCGGGCTGCGAGCCATCAATCATCATCTGGTGGGGCGGTTGTTGCGGCGGACGGGTCTGCAACCGCACGCGGTGGCGCTGATGGATGCGACAGATCTACCAGCGGCGTGCAGCGGCTTCAAAAAAAAATTCCGGCGACTACACCGCCGCGCACGCGGCGCTGGGCGGGCGGACACTCAAGACCGGCCAAAGCCGCTGGTTCGTCGGCTACAAGAAACATACGTTGCGGTTGTGGCTGCCCACCGGGCATCCGTCCGTGACGCTCGTGCCGCTGGTCAGCGGGCTCACGCCCGGCAATGTGGCCGAAGGCGGCCTGCTGCGGCCGAGTCTGCATTGGTGTCGTCGTCATTTCGGTTGGTGGCCGGGGATCGTGGTCGCGGACATGGGCTATCTTTCCGCACCCGAGAAGCAAGCCATCCGCACCGGCTGGCAGGGGGCGGTGGTCACCAAACTGCGCGCCGACATGAAACTCGTGCCGCCGTATGTAAGCGCGGCGCAAGCGGAATGCCCTCACGGTCAGCCGTTGGAGTGGTGGGAGTATGAACCGGCAACCGGGCAACAGTGGTTCCGGGCACCCGCCGAATCCGAACTCTGTGCGCACTGTTGGGAAGCCTCCGGCTGCCCGCGCCACTTCGGTTATGCACTCGGGCAACACGAAACGCTCTTGGGTTTATTGCCGCTGGCCAGCCGCGTGGCCCAACGATTATTACGGCAAGTCCGTCTGTGGATTGAACCCGCCCAGTCGTTTGAGAAAAACCAATTGGGTTTAGCCCTAATGCCTTTCGGAAATTCCCAAGGTTTTTGACAGTCTGACGACGATTCTGGGCGGATAGCAATCGTTTCCTTTGCAAAAAACCACCGGAGTTCGAATTTGCTTGTATCTAGGCGTTAACGTAGATACATTTCTGGCATGCCTTATCCGACAACCGTCCAACTGATCCAGCGC
>Ga0182030_10013678_pt1 | contig 16122 bp, 21 predicted proteins | sample 812S3MmetaG_FD_121299 | JGI IMG/M metagenome (GOLD analysis project Ga0182030, IMG submission 121299) | Permafrost microbial communities from Stordalen Mire, Sweden - 812S3M metaG (Illumina Assembly) | ecosystem: Environmental > Terrestrial > Soil > Wetlands > Permafrost | place: Sweden...
ATGGGAGGGAGGGGGGAATTATTTATTTACGTTTGCGAGGCTTGTTTATTTCTCACGGGATAATTAGAGATTCTCCGATTATGACTACGAGGGGCTCTGAAAAGCGGATGCGGGGATTGGATTTGAATAGCGGAAGCGGAAACAAACGCTATTTCGTGATTTTCTTTGACCTGGGTTTCTTTCCCCATGTTATGGGGGAGGGTGGGGCGTTTATTGATGGCGTGGGGAGGAGGGAAATGGGAGAATATACCTAGGATAGTGGTGGTGAGGAATAGATCGAGGAATATACAATTATTATCTTCCATTCATTTCTCTGGTTCTGTCTCTCTCTCTCTCTCTCTCTCTCTCTTTCTTGCACATGAAGTCTCGTGAGTGGGAATGTAAGGTTTATCGTTACCTTATAAGTAGTTCCTATACATATACTGGACGATTGAGTGGTATGGTGTGGTGTTACACTGGTATTGCAATCCATCTAAGTTCTGCGCGTCCTAAGGATCTTCTCCCCTCATCAATAAAATATCCCTCTCAACTCCAACTCCAACTCCAACTCTCACACTTCCCTTTCTTCAACACTGCCAATTATTCCCCGGCCCCTCCTACCGCCGCCCGAACCACTCCACTCCACTCCACTCCACTCCACTTCACGTATCATTTTTACCCTGGGTTGCGTGCGATATTCCGTGGCACCATTTCTCACAACGTTTCTTCTAGGCACTCTCGCACTCACGCACTCTATGCCATTTCTGAATATTTCATTAACTTACCTTATACAGTTATAACCCTCGATTTGTTATATCAATGTCATTTGTTTATTTGCTGGAATTTGCACTGCGCACTGCTTGTGGTAATTCATGGAATGAATGAAGTTCAAATCCCCTGTATTCGCTGTGGACTTTGGTTACCTAACAGTGTGGTATATTGTTTGGTTTGTTATCATGCGAGGTTTTGTTTGTAATAGGTAGTGAAAAGATGATGGGATGTGGGTAGTGGGAGGTAGTGACATTAGTGACGTGGCGATGGAGTTGATGAGATGATGGCCTTGATTAGATAGTAGTATGAATCGAGCCTTGTCTTGTTTGATAGCCAGAAGCTTGAAGTGATTTTTGAGCGAGCTAGTAGCTCAAAATTAGTATATTAAAGTTGGACAATAGTCAGCTCAGCATATGCTGAGCATAGAATACTATAATTAATAGAGAAAAACTATCCCCGAACTTCCTTTGTCCCCGAACACATTACATGAATGGCGCCCACGCCAAAACAAGGCTTGCTTTTAAACGCCAAAATGCCATACCATTACCGATGCAGGAACTTCTATAAACTCTCCACACTCGTCCTCATACCATAATCGACAGTTTCACTTTTACTTGATTCGGTATCTCGACGCCATTGTCCTTGCTCTGCGGATCGTACACTGTCATTCGTCGTCTTCATTATCCCATCCGTTGTCATTATGTCCTCCTGACTTTCCCCCCTGTTTTCGTGTGGAATCCCGGCCAATCCTTGCGTGTTTCCCAACTCGAACCTCTCCCCATTCCTCAATGGGTATTTGTTTTTCGTACCACTCGATCCTGTTGAAGGTTTGGTAACATAATTATTTTGCCCACCATAGGGACCTTCGAACGCCCAAGTTTCAGGAGCCCCAAACAACCTGGGAAACCAGCGTTTGAGTAGAGGTCTCAAATGTGGGGCTGAAGCCGTGACTATAGCTAGATTGGTTTCAATTGCAGAGATACAGAACCCAATATTGTATGTGTAATCGGTGTTGAGCCGGTTTGGATAGAAGAAACCTTGAACGAGGAGGACGACTCGTCCAATGCTTACTGCAGTTACACTTGGATGTGTTAGCATGAGTAGGGTTATGTTTAGCCACACTTACATCCCACCCAGAAAGAAGATCCCAATAACAGCAATCTTTAACTTTTTGGCCATTCTTAGGCCCATGACAATCCAGAAAGGAAGCGCAAGAACCAAAAGATCTGTGACAATTGTCACGCAGGCACTGCTGACGTAGAACACGCCCTCCTTTATGCAGTGGCCGCCTTCAATAGTAGTATCCCAATTGTAGGCGATCGGGGTACATTGAAATATCAGTGTGAGGAAGATAGCAATCATAGAAGCGGTATTGACGACAATTAGGGCGATTATCGAACATCTGATAGCATGTCGACAGCCAGAGATTCGAAGGAGAAATACAAGCATGGAATTTTTGACTATGGCAAGAATCGGGTTGTAGAGGACCGGAACCAAATAGGTGTACTGTACCATGTTAGGATTCTCGACATTCATGCCGAGAGAGTATCTACCTTCAACGCTAACACTGGGTCATGTGCTGGCACGTCCGCTATATGGATTCCAACATAGTTCAGTTTTATGTCTTCGAATAATTAGCTGGAGAAAGCTCATATCAGGCGAAGGAATACGAACACATCCAACTCACGTAGGTCTCTCCTATGCTCAGGACCTAGCACGAAGTTGTGGTAAGCAAAACTATCAATTTTGCCAAGTTTGCTTTCTCTTACCATCGCAACCAAAATAAGGCCATCATCCCATCCAAATAGGTGGGCGTCCACCCTACCATAGGTGCGAAACCCCACGATTACCAAAGCTAAGACTGGAAAGAAGACGGTAATGAACAGCGCGAAGTTCTGTAAGCCGCTTGTTGGATCACCCATTGCTCGAGCGCTAACATCCTCCAAGATAGTTTTTGTGGAAAAGGATCTAGCCAAAAATGATCAATCCTACCCTGATGGTTGGGTATATATATATGGGGTAGAGGATTGCGGTGAGAGGTCCTTCAACTCGTCGATTGAGAGGTCAGTCGCTGCGCTTTGACCACCTCATCATCGACACCAACATCGAAATATTTGGCGACGCGATATGCATAGTTGAAGAGTTTTATGCATAAATGCTTGGCCGTGATCCTCAGGGGCAATCATTCCGTTCGTCTCCACTCGTACTGCGTCCGGCTTCCCGAAAATCATAGAAAAATAACTTCAGCTGTAGTCCTGATTGGCGAATGGTGGTGGCGACAGCCTAGGGTCCAAGCTACCTTGTTACACACGGCACGACTCCCAGGGTAGTGGAAATACCCTTGCCAACTTCGAATGGCTGGGACTATCACCTTGGCTCTCCCCAGTGCTTAGATCTATCAATACTATATACTCGAATTGAAGATAGAATGTCCTTGGGAAGGCTACCTCTAGAGTTGAAGTTTGGTGACCGAAGCATATAGGTACAGTATCTTGCTCCCGTGTGAGAGCGGCACGGAGTTCAGACTTGTCGGGGTTGGGGCCGACGATTGCGGGACGGGCTCAACTAAAATCTGACATATTCTAGTTTACCCAACCGACGGCACTAGGACTTATTAACACGCATAATTTGGGGCCGGGTTGGTGGTGATAACGGGCCAATCTGCCCTTTGGGAATTCATCGACACGGCTGAATTGCGAGCATCTGTCCTACCCATCTCTGCGGTTCTGTTCCAAGCACTAACCCATTACCAGGGTAATTCGCGGTACAATATCTTTTCTGTGACACGATTTTCATAGTACCTTAATATAACAAATAAGGATTCTTATAATTCTATAATTTTATGTTATATGTCGCTTAATAGCTCATTTCAAAGCTGCAGTCTTGACAAGGTACCGATTATTACCCTGCTGACGGTTTAAGGGTCGTACTGGGCTGACTTCCCGATTTAGGCTTTTTAATGGCGTGGTTGGAAAATAATTGGATGTTGTGGGCCCGAATGCCACGTTCCTACCGTCCGAAAGGAAGCTGGAAAGCAAATTAGAAGGATGACTTTCCCAGATTGAAGAACTGGACAAGTTGAAAATCAGCTTTTTGGGATTCTATCCGTGCCGTCTTGAGATTAGTGACGCAATGCTCGTTTCATACCAATTATGGCTGTCGATGTCACTGCTAGTTTTTTCTTACGTCAGAGCACAGAACAAAGCCACTATCACAGTTGACAACATCACAGTTGGTAAGAATAAGCCGGTTCCCGATACGCGTGGACCGATTCATTAATTCTCGGTATAGTTTTAAATGCTTCTACTTTGGCTCCTGCTGCTGCTGTCGTCTCGAATGCTACTTCTGACGCCGGCATTGCTTTGTTCGCCACGGAGACTGTTCAATTGACTGACGAGATCGCTGCCAACTTATCAAGCATCAATTTGGCCAACGCTACCCTCTTTGCCTTTGACGCCAATGAAACGTCTACTGAGGAAAGTTCCACTTCTTCAAGATGTAAAGTCTTCCCAGGAGACGCAGCTTGGCCATCGCCTTTGACTTGGTGGATTTTTGATCTGCTCTTGGGCAATAGATTGATCAAAACAATACCATTAGCAGCACCTTGCTACAATGATTGGCCTGCCGTCGAAAATGCCGCCGAGTGCACCTATATCAGCAATGACTGGACAAACAGCACCTTACAGTAGAGTTTCCCTTTCAAATCTACCTCTCATTTCTGACAATGACCCAGCATGAATGATCCAACTTCCGTCATGTGGCCCCTATACGAAGGGCGTTCCTGCATGCCAACAAGTGATCCTACCCAAAATTGCACACTAGGAGGCTATCCGAGCTATGCCGTTAATGTCAGCAACGTTGCCCAGATACAGCTTACAGTCAACTTTGCTCGTAACGCAAACTTAAGGCTTGTAGTCAAGAATACTGGCCATGATTTTAACGGCAAAAGTGCAGGCGCTGGTGCACTCTCCATCTGTGAGTTTAAGCGTACCCCTTGTGAATGCCATGGATCTGACATGCAGTTGCAGGGACGCATCATCTCAAAGATATCAATTATATACCGGCTTATAGCAGCACTTCCTATCACGGGAAAGCTGTGAAAATGGGAGCCGGTGTCCAGGCATTTGAGATCTATGAAGCAGCTAGAAACTTCGGCGTGACTGTTGTCGGAGGGGAAGGTCGTGTGAGTTACCACCTAGGGGATTCTCCACATATAGGAGCTAATGAGTACTCAGACTGTGGGCGTCTCTGGTGGATACTTGGCAGGTGGTGGACATTCGCCGTTATCGAGTCTCTACGGCATGGCAGCCGACCAAGTGCTTGCCATAGAAATCGTTACTCCAGATGGAAGATTCGTTACCGCGAGCGAAGAATCAAACAATGATTTGTTCTGGGCCCTTCGGGGAGGTGGTGGTGGTATGTTTGGAGTGATGACTTCCGTCACTGTGAAGGTCTATCCTGTCATTCCAGTTGCAACGATGCAATTCAGCTTCGCAACGAGCACGAACGTCTCATCAACCACCTTTTGGAATGGCTTGCGAGCATACTTCGACTACTTCATCGATTTCACGAATGCAGGAACATATACCTACTTCTCCGCTGCTGCCACAGGCAACGATTCCTATTCCTTCAGCATGGCGCCCTTCTTCGCCCCCAACATGACCGAGAGCCAGCTCCGCACCTTGGTCTCTCCATTTTTTACACGTCTCGCTGCCCTCGGAATCATTATTACCCCAGTAATCAACCAATACGACGATTTCTACGATGCGTGGTGGGCAGTGTTTCCTCTCGAGGTGGTCGGCGTAACATTTATCAAAACAGCCTCCCGGCTATTTCCCAAATCCAACTGGGGAAATGAGACCTCACTCAACGCCACCTTTGCAGCCATCCAAACGACCATAGAATTGGGTGGGTCGCTCCTCGCCTTCAACATCGCTGCCGCAGAAAACGATGGCTCGGACAACTCGATCAACCCCGCGTGGCGCGAGACGTGTTTGCATGCTATCCTTGCTACGGTCTGGAGTCCTACGGCAAATGATTCAACGATTGTTGCTGCTTCGGAAAACCTTACGTATAACTGGATGCAGAAATGGCGAGACGTATCCCCTACGTCTGGCGCTTATATGAGCGAGGGTGATATTTCGGAGCCGAATTTCCAACAAGGTATCTTGCCATTCACCCCCTCTGAACCATGAATGAATATTAACACCATACACAGCATTCTATGGGAGCTACTACGATAGATTATACGCTTTCAAGCAACAAATTGACCCCAAAGGTCTTTTTTACACTCCAACTGGCGTTGGATCAGAGAACTGGTATATTACAGATCAGCTTACAGGGCTTCCTACGCAGAATGGTAGATTGTGCCATGTTTAGATTTTAGCTACTGTGAAACCCCACCAAAGCCGGCTTCCAATAAGCTGAGTAGGGGCCAAAATAGATCCTGACTTTGCGCATGAAATACTAGAAATAAAACGTTCTTTGAGTTTGGCCATTGTCTGCTCAAAGAGATTCAACTCCAAGTCCCTTGTCAAAGACTTGTAGACTTACTCTATGGTGGGGTGTTAAAAATAGCGAGATCTAAACCAACCATCCCCAGAAGCCGGGTATTGCACTAGCTATAGATAGCTATAGACAGCTATAGACAGCTATAGACAAGCTACAGATATACCTATTAAAGGCCAGGTGGGATGACCCATCCCCCTGCTTATGCCTTGAGCCACAAGCTCAGCCGACACCCTAGCTTCTGGATCACGTGAGACTGCTGTCTCAAAAGGATACGAGGACCTTGCAAGCTCTCCCGTCCTGTTTGCATATCCAGAAGCCAATCTTGTCAGAGTGTATCAATCGTGGTATTTCCCATGGGTGTGGTCCAAAGCTTGTTCTCGGTGATGTTGTCCGCAGGAGACACTCCAGCACAGGCCATACTAGTATCAGCCTCATTGTTCAGGCCGAAAGATCTAACGTCAGGCTCCACGTATACTTTCCCTGAATGCCAGAACTATCTGTCAACAATCTGTTAGAGCAGTGGCAACATCAACTGAGTATTGTATAATGTGTACTAATAATTATTTTAATCTCCTAAGATTGGTTCAAAGAAGGTGTTTTGCGTCTGTTTTGAATGCGATGTTGAATTTCTCCTCCCGTCCTTCTCATAGGTTTGTCCAGTGACCGGTCGTCTCAGTAGTCTGATCCACTTCCAAGTTCTCCAGTTTGGTCAACCCTTCTTTGAATTCTTGACTCTCCCCAAGTGCCTTTGCTAGCGTATCAGAAAGAGCATCAGGGAGCTCATTTCTTCATCTTGTCCAAGACCATCCTATTTGTCTGGTCAAATTCCTTATCCAAAGTATCTCCAACCTTTTCTGCAATTTTCCCCCCCATCGACTTCGACATAGTCGATAATTCGAACCAGAATATTCCAGCGACCACTCCCCCTAAAAATAAGTTGCCCACAAGCGCAGCATGTGCAGCGAAGTATTTTGTGGCAAGCATCTTTGTCATGACCGTGACAGTAATCAAGGCCACTTGCTTACCGGTTGCGCTGTGAAACGCCGTCTTGAACGATGCGGAGGCAACAATCTTTCCAACAATCACCTTCAACTGTAGTGCAGCCATCTTCCAAACGAGTGGACTTATATGAAGCGCTATGATCTTCGCAGCAGCTGCCGAGATGCCAGCTGTTGCCTGAGTTGCCATTGTCTGGCCAGTTGCCGATGTAGCAGCATGAGAGATGGCAAAACGCAGCATCTTAATGAGTTGGCTTTTCCCAAACCAAGTAGCGTTTGTCTCAGATATCTTCTGAGAAACCGACTCGCAAATCGAGTCAAGCATTATTTTGTCCTCTGCGAGGTGTTGTTGGAAATGCTCGACGATCTGGTACGATTTTCCGGTGAAGTATTTCGTATATTCATCACCAACAATCTCTGCTACATGCTGAGAGAGTGCAGATTCTACCGTATGCGCTTTGTAGTCGCTCTTCGTCAAGAAGCAGCCCAGGACAATCATGTAACTGTCGAGTCCTGGATGATGAGTTCGCGGCCGGCCTTTCCCGTAGGCATCCTGCTTGATTAGGGGCGACGCATTCAAGGCCCCTGCCTTTAGCATATGTTTCGATCCTTGATTTGACAGAGGCAATGAAGGAGGTTTTGTCTTTGGTGAAGTCCTTTACCAGAGTATCAAGTCAATTTGATGACATTGTTTGAATGTTGTAATTTTTCAAAGAATTTTAAGTGAAGTTGTGCTAATGGGACCGATATGGCCAAGTGTTAATGAATGTGTTCTTAGAGTTACACAGCCGTCAATGTCTAGTGACGGAAATATCGTGATAGTACCGTGATCTCAGCTTTCCTGGCCTAATGGGGTAACGGAAAGTAGGTAAGACATCTAGGAAAAGCAAATACGTTCTTTTTAAGCGAAAATAGGGGCAGGGCGTTCTTAGTGGCTTATTTTCGCTTCGACATCAGTCCACTTACATGCAGCACATCATGTATTACCTGTTTGTTTAGAGGTAAACATCTCGAGATGTCTTATATTGGAACCATAGTTGATAATCAGAGACACTAGCTTGGCGAAAGTGTAGGTGGGTTCCCTCGACATTGCGCGTGGTCTCACATGCTTTAACCTGCCCATTATTCCGCTCAGAAATAGGATAGTTTCGAGATTGGAACGCTGCATCTGCGGATTCAGCTTTGCTTCTGTTGTCTTGGAAATTTTCTTGATTCTCTAAGTTCATCTATCATGGATACTTTCTTATAGTAAGACTAGGGGTGTTCACCATGAGCTAGCCCCTTGAAGCCACATCCAAGTTACACACATTCCTTACCAGCTACCCAGGAAGCAGTCTGTTTCGCAATGTGCATCAACCTTTTCAAGACCCAAGCTGCATATTCTCGACCTTTTGGTCTCGTTTGGTGGTGTGATTAGCGTCCACACGCAGTTGCAGGGATCATTAATATACCTCAATGTAATCTTTTCGCACCGTTTATTATCTGATCAACAATCATGTTCAAGTTCTTCCGACTAGAAATCGCTCCCCCTGCATCCCTTGAGTCCTTCGTCACAGCCACAGATAAAATGTCTCGTCCATGTGACAAACATAACTGTCTATCCCAACTCATTAGTTGTCCTCTCGACTGGATCAGTCAACTTACTTGATGCATTTCATAGTGTATATTGAAATACTGTTATAGTTCTCTAAGAAGTCCTCAGACGTGCAGTGTAGGGCGAGGCAAGCGTTGAACATGCCAATCGAATAAATACTGCCGACCAGTGATCGTTGCAAATAATTAGAAATTAAAGGTAAAGAAGACTTTTATAGTGGCAGAATCGGCGTTTTTTATAGGCCCCGCTCCTGCTGAGCCTCATCACAAGAATTATCATTATTATCGGCTCTGAGCCCTGTCTACTTGTCAAAATTCTACCTTTATGGGTCCCAATACGAAACATCTCTTCGATCCTTCAATCATACTCGTTATTTCGAATTCTCGAGAACCAATCCACATCCACGGACAGAACTACACATTACGAGCTCCACCGTATCCCGCAGTAATCCAATAGTACACAAAGTCCAAACACAAGCGGGACTCGATACCTCTTTAGACTATCCCTGATTCGCCTAGCATGAAATAACGGTCGCCGCGCTGAGATAGTCACACACCCCACTTTAGCATAGGAAGTTTGAATCAAGGCATTGTTGCCGGCAGTGATATTCTTACATTCGAAGCCAGAGAATATTCCCATACTACTTTGAGAGGAACTAGCCTGTTTTCCATTGAAAATAAAGGTGCGCGATACTTTGAACAGTTGTTATAAAATCTTGCAAGGTTGAGGTTCGCGCGCCGGTTGCCACTCGCAACTAGCATCTGTATACTTCCTCGAAAATAGCATATCTGAGAATCAATGGGGTTAGTCGAATCACACAGGCATTGGACGCAGTGAACGGGTTGTGTCGGTAGCTGCGGTCTGGAACACACTTAAGGTAATGATACCTCTGCTATCTACAAAGCTATTGTCGTAGCTAGAAAACAGCTCACTGCTAGCAATTTTTACCTAATCATGATCTACTATTAAATCAGTCATCTGTTACGAAATCGACGTCGAATTCACTCAAAAAGATATTTGCAATTATTCTCACAATAACAAACTGTATTTTACAAACAAGGGTACTTTATTAAGTTTTGAGAGAAAGAAATAATATAATGATAAATTTAAGCGAAGTTGTGATTAAAGTAGTAGAGCTTTGTAGAAATAGTAAAGTTTAAGATATCTATGCTATTTGCAGCAAATACAATAAAAGGCTAGACAGCAATTCTGTCTAAGTAATCTATATTATTAATTTCACTTTTGTTGTCTTTGGTAGATGAGAAATAATTCTAGGATAGTCCTATGTCAATTTTGGTCATCTATAAGCGACTGCTTTCTATTCATTTTCTACTTTCGAAATTTACTCGTAATAATATAAGAAGGAAAATAAGCACGCTATATATACATGACGCAGAATAAAAGTGAATGATAGTTCAAAGCTCCTTCAAAACTTCTCCAAAATTGGTAATGTGACCAACTTCTCATGCTGCCGGATTAACTGTCTTCTCTTTCTTAACACTATGCCAGCCCATTCCCCAACAAAACAGGAAAGTGCCCGCTGCACCTCCAGCAGCAAGGTAGAAATTGCGATCGATACCCAAATTGTACGCTTTCAAAACCCCTAAAACCTCTTCCGGCTTGACAACATTTCGGAAACCTGTAGCACCGGCCGTGGTCACAGCTTGGAAGTCAACCGCAGGTGCATATTTCCTCAAACCATCTACGAGACCGTGACTGAATATCGTCTCAGCAAATGTAAGGAAGAGTGTTCCACCCATTGTCTGGCAGAAGGCAACAAGAGACATCCCGACGGGTATCTGCTCTGGTGGAAGAATGTTTTGAATAGCGACAATGGGCTGAGAAGATTGCTGTTAGAAGACGAGAAGTGAAGAAAGAAGGAGAAGAGACTCGCCATTGTCACACCACAGCCTCGGCCAAATCCCGAAATTACCTGGTAGCCTATCCATTTTCCGGTGGAGGTATGTGGCGTGAAAGTTGATATCAAACCTGCGCCAACGGCAGCAATTACTCCACTGGCTGCCATCCATGGGAGATAATATCCCAGTTTACCAACTGCCATTGTGTCAGTAATCAGTTCATTTATTTGACGTCGTAATCCTCACCCAAGACTCCCGATACTACAGCCATCAACATCTGGCTCAGTATGCCAGGCAGAATATATACTCCACTCATGGTTGGAGACGCTCCCTTCACAGCCTGGAAGTAAATTGGGAGGTAGTACGAGAATGTTAGTAGGGAACCGAAGAAGAATCCGATGACCAGGCAAGACGACCAAACCTCTCTTTTTCGCACCATGGAATATGGAAACATCGCTTCATCACCGACGCGATGCTCCCAGACTAGAAAAATGATGAATGTGACTCCTGCGCCGCATTCAGAGCCCAATTATGGTACCTCCATTCCAGGCGTAATTTATTCCTCCCCATTCGAGAGCCAGAAGAAACATGATTGCAGATGGTGCAAATATGAAGAATCCAACCAGATCGAGCTGTGATAACGTTAAAAGTATCGTTGCTTTCTTAGTTTCGGCTTGTTCGAGACGGTTGGGTATCTTTATCATAAGAAGAAAGGCCGCACAAATACCGCCAATAGGGAGATTAATATAGAAGCCTAGGATGTTAGTAAATGCAATCAGCGGGAGAGGAGAAACATACACCATCGCCAGCTCGCATACTGAGTCAAAACACCTCCAATCAGGGGGCCACCAGCAATTCCCAACTGGCTAACTGAGTCTCGGTCAGAATACAACATATCTTTAAGAATTAGCCGCTGGGATGGCCTACCTGCCATAATAATACCCATCATTGCTTCACATGACGTTAGCGATTCGCTTCTAATAGCACTATAACAACCTACCTGGCCGTTTAGGCATCGGAACAGCTGCAGCGAGGATAGTTAGTGCCCCATTGGTGAGACCTGAAGCGCCCAGTCCGGCAACAATTCTTCCAATAATCAACATCTTGGAAGATTGAGCTACACCACAGAGCAAGGAGCCTAGTTCGAATACAGCGAGAAAGGTGAGAAAGGGGGCCTAATGGAAGATAGGTTAGCAGATGCACGAGAAGTCTGAAACTGACCCCGTTCTACCTTAGTCCCAAAGCGGGAGTATAATTTTCCTGTCAATGGCTGAATGGCAGGACTGCATGATTGATTGGTTGATTTTGTACTGAGGTAGTGGTGGCTACATACTTTGCTAAAAGATATGCGCTGCCGTACCAGCCCACGTCGGTAAGCGAGTGGAAAGCAGTAGTGATGCGAGGGATGGCCTAGCTTGCTAATCAGCGAATATGCGGCAGCGAAAGATTGACGAAACCCACTGTCACAATGATAGACATATCCAACGTCATGAGAAAGCAGACTAGGGTTATCGCGACCATAGTAAGCCAGAGCTTGATACCCGTTATATATTCATATTCCGTGTCCGCAGCTTTTGTTTCCCCTGGGCTGGAGTTTGGAGACTTCTCTAGGTCTGACGAGTTAAGCTGCGTATCCAAATCGGCCGCCCTTGAAGTGTCGCCATGATAAATGGCATGGCCAACGGGTCGATTCTCGTGTCCGTTCATAGTACGCAGGTGAGTTGTCGTTGGTGAGGATAGAAAGTCCGGCAAACGATAAAATCGGCAGTAGAAATCAAGTCACAAGTATTGGATGAATCTTGTTCAATATAAGAAGCTGGTGGTCTCCACTATAATCCTTGTACGGGGTTCGGGATTTCCGATAGCTCCAGGTGGGGATGTTCGTGCTGGTTTTAAACCTTAGGCTAATTTTGTTGGCATGTCCCCCGAACCCTGAGGAACTCATCAAATTTAGTCTTCGATATAATTATCATGAAAACGTCATGATAATAATGATCCTCTCGGAAGGTTGCCCCCTGAGTCACGTGTCAGACTCATTAGGCGCCGCCAGAGCCTCTATTAATGCAGACGGCGCGTGCGTAGCTAGTCTTCACTCTTCTAATACTGCACGAGGTGCTCTCAATGGACGCGAAGTTAGAAAGCACTCGATAGACTCGCCCTTTAAGACTTTCGGAGGGCCAATTTTCCTGTGTGAGGGCCCTACACGCGACGACGCAAAGTCCGGTTATACGCAACTGAAAGTCTTCAACTCCCATACTTTACAAATCTTAACTGACCAACGAGTTTGTAAATCCATAACTGTATCTATAAATTGAAGTCGTACCCTCCTAAAATGTCTCTTATCCATGTATCATCCAACATATCTATATTCATAGCTCCAAAGTCCAGGGCATCGATCTGCTGTGGCTCAACGACTCCATTTTCATTCACATTCAAATGCATATTATCCTCTGATGGTGATTCATCTTCCCTCCCAACATCTGCTGCGGTAATAGCCGCAACCTTCGCCTCCCAGCAACCCTTGACCATCAAGAGCCCCTTCATTGCATAAAACCAGGTCCCTTCTAATTCCCCACTCTCTCCCACTAGCTGGGGACTCATTTCTATGCCCGCCACTTGAGGGACTTGCTCCAACCTGGCGACTATGATCTTAACAACATCTCCCAGGTCTATCTCTTGTCTTACTCTCTGGCAGTCCCATGGAATATCGGGTGCCTCAAATATGCTGAGACGGAATAGAGCGATGAGGCAGTGACACGTTTGTGTAAGGATCGCCGTAGAACAATACATGTAGCAAGGCAATGGGAAGGATTCGAGGGAACAAAATATGTTGAACCAAGATTTGACGGCTGTGAGACAGATCCAGAGGTTTTCGATGCGTTGTAGTTGGATTGTGGGGTCAGAAGAAGTTGGTTTGGAAGTAGCGCTTAGACAGTGCTCATGTATAGTCAGGGTGGTTGAGAATGTGGAGTTTTAGCGTCGCTAACTTTGGATTAGAAAAGTTGTTTAAGCAAGGAGGATAAGAACTAAGAAGATACCGTTGGCTTTTAATACTTGAGGAATAGAATTTTCTAGATTATCAAGTTGTGACTTCAACGTCTTGACATAGAGGCCTGTTGGTATTCCCACTTCTACGTCACCAAGTACATCATTCCATGTCAAGGTACTTCCTTTATTGCAAATTAGTTGTACTCGCACGATATGAACAAGCAGATCATCTGTCGGCTGGGCTTTTTCCTCCTCCAGGAGACGTAAACAATCATCTAAGTAGCGTGTCCAACGCATAAATTCGATTCGTTGGAAAAAGTTGGCATACCTAATGAACCATATCAGGATACTGACATAGTATAATGAGAAGCCACTTACACCGAACTAGTCAAGTAAAGACCGAGTACCGCCCTTCTTTCTTCTATCGTCCTCTCTAAATTTATACCATTGCTCGGCTTCGGGCACCCTTGTGCAGTGTAATTCAGCAGAATTCGGAGAGGCCCGCCGGGAGGTGGTCTCGTAAGACCAAGCTCAAACGCAAGTGACATGCCAAGTTGCATGATGGTTGAGTTGACAGGTTTGATGCTGCTGCTTTTGTAGACATGGCACCAGGCTGCAAACACTAGAACTCCTAAGAGTAAATCTAAACTCTTTGTACCCTCAATTAACATTTCTCTACCCAAAACTTTCTTGACCTGCAACACGGGCGCCGCCTGACGCTCCAGATTTCTGCTGCAAATTGTTCTGATAACTAAGAATAAGAATGGCTGGTGATTCCTCAGCTCATTAGCGGTCGTATTCACGCTGATGCAAACAATTGGGAAATAAGGGGCCATATTTGTTCGATACGTTTCTAGATATTCTTCTAATTCGGCCTCACTCTCGGGAGGATATTTGGTAAGAATTTCGAGTCTATCTTGCACAGTCGGATTTCCTGCGATTGACATTGCTGGGGTAGGTGTACCATTGCTCGGAGAGTCCTGTCCAAGTCTCAAGCGATTAGTCGCTCTATGTTGCTGTGCAGTCTCATTTAACGTCTCATCACTTATCGAAAAAGGATCATCGGCTGCGGGGAAGTCCATGTATCCAATGTTACTTCGCTCAGTTCCGTAATATTGAGAGGTTCGGTTCGTCTCATGAACTCCGTTCAGGGAATCTATCCTGCCCTCCAATGCGTTGAAATCAATACTCTCGTTGTGATTCTGGCCTTGCGATTTTCTGGCTCTAGGATTCGCATCTTGCGAGTGCTGAAGCATCTGGACAATGCTCTCGAGCTTTTCTTCTAGCGCGGCTGCGTTTGCAGGTGTTTAGTATTGTTCAAATTTTATATGCGTCTATAGTAATTGTTTAGGGCGCCTTTGAGATATGGAGATCGAGATTAATCAAGGTCTCAGATGTTTCCGCTCAAACAAAGATTGCCAGCTTGCGCCAAATGTACGCAAAAAGAGGGTTTCCATGAGGCCAGCATCATCTACAAGTAGAGCACATTTCGCTATATAATGGCACATCTCAAATGAACCAGCTCTGAACTTCCGAGCTCGACCTCTACACACACAGAGAGAGGGCCGCTAAGTGGATTTATGATGCTAATTGGGTAAGTTTATATGCAAAACAATACATACCTTTCGCACTTTCCTTCGACTTTCGAGCGTGTACATCTCGTCTTGCTCTTCGCACAGTTCAGGCACGCTTTCCCATAGGGCGCATATGGCTGCGTCTGATCAGCCTCCACCATAAAGTCCATCTCCATTCGTCTCCGTCAGTCCGTGATGCCTGACACCATTCAAATCTAAAGGCAAGCACTACTAATCGCCAGGTGTATCCGTCAGTAAGTTCAGCCGGAAACTCCGGTCCTCATCAGGGAGAATTTTGTTTTTAGGGCACGGGTGTCACAATAGCTAGCTAGCAAATAGCGCAGCACGTGGCGCTTACTAAGCATCACATCTATAAATAATACTTAACATAGATAGCAGTAATATAGTCTTATTCTAGAATTTACATATTCCTATATAGTAGCAATATACTCTGAAATTGTATTTAGTAGTTTTTGATTATTAAAATAAAATCCTATATATTTCTACTAGTAAAAAGCACTCTTTTTTCTTTTGCTTTCTTAATATTAATACTACTAGAAAACTCTTGGCAAATAGTAATTTAACTATATTATCTAATAGTTAAATAGTAGTAAATTTAATACTAGAACATTTAGATAATTTGAATCAAACTTATTTCTCTTAATAAGTATTTTTTTTTACAAAAGTAGAATACTAATTTAATAGAATAGATATAGTAGATTACTATATTATTATATACTAGTCTGTAAAAAGAAAAGATATTCTATACTTTAAAATATCTATAATAAATATATATTAGCTATTTCAATTTTTAGTATCTCTAAAAAGCAATTAGAATTAGAAATCTA
>Ga0182030_10013680_pt1 | contig 16120 bp, 17 predicted proteins | sample 812S3MmetaG_FD_121299 | JGI IMG/M metagenome (GOLD analysis project Ga0182030, IMG submission 121299) | Permafrost microbial communities from Stordalen Mire, Sweden - 812S3M metaG (Illumina Assembly) | ecosystem: Environmental > Terrestrial > Soil > Wetlands > Permafrost | place: Sweden...
ATGATCGCGATTCCACCGCGGCGGGCGATGCGGCCAGTGGCGGCCCCACGAAGCTATCGCTTTCACGGTCGCTGGGACCGGCCGGCACGGCGGGCCTGGCGTACAAGATTTCCGGTAATTGGTATGCATACGCGTCGTATTCGGTCAGCCGCGTGAATACCCACCTCGTGGCCGATACCGGAGGCGTTATCCGCACCACCGATATCAAATTCGGACCTCAAGCGGCGGTAGTATCGTTGGGCTACTCTTTCTAGAGCCGTGGGCACCGATAAGACCCATGCCGGATCGACCCCCACGTATCGCTCCGGTACGCAATCCGTTCCTGCCAGCGGCGCCGCATCGTCGCTGCAGGAACGGGCTGCGGCCCTCGCCTTCCTGCAAAAACTAGCGGCCGAGGTTTCCGAAGGATCGATCGACCTGCCCTGCTTCCCCGATGTGGTGATCCGCATCAGCACGGCGTTGGCCGACGCAAGCACCACGGCGGATCAGGTCGTCACCATCGTCGGCGCCGAGCCACGATTGGCGGCGCGCATATTGCAGACCGCGAATTCAGCCGCTTTCAACAGCACCGGCAAGCAGCTCACCGAGTTGCGATCGGCAATTACCCGTCTGGGGCATCAGATGGTGCATGGCACTGCCATGTCCTATGCCGTGCAGCAGATGAAGAACGAGGCATCGCTGCGATCCATCGTGCAGCCTCTGACCGAGTTGTGGAACAAGAGCATCGCTGTTGCGTCCATCAGCAGAATAGTCGCCAAGCGCACGAAGCTCAACGCGGATGAGGCTTTCCTGACGGGTCTGCTGCATGGAATCGGCACTCTCTACATCATGGCCCGGGCGGCGGCCCAGACGGCCGGCCTGGGAGCGGAGCACGCGTGGTTGGATCTGCTGGTGGGTTGGCAGGCTTCCATTGGTAAAGCCGTACTGGAAAGTTGGGGCTTCGCGGAAGCGATGTGCGATGCCGTGGGCGAGCAGGACGATCACGAACGCCGCTGGAAACATGAGGCGGGACTCGCCGACGTGTTGATCGTCAGCCTGCTGCTCGCCGAGGCGCTGAAAACTCCCGAACCGCGCGTCATCGTCACGGAAGGAATCAACCCCTTTCTCACGGTGGGAGTGGCCGCGGGGGACTGCACCGCCATTCTCAGCGAAGCAGAACAGCAAATCCGCCTGGTGCACGACGCCTTGGGTCAGTAGACGCCGTCGCTTGGGCCGCCGCGGGACGCGCCGGTGAATTCCGCGGCCAACTCCTTGGCGGCCTTCACCAGAAGCGTTGTATCGACTCCCACGGCGACGAACAAGGCACCCTGCGCCAGATACTGGTGTGCGAGTTTACGATCCGCGGTGAGCGTGCCCGCCGCCTTGCCCGCGTTCTTGACCGTCGCGATCCCGCGCGCGATGGCGTCCTGCACCTTGGGGTCCGACGGGTTGCCGAGCAAACCCATGGATGCCGCTAGATCCGCGGGGCCGAAGAAAACGCCATCGACTCCGTCCACCTCCGCAATACCCTGCAGGTTGGCCAAGGCTTTGGCCGATTCCACTTGGACGAACACGCACATTTCCTCGTCGCTGCGTCTCAAGTAATCGTCGATCTGGTTCCATCGCGAGGAGCGTGCGAGTGCGCTGCCCACGCCGCGCACGCCGCGAGTGGGATAGCGGGTGGCCGCCACCATTTGCCGGGCTTGCTCCGCCGTTTCGATCATGGGGATGACCAGAGTCTGCGTGCCAATGTCCAAGTATTGCTTGATCAACTCCGCCGAGCCATGCACCGGGCGCACGATGGGGTGAACCGGATAGGGCGCCATCGCCTGCAATTGCGGCAGGACGCTGCGGACGTCGTTGGGCGCATGCTCGCCGTCGATCACCAGACAATCGAAACCTGTGGTGGCCAAGAGTTCGGTCACGTAGGCGTCGGCCATGCCGACCCACAGGCCGATTTGCGGCCTTCCCTGACGCATGGCTCGCTTGAAGGTATTGACCGGTAATTGCATGACGGCCCCCGAAAATCAGACGAAACGCATTGATATGTTGCCGAGAGGGCCGTAGTCGGCGAGCAGCACGTCGCCGCGCTCGACGTTCGTCGGCCGCGTGAACGAACCGCCCAGGATGATGTCGCCCGCCCGCAGTTCTTCGCCGTAGGGGGCAATTTTGTTGGCAAGCCACGCGACACCGGTGGCGGGGTGATTCAGCACCGCCGCCGCGATGCCCGACTCCTCGATCACGGCGTTCTTGTAAAGCAAGGCACCGACCCAGCGCAAGTCCAGTGCATCGGGTTTGACGGGTCGGCCACCGAGCACGATGCCTGCGTTGGCCGCAAAATCGGCGATGGTGTCGAACACCTTGCGCGGCGCCCGCGTTTCACGGTCGAATTGTTCTATGCGCGCGTCGATGATCTCCAATGCGGGAGTCACGTAGTCCGTGGCACGCAGCACATCGAACAAAGTCACTCCGGGTCCCTTCAACGGCGCATTCAGCACGAACGCCAGTTCCACCTCCACCCGCGGCGCGATGAAGCGTTCGAAGCGGATGTCGCTGCCGGTGGCGAAGAACATGTCATCCATGAGGGGCGCATAGTCCGGCTCGGTGATCTGCGACGCCTGCTGCATGGCGCGCGAGGTGAGGCCGATTTTCCGGCCCTTTATGCTGCGTCCATCCGCCATTTCCAATTTCACCCATTCGCTTTGAATGGCGTACCCATCCTCGATGGTCATGTCGCGGTGTTCCGCCGAGAAATGCCGCAGCTGGGACCGGCTCTTACGCGCCTCGTACAGGCGCCGAGCCAGCAATCGAACAGTATCTTTGGGTAACATTGAGTTGGCTCCGCGCGTCGGGCGTCAGGATTTCTTGAAGCGCGCGTGTAGGTTGTTGTGCTTGAGCGTGCCGGCCTCGGAGAACTCGCTCAATTCCAGGGACAATGCCAGTCCTTGTACGGCAAATTGCCGCGCAAAATGCGCCTTCATGATATCGAACAGGCCGGTGGATATGGCTTGCTTGGCGGCGTCGCTGCGCCCCGCGCCGATTTTCACGATGGCGTGCACGAACCCTGCATCGCTCAAGCTTCCGTCGGCGATGCAGAAATCCTCGCAGGGGATGGCTCGCACGCGCACGCCGCCGGGCGGGAACACCGCGGCGCCGTCGACACGCAGAGCAGTCATGTACTGCGACAGCTGTCGGCACAGCTCGCCGAAGCGGCCTTCGGCACGTAAATTCGCGCTGTACTCCAAGGTCATGTGCGACATTTCTTAGTGTCCTATGTCCATGGTGGCCACGGTGCAGCCCACGGCGAATATCGGAATCGGCCGGTAATACTGCACTCGCCCCCTGCCGCGCGCCGCCGCTGCGACGCTGATGAAGGTGCGAATCTCAAAACCTCCCTGCCCTGCTTCGCGAAGCGTGTCCTCATCCGTATAGGACAGCATGGCCGGCTTGTCATTGGTTTCCCAGCGTCGAAGGAATTCGCGGTCCCAGGGCTCGTTGATCTTTCCGGAGTCCGGAGTCGCAGGCCAGTGCGAAATGCCGCCGGTGCCGACGACGGCAATCCGTTCCGGGGCGAGATCGGCGGCGCGCCGCATTGCCTCGCCCAGCGCCCAGGCGCGGTGCAGCGGTGCCAGGGGCGGTCCCTGACAATTGATATTCATCGGAATGATGGGCAGATCGTATCGGGGCGTCAGAAAGCTCAATGGCACCATGATGCCATGATCGAATTTCCATTCCTCCGCATACGAAAGATCCACGGTCCACATCATGTCGCGGATCAGCCGCCGCGACAGCGCGGCGTCGCCGGGGATGTGTGTTCGCGGAATCCCGATCCACTGCGGATCTTCGATCGGTCCCTGGTAACCGTCCGCCATTCCGACGGCGAACGCCGGCATGTTGTTCATGAAAAAATTAGCGAAATGCTCGGCGGCGATCACGATCAAGGCATCGGGCCTCGCGGCGGCGAGTTCATCGGCCATGCCGCGATAGGCGTCGTGGAACCCCTGCATGATCGCAGGATCGGCCATGTGAGCGCGTCCGGTGATTCCGGGCGCATGACTACAGATCCCTGCGAACACCAGACTCATACGTCGGCCACCTTTTCGTCCAGCCGGGTCGTCATGGTATATACGCCGGCGCGCACCGGTCCGTGCCGGCTGACGCCCGCACGCATCGCGGCGATGTAGTCGGCCCACGGCATGCCGAGAAACGCGGCAAAGTGCATGAGCAACTGACCGTTGGCGCCCAGCACATAGATCAAGCCGATGTCCCGGTTCTCGATGGCGGTTCGTTCCTCGGCGTCGAGCGCGTAGGTTGCCAAGAGCGCTGGCAGATCGGTGCGAAATTTCTGCTGCACGCCGGGATCGCGATTCATGTCGTACAGAAATTTCTGCATCTGGTACAGGCTCACGGCTCAGGCGCCCCAATGCGGAATGTGGTGCGCGCCCAAGCTGACGCACACGTTCTTGGGTTCCAAGAATACTTCGTAGCTCCACGTGCCGCCCTCGCGGCCGGTTCCGGACGCCTTGGTGCCGCCGAAGGGCTGACGCAGGTCGCGAACGTTTTGGCTGTTCACGAAACACATGCCGGCTTCGATGGCGGCCGCCACGCGGTGCGCCCGACCGATGTTCTCGCTCCAGACATAGCTGCTCAGTCCATAGGCAATGTCATTGGCCTTGGCGATGGCATCGGCCTCATCATCAAACGAAATCAGGCACGCGACGGGCCCGAAAATCTCTTCCTGAGCGATGCGCATGTGGTTGTCGACATCCGCGAACACCGTGGCTTTGACGAAATTGCCTTGTCGCAGCGCCCCCGTCAGGGCGGGCGCCTCGATTCCCCCGCACAGCAGTGTCGCGCCTTCTTTAGGACCCATGTCGATGTAGCGGCGCACCTTCTCCAGATGAGCCGCACTGATCATGGGTCCGATGATGGTTTTTTCGTCCATCGGATCGCCTACCGAGATGCGCTGCGCGCGCTCTGCGATTTTCCGCGCGAACTCGGCATAAATCGACTTCTGCACCAGGATGCGCGAGCCCGCCGTGCAGCGTTCGCCGTTGTTGGAGAAAATCATGAATAACGCGGCATCGAGCGCCCGTGATAGATCGGCGTCCTCGAACACGACGAAGGGGCTCTTGCCGCCCAATTCCATGGAGAACTTCTTGAGACCCGAGGCTTTGACGATGCGATTTCCCGTGGCCGTCGAACCCGTGAAAGAGATCGCCCGCACGTCGGGGTGCCGGCACAGCGGCTCGCCCGCCTCGGCGCCGTAGCCGTGAACGATATTGAGCACTCCGGCGGGTATTCCGGCTTCCAGCGCGAGTTCGCCCAGACGTGAGGCGGACAGCGGCGATAGCTCGCTCATCTTGAGGACGGCGGTGTTGCCGAAGGCCAGAGCCGGCGCCACTTTCCAAGTCGAAGTCATGAACGGCACGTTCCAAGGCGAGATAAGTGCGCAAACGCCCACGGGGTGGAACAGGGTGTAGTTCAGATGCGTCGGTGTGGGATAGGTATGACCGTCCACCCGCACGCACATTTCGGCGAAGTAGTGAAAATTATCGGCCGAGCGCGGCACCAGCTGCTTGGCGGTCTGCGAGATGACCTGGCCGGTATCCCGCGTTTCCGTTGCAGCGATTTCCGGTACCTGTTTCGCAATCAAATCGCCGAGCGTGTGCATCAGCGCCGCCCGCTCCACCGCGGGCCTGCCCGCCCAGGCGGGCAACGCCGTCTTGGCGGCCGCGACAGCCGCATCGATTTCCCGCTCGCCACCGCGCGCCACTTCGGCCAGCACCTCTTGCGTGGCCGGATTCAGCGTCTCGAAATAGCTCTCGCTGGGAACCGCTTTGCCGTCGATCAAATGTTGAATCTGCATTGCGCCTCTCATCGGCCGAATTCGGCATCCGCTGCGATGGTATTGACCAGCCGTCCCAGTCCGTCGATTTCGCAGGCGACGACGTCACCGGGCATGACGTTGACCACGCCTTCAGGCGTGCCGGTGAGGATCACGTCGCCCGGAGACAAGGTCATGAATGAGCTCAGATACTCGATCAAGTAAGGTATGTCGAAAATCAGGTCGCGAGTATTGCCCTGCTGGGTCAGCTTGCCGTTGACCGAGGTTTTCAAGGCGAGGTTACCCGGATCCGCGACGTCGGCTGCATCGACGAACCAGGGGCCCAACACCGTGCCGCCATCCCGATTCTTGACCCGCAGGTTGGGCCGATACCAATTCTCCAGATAGTCACGGATGGCGTAGTCGTTGGCGATGCAATAGCCGGCCACATGGGTAAGCGCCTGGTCGCGCGCCACCTGCTTCGCCGGTCGGCCGATGATCACGGCGAGTTCGCATTCGTAGTGCATGAATTTCACGCCGGCCGGCCGACGGGTCACGCCGCGATGGCCGAGCAAGCTGCCGGGACCCTTGAGGAAAACCAAGGGCTCCTCTTGCGCGTTGAACGCCAGCTCCTTGGCATGATCCGCATAGTTGAGCCCCAGCGCGATTACGGTACCCACATTGAACGGCGGCAGCCAAACCACGTCGGCCGCGGCGACGACGCGGCCGTCGGCGAGCCGCACGCTGTCGTCGGCCGCCGCGGTCTCGCCGGCGGGGGTGGCTTCGTGGATGGCGCCTGCATAGGCGACGCGCGCGCGCATCATACGACCGCCTCCATGAAGCGATTGCTGAGGCTGCCCAGCCCGTCGATCTCAATTCTCGATGTTTGGCCGGAACGCACGCGGGGTGCCGGCGCCGCCGCCCCGAGCGCGAGCACGTCGCCGGGCGCCAAGGTCATGAACTCCGTGACATCCGTCAGCAATCGGGCCGCCGGGCGGATCAAGTCGGCCGTAGCGGCCGTTTGTACCAGGACGTCGTCGACGTAGGTACGAATGGTCAGCGCGTCGGGATTCGCCACGGCCGCCCGTGCGGTGACGACGGGCCCCATCGGACAAAATCCGTCCCGCGCCTTGAAGCGGATGCAGGGTCTATGAAATACCCCGTGGGGAACGCTTACGTCCGCAACGATGAGATAGCCCGCCACATAGTCCAAGGCTTGCGACTCGGATACCTTACATGCGGTGCGGCCTATGACCATGCCAACGCACGCCCCCACTTCGAGTTCGGGCGTGCCATGCGGAATGCACACCACGCTGCCCGGCAGCGCCAGCGTATTGCGCGGCTTGATGTAGAGAACCGGGGCCTTGGGCGGCGCGTTATACGGGGCCTGGTCCACGGAATCACCGAGCGCGGCCAAAGCCGACCGATGATTCACCAGAGTTCCGTACACCGCTCCGCTCAATCGATAGGGCGGAACGTCGAACGCAATAGAGAAACAGCCTGCATCGGCCAGCATCTGCCCACCCACCTGAATTTTTGACGACTATGGTCTGGCGTTATTCACTAATATGTTAGTAATATAGTGACATCTAAGTTGCCGTGTCAAGGCAACAAGTCTTGGCGGGGAGATATGGCGTGAATCCGCAAGCGGGACCCTTGAGACACCGTAATTTGCCGCTGCTGCTGCTGCAGGCCCGCGAGCAGGTGATCGCCCGTTTCAGGCCCATACTCAACGAGCACGGAATCACGGAACAGCAATGGCGCATCGTCCGTGCGCTGATCGACACGGGACCCCTGGAGCCGCGCGAAATCGGCGAGCTGTGCCGCATATCGAGCCCCAGCCTCGCGGGCGTGCTGTCGCGCATGGAGGAACTAGGCTATATCAAGCGTAAGCGCCTCGATCACGATCAGCGGCGCCTCCTCGTGTCCCTTACGGCGCGGAGCCGCAAGCTGAGCGCCGCCATGGCCCCGCGGATCGAAGCCACCTACCGCCGCATCGAAAACCTGGTAGGTGCGGAATTTTCGACGCGTTTCTATCAGGCACTCGATGAATTGATTGGCGCATTGGCGGCCGAGGCGCCGTCGGGAGGGGTCCAGTAGGACTTCTCACCCGGTCTAGTTCATGGGGAGGAAGAATTTGCAATCGGAGCGTCAATCGCCTCGAGCGCCGGGCGGCCGGCACAGCCGTCTGGCAATGTGGTTCCGGGAACTGCAGCTGCCGCTCAGGCGCTTTATTGCGGGACGTCGCGGCATCGTGCCGGCCGATCTTGATGACGTTGCCCAAGAGGTGTTCTTGCGGCTTCTCCGCTACCAGCGCGAAGAACTGGTCACCGACCCGCGCGGTTACTTGTTCAAAATTGCCGCCAACGTCGCTTCCGAGTGGTCCATGCGCGCACGCCAACGGTTTCCCCACGACTCGACCTGGCTGGACGAACTGACCGACGACCGTGATGCGACTGATGAAATGGACCGAACCCAACGCAATGCCGAGCTGCATAGAGCTCTCGGTGAATTGCCGCCCCGTGCCCGTGAAGTTCTGCGGTTGCACTTCGGCGAAGGCCTCAACCACGAAATGATTTCTGTCAGACTCGGAGTGACCCGACGCATTGTGAAACGAGATATCGTCCAAGCTTACGCGCGCTTGCGTCTCGCACTCACGGCGACCGCGGAGACAACGCTGCAGCCCAACATCATTGCCGCAGCCGCTTCGGGTAACAAACCATGAGCGCCTCATCGGCGGAAGGACGTCGGATCCGTGCGGCCGCTGAAGCGGCGGGTTGGGTGCAGCGCCTCGACTCCGATGATCTTTCCGCACAGGAACGTGGCGAATTCGTCGATTGGCTCCGTGAATCTCCGGTCCACGTCGCCGAGATGCTGCGCATGGGTCGCCTGGCCACCGCCCTGGAGGCCTTTGGTGACTGGGCTAAGATTCCTCGGAGCGGAAATCTGCTCCCCGACGTCGTCATCCCCCTCCCGACGCACCGATGGACGAGATCGCCTGCCGCCTCGTCGCGCGCGGCGCATAGAAAATGGTACGCGGGCGTGGCGGCCGCACTGGCACCGGTCGCGGTCTGTGCCTTGCTCTTGTTGCACCAGCTGTCCGCGACAGCCGTTCATACGCAGGCGGGTGAACGTCGCGAGATTACGCTCGCGGACGGCAGCGTCGTGCGCCTATCGCCCGGCACCGATCTGACGATCCGGCTCGAGCCGCAAGTCCGCTCGGTCAAGATAATGCGCGGCGAAGCCGTGTTCCACGTTGCAAAGGATCGCGACCGTCCCTTTGTGGTCGACGCCGCCGGGACGCGCGTGCAAGCAGTCGGCACCGTGTTTTCCGTCGCCAGCAATGCCGAGACCGTGGTCGTGACGGTCACGGAAGGACGGGTCAAAGTGACGCCCGCCAATGCGGCAACCGGAAATCCGGGGCGTGAACGGGAGATCCTGCTCGACGCCAACGAACGAGTGTCCCTCTCGGCACAGGGTATCGCACGTCCGGTGCGTCGAATCGAAGCATCTCCAACGTTGGAATGGGGCGAGAATCAGGTGGTGTTCGAGAACGCGCGCGTCGCGGACGTGGTGGCTCGATTCAATCATCGCAACCGAGTCCAGATACGGATCGAAGATGACGTCCTCGCTGCTCGCACCGTGAGTGGAGTCTTCGCAGTCGATGATCCTCGATCTTTCGTCGAGTTTCTGCAAGCAATCGCAGGCGCGGCCGGCACCGATAACGGACCCGACGAGATCGTCATATCAGCGACGCGAGCGGGCGCAAGTCCCGCCGCTTCGCCGCGCTGACGTCCTCGGCCGCGAGAATGTCCCGGCGCGACCGATGGGGGTGGGGTCCACTTCCGACTCTCATCCGCTCTTATCTCTTCCAGAAGGCTCGACATTTCAGTCGGCTCATGGGGAGATTCTTGATGAACGGATTGCGCACCAGTGTCCTAACGGTCCTCATCGGCTCGTGCGCAACCGCTGTCGCGCAAACTTCTGCTGCGCATTTCAAACTGGACATTCCTCGACAATCACTGACCGCCGCGCTAGCCGACTTTGCCCGCGAGACGGGGCTTCAGATCGCGCGATTCTCAGATGCCGACGAGCCGACGCTGACCGCCAATCCGGTGACGGGCACCTATACCGCTGAACAGGCGCTGTACATTTTGCTGGCGGGAAGCGGTTTTCGCTACCGCTTCATCAACGACCGCACGATTGCCGTCGTCCGAGTTGCGCCGCGAGCGCCGGAATCAGCGCCCTCCGCGCCGGCGGCATCCGCGCCACAATCCCCGCCCGCCCTCCAGGTGCCGAAGCCGACGCCTAAGCGCCCTGGATTCTTCTCCCGTCTCGCGGCATTTTTTGCGGTGTGCAGCGCGGCGGCAGGAGCTGGAACGGCCTGTGCGCAGGACACCAACCCGGGCGCAAACACGAACTCGCTCGAGGAGATTGTCGTGACCGCGGAGAAGCGCGAATCGACGGTCCTCAAGACGCCGATCAGCCTGACGGCGGTGTCTGGGCATGACCTCCAGGAACAAGGCATCACGAGTTTCACGGCGCTGGCCCAGGAGGTCCCGGGCATATCCATGAAGACCGCGGGGCCCGGTCAGACGGAATTCGAGATGCGCGGTCTGGCGTCTTCAGGCGGCGAGTCACCGACCGTGGGTTTTTATCTTGATGACACGCCGGTCACTCCCCCCGCGGGATCGAGCAACGGCAAGGTCGTCATCGATCCCAATCTCTACGACCTCAACCGCGTCGAAGTATTGCGCGGACCTCAGGGCACGCTGTACGGCGCCGGCTCGATGGGGGGCACCATCAAGCTGCTCACGAATCAGCCCGATCTGCGCGCCTTCACAGCGAGCGCCGAGGGCATTGGCTCCGACACCCAAGGCGGCTCGTTCAACCGGGGTGCAAACGCCATGCTCAACATTCCCATTGTCGACGACCAAGTCGCCCTGCGCCTCGTGGCGACGGATCAATACCGGAGCGGCTGGATAGACCGGATCGTGCTCAAGAACTTCCCGATCGAACCGAACTTCAGCACCCAGGGCAGCTTCACGCCGGGCGTCGGCACGATTCGGGGCAACGTTCTTGCGAGCGCCGTGGCTCAAGACTTTCACAATGCCAACGAAGTCCGCGAGGAAGGCTTTCGCGCCATCCTGTTGGTCAAACCCGTTGACGCCCTCTCCATCACGACCACCGCGTTTTACCAGCGGATCGACCAGGGCGGCATGGATCTCTATGACAACCCGCCGGGGACCCTCGCGCACTACCAACCGGCCGACGTGGCGGAACCCTATTCGGACAACTTCGACTTGCTCAGCACCGTGATCAAGTTCGACTTCGCTCGCGCGCAACTCACGTCGGCCACGTCGTATTGGGACCGCACTTCTCGACAGACTCAAGACGGCTCGGAGGTGTGGCAGGATGCATTCGGCGAGCCAACGTTCACGCCGGGTGCGGCGTACATAGAAATCGACAAGACGCGCCAGTTCACGCAGGAGCTGCGAGCGGCATCGATATCCGATGGCTCCTTGCAGTGGCTGGCCGGCGGGTTCTACAGCAAATACACCTCGGAATACGAACCCGCCGGCATCGACCAAGGATTCGTCACCCAGTACGGCTACAGTACCCCCGATGTGTACACGGCGTTCGAGCCCACGGTGGTCTCGCAGAAAGCGCTCTTCGGCCAGGCGTCGTATCAGTTCACGGATGACTGGAAGGTGGCGGCCGGTGTGCGCCGCTACGCCTACGACAGTTCCGTCGTGGTCACCGCCGCCGGCATCCTCGCCACGCCACCCGGCGCCGCCTCGGCCACAGCTACGGGAGTCAACCCGTCGGTCACCGTCTCGTTCACGCCGACTAGCGACTTCTTGGCCTATACCACCGCTGCCAAGGGCTTTCGTCCTGGAGGCGCAAACGTGCCAGTCCCGGAGGCGGCCTGCGCCAACGCGCTGGCGGCGCTCGGGAGAACCGCAGCGCCGTTGCAATTCAATCCAGACAGCCTGTGGAGCTACGAGCTGGGCGAGAAGGCTAGGCTTGCCGACTCCCGGATGAGCATCAATAGCAGTGTCTACTACGAAAAATGGAGTGGCGTGCAGCAGCAAGTAACGCTGACTTGCGGCTTCTTCTACACCGACAACGCAGCCAGCGCGCGCGCCTACGGTGCTGAGCTGGAAGTTCAGGCCAAACTGACGCCGGAATGGACGGCCTCGCTGACCGGTGGCATTACGCACGCCAACCTGACGTCGGTGGCTCCCGGGACGGGATTCAGTGTCGGGGATCGCGTGCAGAATGTTCCGAATGCGACGGCAAGTGCGGCGCTGCAGTACCGCACGGTATTGACACCTCGTTATGACTTCGTCGGACGCGCAAGCGGGCAGTATGTCGGCAACAGGGTCGACGCCACCTACGGCCTCAACCAGCTACCGAGTTACAACACGGAAGCCGCCCGTGCCGGCTTAGCCGGCAATGCGTGGTCGGTGTTCCTGTTTGCGGACAATCTTACAAACAGGCAGGTTGCGCTATCCAACACCGTCTCGTTGATCGTGAACATACCCAGCGTCAATCGAGTGGCCACCAACCAGCCGCGCACGATCGGGCTGGATTTCAGCTACAAATTCTGACGGTACCGAGTTCCCTCTCACCCGGTCAAATCCATGAAACTTTTTTGGGAGACATCACTGTGAGTGTGAATAAATGGGCGGACCTCATTGCCAGAGTACTCCTAGCGCAGATTTTCCTATTCGCCGGAGTCGGCAAAATGATGGACTATGAGGGCACGCAGGAATACATGCTCAGCGGCCATGTTCCGGGAGTACTACTACCCGCTGTCATTTTGCTCGAGTTGGGCGGCGGCGCGGCGCTCGTCGTCGGATGGCGCACCCGCCCTGTCTCACTTGCGCTGGCGGCATTTTGCATTGTGGCGGCCCTACTGTTCCACGCACACTTCAAGGACGACATACAAACGCTGCTGTTTTTGAAAGATCTCGCGATCGCAGGCGGATTGCTGCTGCTGGGGGCACGCGGGCCCGATGCTATCAGCCTCGACGCCCGGCGCATAGTCGCTCGAAACGCTGCCATGCCGCATACGCCTAAATCCCGCGTGCCGTAGCCGGTGTACGCGCTCCGCCGTCCGCCACCAGCACGGCTCCGGTCACGAAGGCGGCATCATCCGCCGCCAGAAAACAGGCACACGCCGCAATCTCCGCCGGTTCAGCGATGCGCCGCAGCGCGATGCGGCTGCTGAGCGCGGCGAACGCCTCCTCCACCGAACCGCCGCGGTCGCGCGCGGTATCGCGCATTTCCTGTTCGCTCATGGGCGTCCGCACCCAGCCGGGACAGAGGCAATTGGCGCGAATGCCATACTGCCCATACTCGTTGGCCAGCGCGCGCGTGAATGCGATCAGTCCCGCTTTGCTGGTGCCGTAGCTGGCCATTCCCGCCGAGCCGTTGAAAGCCGCGACCGACGACACGTTGACGATGGCACCGCTGCCACAGGACCTAAGATAGGGAATCGCCGCGCGGCAGACCCGCATGGTGCCCGTCAAGTTCACCGCAAGAAGACGTTCCCACACGGTGTCCTCGATGTCCGCCACATTGTCGGCATGCATGATGCCCGCCGCATTGATCACGATATCGAGTCGACCAGCCAAGCGAGCCGCGCGGTTCAGCGTCTCATCCACCGCCCCCTGATTCGTCACGTCACAGCAGCAAACCTCCGCACCCGTCTCGCGCGCCAGCGACGCGAGCAGATCGGCCTGCAAGCCGGCGGCCAACACGCTCGCGCCTTCGAGCCGCAGGCGCCGCACGATGGCCGCGCCGATTCCGCTTTCGCCGCCGGTGACCAGTGCAGTCTTGCCGGCAAAGCGTCCGCCGCTCACGATTGACTACCGGTCACGATTGACTACCGGTCACGGCGAGGCTTATTCACGGTAGGGCACCGGTCGCGCCCCGCGGCACGCGGCCCTCTTCAACCCAGCGATCGAAAATCGCCAGCGCCGCGTCCACGTACAGTGGGTCATTGATGTGACACGATAACTCCACCAGTTCCGTCGGCGCCACGATGGCCTCGCGCAGCGCCTCGTTGAATGCATCGATACCCACAGGATCGTGCAAGGCCTGCCCGGCCCGATCCCACTCCTCCATACCCTTGAGCGGCAGCAGGAACACGCTGGGCCCCGTCGCTACGGCAAGCTTCTCGCCGATGGCGGCTGCGGCGCGCCGGCGTTCCGAGGGCGTCATCTGTACCGAAGCGACCAGACGATTGTGTGCGTGATATGGCCGCTCGGCGTAGTGCGGCGGAATGCCGCGCCAAGTCTGCATGTCGATCATGTCACAGCCGCCCGGCCCCGTGATCTGTGGTGTGCCGCGCCGACCGGCCGCCTGCAGACGCGTAGATCCTGCGGTGGTCGGTGCCGAGAATACGTGCTGCGTTACCTCGCAGAGCGCGAGGTCGAAAACCGCGACGAAGGTCCCGGCGTCGATCAGCGCCTCCATGGCTCGACCGCCCATTCCTAACGCGTGAAAAACCACCGGCTCGTAGCCGCGCGATTCGAGTGCCGGCGCGAGCGCGACCATGTAGCTCAAGCAGGATTTACCGAGTGAGCTGATGGCCACCCTCGGGCACGCATTCGCCGGACGCACCACCGTCCTGCAGGCGCCCAGCACGGCGCCGGCGGCCTGGCTCAAAATGGACCGACAGATGCTGTTGATCCCGTACAAGCCACCGGCCCATAGCATCATCATGAGATCCGGCGCGAGACGATCGGGCGGAATCAAATGGGAGTTCGCGACCGTGGAGACGATTAACTTCGGCATTCCCAAGGGTAGCGACGCCGTCACATCGAGCGCAAGATCCGTGCCCATGGAGCCGCCGAGCGCCAGCAGCCCATCGACCCGGCCCTCGGAGTACAGGCGCAGTGTGAGCGCCACAGCCCCTTCCGCCATCTTGGTCATCGCCAGGTTTTCATCGCCGAGCGCCGCGATGGCGTCGATACTGGTGTGAGCGGCAATAGCAACATCACGGTTAGAGAATTCCGGGGCGAATGCAGGAACCCCGAGCACACCCACGTCCATGATGAGCCCGTGCGCACCCTCTTGTTCGATGCATCGCTTGATGAACAGCAACTCATCAGCCTTGGTATCCGCCGTGCCGACGATGAGAATACCAGGCGCTGCACTCATGTGGACTCTCGGGGCTGTAATTCGTCCATGGCGAATCCGGACTCCGGCAGCGTGGCGCCCCCATCGACGACGATGGTCTGGCCTGTGATGAACGCAGCCGCCGGACTCGCGAGATACAGCATGGCATGGGCGATGTCATTCGCACTCCCCATCGACCCGAGCGGAATGTAGTGTTCGATGCGCACCCGCGTCTCGGGTTGCGAAAGCCGCCCCCGGTCCTTCGCGATGAACCCCGGCTCCACGCCGTTGACCGTAATGCGCTCGGCCGCAAGTTCCAGTGCAGCCGCCTTGATGAACCCGTTCACACCGGCCTTGGCCGCCGCGTAGTGAGAGGCATGGGTCATCGCGACCCGCGGTCCGGTCACGGAGGAGGTAAACAACAGGCGGCCGCCGCCGCGCTGTTTCAGCCAGGGCAGTGCGGCCTGGGTCAGCCAAAAGCAGGATGTCAAATTGAGCGTCAGTGCTTCGCCGAGAATCTCGCCGGTCATCTCCGGGAGCGAGGTCCAGCGGCAACCGCCGGCATTATGGACGACGATGTCGAGGGCAGCGCCGGCTTGCGCGGCTGCGGCCACCGCCGCTCGGCATCCGGCCTCATCGGCGCAAAACCCGATCGCTTCTGCCGCGAAACCGCGCGCCTTCAGTGCAGCCGCCACTTCAACGGCAGGCTGCAAGGTGCGATTGGCCAGTACCACCTGCGCGCCCGCTTCGGCGAACGCAGTGGCGATGGCCGCACCGATGCCGCGTCCGGCACCCGTTATCAATGCAACCCGGCCGTCGAGCCGAAAGGGACTCATGCCGCCGACCCCTGCCGGGTGTCCGACTTATTCAGGGCTTTCGTAAATTCCTCGAGCACCGCGAGATAGCGATCGACGTCCTGGCCCGTGGTGGCCGGACACATGAGCATCATGCTGTGGAAAGGCGTGAGCAACACGCCGCGATTCATGAAGAACACATGCAGCAACGCCTCGAGCGTGCCGTCGCGTCCGCGAGCCACGTCGCCGGCATTGCGCGGCGGCTCGGGCGCATACATGGTTTCGACGCGGGCACCGCTCTGCGCCACGTGCCATGGAAGCCTCGCCTCGGCAATCAGCGCGCGGGCACCGTCGGCCAGCCGTTCGGCCAATTGCAGCATGGAGGCGA
>Ga0182030_10013683_pt1 | contig 16115 bp, 18 predicted proteins | sample 812S3MmetaG_FD_121299 | JGI IMG/M metagenome (GOLD analysis project Ga0182030, IMG submission 121299) | Permafrost microbial communities from Stordalen Mire, Sweden - 812S3M metaG (Illumina Assembly) | ecosystem: Environmental > Terrestrial > Soil > Wetlands > Permafrost | place: Sweden...
TTCCCCACGAGATGATTCTGCTGGATCTTTATCGAGCCCTCTGGGCCCTGGACTCGCTCACCGGCCAAACCACCCCCGACGACATTTTGAATCTGATTTTTTCTACGTTCTGCATCGGAAAATAACTGCGCGTTTGGCCGGATTCGATGATATTCGGCACTTTGCTATAAATATATGTAAATAATATATTTATTGTTCGGAAAAGTTCGATTACGTCCGATACTAGTCGGACAACATTCAGTCTCCAGTTAGTCTCCAGACGTGGGAGTACAATAAGAATTGCGCTGGAGACTAAAAATGAACGCAAGTACCTCAAAGAAAAAGGATTCAACTCGGAATAGTCGGAGATCTGGCCCGCTTACTGATCTGCAGATCCAATCACTTGCGCCAAAGCCAAGCCGTTACAGGGTGAAGGACTCTGGCTCTAGAGGTCTCTTCCTCGACGTGACTCCCGGCGGGGTGAGGACCTGGATCTTCCAGTACCAATTCAGCGGCAATCAAGAGAAGTTCACCATCGGCCGGTATCCGGAATTCGGTCTTAAAGCAGCAAGAGAGAAACGTAACGAGCTCGCCGTTCAAGTTTCAAGAGGAGTTTCGCCTGCGGAAGAAAAGAAGAAAGAGCGAGAAAAATCGACCACGGGGGACTCCAAGAATCCGACGGTGCAGGAATTTGGAGAACGCTATTTGAAGGAGCAGGTCGACAAGAACTGGAAAGATCCTTCAAATGAGCATCGGAATTTGGAGAAGGGGTTCTTCCCGGAGTTCGGGGATCGCCTCTTAAGGGACATCACGGCGGTCGATGTTCAGCTTGTGGTGTATCGCAAGCGAGACGGCGGCCACCCGGCGGCAGCGATCTGCCTTCGAAACACGATTAAGAGGATGTACGACTATGCCGTCGAAACTCACTGTGCCTTAATCAACCCGGCCGCAATGGTTGCCACGAAGTACATCGGAAAGGCCGTGAGACGGAAGCGCAACTTATCTCCTGCTGAGATTCGTGAATTCTTGCAGGGTGTCTACAAGAGCAACATGCGCCGCCAGTTCAAGCTCGCTCTTCACATCATTTTCCTGACGCTCATCCGGAAATCGATGCTTCTGTTGGCAACATGGGACGAAATCGACTTTGAGACTGGCGAATGGACAATCCCTAAGGAGCACGTGAAAGCCAAGAAGGGTGAGGAGCACGAGCACGTCGTCTACATGTCCAAGCAAGTCGCTGCCATGTTTCGCGAGCTTAAAGCGCTTGCCGGTGGTTCGAAATATGTTATGCGAGGACGCGGAAGTAAAGACCAGCCGTTCGCAAAGAACGCTTTGAACAAGGCCCTCGAAGGTTTGACCTTTGATATGGAACCTTTCACCATTCATGACCAGCGGCGGACTGCGTCTACCCGGCTCAACGAAAACGCCATAAAGAATGGCTGGTCCAAGGAAGTAATTGAGAAGGCTCTATGTCACGAAACGGGGGGCATTGAAGGCGTCTACAACCGCGCCGAGTATGCCGAGGATCGAAAGAAAATGCTTCAGTGGTGGGCCAATTACGTGGATTCAATCATCACCGAGTCCAAGGTGATCGTCGGCAACTTTGGCCGCCGGTAGAGAGTGCTAGATATGGCGACTTGCCGCCACTCGATACAGAATTACGCGGCGCAGTGACCAGTTCAAAGACTTGCGGTGGAACAAATTGTCCAAGAGCGGTGTCTATCTTGAAGAGACCGGCATGAACAGAATTTGGAGAATACTTTGCCTGCTGCTTCTCCTGCTAACTCTGCGAACCTTTGTCACGGGCCAGAGTAACAAGGTGAAGGCAGAGAAGCGCATCGTCTCATGTTACGCGACTGACCTGAGCGGTAAAGGCTGCACGCCACAAGCACTTCAGAAGGACGGTAAGCTCCTACTCTCAGCTTACGCTGCGGGTGACAAGTCGGTGCTGACTTCGCTGATACGGCTCAGTGCGCTGAGCGTTGGGCTTCGAACCCTTGACACCCAATTCTTCGCGCAAGTTATGCACAGCGACCCAAATGCGTTTCTCACGGCTTTATCGTCAACACGAGATGCAAAGGACGCTTGGCGAAACTCAGCGCCGGTTAGTTCCGCTTGCGATTGCCTCGGAATCGCTCGAGAGCCGTTTGAAGAACTTCGGGGGATGCTCCAAAACGTGCGACCAGATTCAGGGCTTTTCGGTCTCGCACAACAATGTAGGAGAGACCTTGAGGATACTAACGCAACACTTATATTCACCTATTTTCCGCCGAATACCTTCCCATCGCGAGCGGGAGATTTCATGGTGAAGTGGTATTCCAGTGTCCTGTACGGACTAGAGGAAAAGCCGCTATGGCCTGCAGACCCGAAGCGGATAACGTACCGCTTCCTATGGATGAGGTCATTTCACGACCAACTGAGCATCACTATCGAGGTTCAACCGGAGGGCGATGGTCTGCTTCGTTTACAGATTTTCAGGCGCGTCTCGCAGCATCTTGAATCAAGAACACAAATGCTCAGCAAACAGCAGGTTCAAGCGGTCCTTGCACTCATCGAAGAAGCGAGCTTTTGGAAAATGACTGCGGAGGGAGGGCGACAGGGGCTGGACGGGGCAGAGTGGGTTTTGGAAGGTGTACAGGGTGGCGAGTATCACGTCGTCACGCGCTGGGATGCAAAAGACACAGCTTTTGGAAAAGCTCTATTGGAATTGCTGCGGCTGTCCAATTACAACCCGCCCACGGACGAAGTTTACTAGCCTGCGACGATCTGCTGGCCAGCAGTTCTCGCCGGTTCGTTTCGCTCCTCAAAACATGCAATGAAGAGCGGCTGCACGGCGATCAATCGTCATCATTTTGGCGCGTAAGTCCGAGTTGCTCTGGCACCAGCGACAATTAGCAGTTGTCTTGATTTCCTATAATCGTCGCCATCCAGAGCATTGCATCTGGAATACCCCACGGTCATCAATTGGGGGTCTTTGGGCTCTACGATTGGGCGTCCGCAATTCGCCGCATTCAGATAGTCCAAGCCTGTCCGCCCCAACGCATCCTTCTTTCGTGCATTGGCACCAGCCTTGAGCAAAGTCTTAATCTCGTCCGGATCCCCGCGCTGGACCAGCAGCATAAGCGCGGTCATCCCGGTGTCGTTGACTGCATTCATGTCAGCGCCCGCTTTCAGAAGGTCCTCATCCGCCATACCCGTAACAGCCGACGCCATCAGCGCGGTTTCACCCCGTTTCGAGCGTGCATTCACATTTACTCCTGCTTTGAGCAGTTCACCCTCTTCCGAATTGCCATAGGAACCGGCGGCATACATCAGGGGCGTCCACCCGCTCGCATCAACATCGGTCAGCATATCGCCTGCCGCCAATGCGGCCTGGAAGCGCACCTCGTCACCGTCATGCGCTGCATCCATAAGCTTCGTCTTGCCTGGTTTGGGCAGGTATTCGTAGCTAATCTCTACGATGCTCTCGGTTCTCGGATCGCCGTGCCTCCATTGGTGTGTATTGGCGGCTACATCGACAGCGAGTTCAACTTCCCGAAAGACCGGAGGCGCGACGTCGCCATATTCGCTAACGCTTTTCTCGCGCCCACCGATGCGCACTTTGAAAGAGCTCCAGCCGCCATCCATCAATCCAGCCTGGTTGTAGTCGCCACATAGACCCCAAACAGCCTGAGTGCGAAATTGATCCAATAGCGACTTCGCTTCGGCGTGAGTAATGTGCCCCGTCTGCAAGATTTTCCGCTGTTTCCAAACAATCGAGCCATCGGAATCGACCCGCACATCTTCGTTCCAGCGCTCCAACTCAACAAAGTCACCGCTTATCACCGCCGGTGGCAACTCGCGCTCGACAGCTGACGGGCATTTCAAGCGTTGGAGGCCCGTCGTCAAGATCGAAAGTACGCGAACCCCGCTGGCCCCATCCAACTCCACCTTGGTTATTGGCTGACTGTCATCGAAGCCATCATCAGGCGGGTTCAACTGAAAATGAAAGACGGCCTTGTAGACCTGGCCGACGGGTTCGGCGGGGGGAGCAAAATGCCAAGCCTTTACATTTTCAACCGCGATACCCTGCAGCATTGCGGGGCCTGAGATTGGCGTCACATCGACAGTGCCACCGTCGGGTGTTTCCCGGAAGCTGACGATGACGTCACCCTGAACGCGAGCTGCTCTGGCTATGGGAGGATACTTCAGTTCAGGAAGATGATCGGGAATGACCGTCTGTGCATGGCAGAAACTGAAGAGAGCGAACATAGCCAGCGTCAGCCGCCTACAGCCTTCCATTTTTGACCCTTCCGTGCGTCCGCGGCTCCAAATTAGCCTTGGTCACTATCGGACTCCATATTACTCGTGCCTCTCGAAACAGGTCGGAAAGCTCCTTCGGGGCAAGTCTCCTGGCTCAGGTCGGATCACCGGCAAGGACCGCGACTACGACCCGTTCGGGTTGAGTCGTCCGCCAAGGGGGGCGAGTGAACCCGATCACATCATCCCGGCGGCTTTGACCTAAGTAGTCCATAACTGGCAGCGTCATTGTGACCTCGCCGCGATGATCCGGGGCAGGGAGGAGCGCCGGTCAGTGAAATGGAGAACTCAGAAGCACCAAAGCAAAAATGTTGAGAACTACGCAAAGATTTGTTCCCGTACCACTGCCCTAAAATCTTTGCTTCCCGGAAAATAGGGGTGATGCTAGACCTCTACCGCATGTCGGCTGACCCTAATCCGAGGACGATTCTTCGGATTGAGGTGGTCTTGCATCAAACGGGCCTCAAACGAACGATGCTGTACGACCTGATAAAGAATGGGACGTTTCCCCAGCAAGTTTCGCTCGGAGCCCGCGCCGTTGGCTGGTATCAAGATGAGGTGGATGAGTGGGTCCGGAATCGTGATTCAGCCAAGCGCCATCCGGAACGGCCCGGCCAAACCGCTACCGTTGGAACAGTGACGCCGCCTGCGAACGACCCGCTCCGTAGAGGTGCCCGAAGGGCTACAGCGCTTAACCCAGCTCATCGGAATCCGTCGGCGGCCATTGCTGCGCCCCCTTCTTCGCCTCCTTCTACCGTTCGAACTGCAGCCGCTGGGCGCACACCGACGCACGGAATCAATATGGATACCGACGGAGCCGAGGCAATGAGCGATTCCGAGGAACTGAGACTTCTGCGCAAAGAGAATGCTCAGTTGAAGAAGCTGGTCGGAGAGCTGGTCCTAAAGAACAGTCTTCTGCAGTCGTCGGTCGGGCTCAAGGCCTCCAATTTATAGGCGCTTTTCACGTGATTAGGTCTCCCTTTATTCTCCGGAAATTGTAAAACTTACATCACATACGAAAGTGTTCGATTGTCGTCGTGTTGGAACACGCCGTTATCGTTCGCATGCGTATCTCAAGTCCGCGATGCTCGGGGCTCCGACTCCTCTTCGGGAACGGCTCTTCACTCGGGAAAGCCGCGGCCGTCCGCCGTATGATGAGTCCGGCGGGGCACTGCGGCCTCGAGTGGTGCATCATGAACGAAAAGGATCACCTTAGTTTAACGAGAGAAGAGCTTTACATCCTGGCGTGGGCCAAGCCTATGACCCAGGTTGCGCGCGATTTCGGAATATCCGACCGGGCGCTGGCGAAGATCTGCGCCAAACGACAAGTACCGGTGCCGCCGCGAGGCTACTGGGCGAGAAAAAGCGCTGGCCAGATCGTTCAACAGCTTCCCCTGCCCGCGTTCGCGGCGAAGGAAAAGAAAGACAAGGCGAAGCCGGCGCCGCCCGCGCCGAAAAAGCCGAAACCAAACAGCATATTCGATGAACGAAATCGGACGATCAGGCGTGCGCTCAAGGGATTTCGCAAGGCTTTAGACGAGGCAATTGACTACAGCGTGCGCGTTGACGGATGGAACTGCGACTACAGCTTTGGTCTTAACCCCTCCTATGATCCGCTGCACAGAGATGACGTGACGTCTTTCATTCATGATTCGCCGTTTGTCGAAGACCGGGATCTCGTCCTGCTCGGCGTTTTTCTTAAGCCTGCCAAACTGAGAGCGCGGAAATTCAAGGCTCGTTTCGTGCGCCAACAGCATCTCGACAAAAGCGAAGTCGAGAAAGTTCAGCCTCGCTATCAGGAATCACCGCCGAAATGTGTCGGAGGCTTTTCACGCCAGGACCAATCCATCCTAGGAATTCTGGCCATTCCTGACGACGCCTTTGCGCTCGTTCTTCAAAATGCGGTGGCTCATAAGATCAAATTCGTGAACCTCCGTGGGGAAAAGCTGCGTTATGGGCGCGGCGATATCTATCATTACTCACTGCACGAGGAGCAAGAGGAGTGATCGGGCCTGCTTCCGAATTCTCGTTATGCCCACTGTTCGCGAATAGACCGGCGGGTTCATATCCGTCGCTCGATCTGATTAGTGTCCGCTGTTAAGGCTGGGCATGACCGGTTGCACGATAGCATGCCCCCCGCTTGAATAAAGAGGGGACCGGAATACGGCGACCGCGCCCCGGCACCGGAGCGTAGCCCCGGGAGCGCATCATGCGCTTGACCAGGTGCCCGGCCAGGCGTTTGTAGCGATTTGGCAGTTGGACGGGCAGCCCGCCGGAAAGCGCCCCCACGGCAGGGAGGCCCCGATTTGATAGTTCGATCATGCGAGCGACTATCCGTGGGTCGAAAACCAGCGCGAGGATGAATCGTCCAGTGGATGTGGCGAGTAGGGTGTCGTACATTGAATCTCCTGAAGAGCAGAAGCTCTATAAGGGGGGGAAGGTATAACGAGTTTTCTAGATTGCGCAGCAGAAGACTCACTGAAATCCTGGGCTCGTTTTGGTTCCACAGCTCTATCGCGGGTGCCGCAGCTGCTCGTACTGTTGCTGGGTGAGATTGAGAAAAACCCCTCCGCGCCCCTTGGCGATCGCCTGGTCGATGGCCTGTCGGCTGGCAAGATCAGGCAATCCGCCGCCGCGCTCTACGAGCCCGATCAGCTTGTCCGACGTAGCCAGGTTCAGCTTGCGGGGGAGGGAAGTCTTCAAATCGGTTTCGAGGAACTGGCAGTGCCATCCCTGGCGGAACTGGAAGTACAGATACACGCGGCGCCGGCCGTTCCTGTCGCCCATGCGTTTCAGTATAGGCGAATAAAAAACGAAACAATCCACAACGCCGGGCGGGACGGTTATTCTGGCTTGACCCTCCCATGAGCGAAGAAGAAGCCAAGTACGGAATCGATTGGACCGGCGGCGAGCTGGATCTGATCGTCGCCGACTACTTCGTGATGCTGGCCGACGAGCTGGCGGGCAGGCCCTACGCCAAAGCCGGCCATAACGCGGCGCTGCGGGAGCGGATTCCGCGCGGCCGCGGCTCGGTCGAGTTCAAGTACCAGGATGTTTCGGCGGTGCTAGAGAAGCTGGGCATGCCCTGGATCCCTGGCTACAAGCCGGCTCGGCACTACCAGGGCGCGATCGCCGGGGCGATCTCCCGTTACCTGGTCCGCGCTCCGGAGGCGCTGGACGTGCCGGCCCCTTTGCCGCAGGTCCCTACGACCGGAGAGCGTCTTCGTTCCACCGCCGCCCCTAATAGAACCACAGGAGCAAATGCCGGCGGCTTTGCGGAGGCTGATCGCGAAATTCGATCCTGTGGAGCGCGATCTCCGCAACCGCAAGCTCGGCCGGGGCGGGCCGCCAGTATCTTTCCCCAGGATCCGCTGGATCGCCGACGAGGAGGGCGACGGCGCCGGCTATGACGTGCTGTCCTTCGCACCCACCGGTCAGGAACGGCTCCTCGATGTGAAGACCACCAATGGGTCGGCGGGGACGCCGTTCTTCCTGTCGCGCAACGAACTCGAGGTGGCGAAGGAACGGCGGGAGGATTGGCGCATCTACCGTGTGCACCTCTTTGCTACGTCGCCCAAGATATTCACCCTGGCCCCGCCTTTGGATGCCGTGTTGCGTTTGCGGCCCGAGCTGTGGCGCGCGTCCCTCTGAAAGGGCAGCATTCCCCCCCACAGCTGTACTCCCGGGTGGTCTTCCGTGCCCGACAAAGTCGAGCAAAAGCAGACATGAGATGAGCAGAAGCAGGCGCGAAACTATAATGAATAAGTCTTTATATTTAAATAGTTTACATATATAAATGCACAACTATTAACCCTCAAAAACGAGGCTGCCGCTTCCCATTTTGTTGGCAGTAGTGTGCCTGATAATGGCCAAGCCGGCAGAGCTTAGAACTGAAAGGAGAAAAGTTAGGCAGGAAGGAAAACAAAACTGGAGATAAAAGTCGGGGGCTCGCGCTGGCGGCGCGAGCCCTGACCGATCACGAAGATCTAAACGCCTGACGACGTCTTCATCAAATGATCGATCTCTCCGAACCGAATGTCTAGGGGAAAACTATGGGGACATTACCGACTGTCGAACTACCCGCAGGATTCGTGTCGACCACCACGATCAAGGTGATCGCACGGCATTGCGACGCCTGCAAGGAAGAGCATCCGAAATGGAAGCCGGAAGACAACACATGTGACTGCCGCAAGTACATCTACATTTACGAAAACGGCAAGGATCGCACGTATTCCGCGAAGACGAGAAGCCTGGAAAGAGCCAACAAAATTGTCAAGGAGGAGGAAAACAAACGCGATCCGGTCCAGCTTCTACTGCGCGAGATCAAGGAGCGCGAGGCCGCTAAGGAAGCGGCTGACACTGCGGCGAAAGCTGCCAAGACCCTGACTATCAAAGAGGCCACAATCCGCTGGACCGCCTTCAAGAAGGGGAAGAGTGAGGCCACCAGGCAGGTACATCGGGGCGTGGCCAAACGGATCCAGGAATGGGCCAACGACAACGGCATCGCGTTGGTCGGCGATTTGACTTTCAATCTTCTAGACAAGTGGAGGGGAGAATGGGGACCCGACGCTGAAATTTCCTACAACCGCCTGGACCAGACCTCCCAGTCCCTCTTTCTCAGTTATTTGAAGAGCTTCTGCCGGTACATGGCGAACTTGGACTACCTCGTGAAGGACCCGGCAGCAGGTCTCGGATCAATTGCAAAAAAATTCAAGTCCGCGCAACCTCTCGATGTCAAACAGTATGAGGATTTGCTCGCCGCGATCGAGCCGTTTTGCGCCTCGCAGACTGGTATCGTGAGCGGGATGGCGGCAGAGATCCGGGCCGAGATCCAGCTCCAGCGGTGGGCGGGCCTCCGGATCAGCGATTCCGTCGCTTTCTCCCGGTTTGGGCTGGTCGGTAATCGAATCAGTTTGACCACCCGCAAAACGAACTACCGGATCGAGGGCATGGTGATTCCGGACGAGGTCGCGGCGGAGCTGGCGGCGCTGCCGGTTACCCGGCCCGGGTTCAAATCAACCCATTACTTCTGGAAGGAGGGGCGCAACACGGTTCACTCGCTCGAGGGTTGGTGGGAAGAAAAAGTCTTTAACCCGCTGAACGCTTTCTTGAACTTTGTCGGCGAGGACGGGCAACCGATGCGGTTTCACACGCACATGCTGCGGGATACCTTTGCTGTGGAATTGTTGCTCCAGGGCGTTCCTCTCGAGGAGGTGTCGAAGCTTCTGACCCACACGTCAATCGGAGTCACGGAGAAGCACTACTCGCCCTGGGTGAAGGCTCGCCGTGAAAAACTCGAAAGGGATCAGGTGGAAGCCATGCGAAAGATGGGACGGAAGGTTTCCGTCTAGGTACTATTTAGCCACAGTTGCAACGTCAACTCCTGAAGTAAGGCCTCGGCGAACCTTCATGGTTTCGCCGAGGCCTTTGATTTTGCAGCCTGCACCCAGTTGACCAGAACCGGGCTGCCGCTAGTTGTCTCCATCGGTCATCGCCAGCAAGCGATCCTTCCTAGGACACGTCTCAACCCCGAGTAGCTCCGGACCGCCATTACTGAACAGATCCCAAAGAAACCTATCTCGCCAATACGTGACACCTGCTTCAAGAGTGCGGACCGCCCCCCCACGAAATGCGCAGCCGCCGCCCGCGCAACGACCCACCTCGTTTGTTCACCGGCCAATTTCACCGGTCGCAGTCGCACACAAAAGCCAACTTTGAAGATTAGCCGAAAGGAGAAGTCCTAAGCGAGTCAGCTCTCGCGCGGGCTAAGCACATTATGGATAAAACTCTCTTGTTCGAGAAGCATTTCACTCCTCAGCAGATTGCCGCACTGTGGGCGCGTTCCGACGAATTCATCCGTAAGTTATTCCAGGACGAGCCCGGCGTGCAGAAGATTGATCGCCCGGAGCGGATGCATAAGCGCGGGTACGCCACAATACGTATCCCTCAGTCGGTGATGATTCGAGTCGGCCTCAGGCTGCAGAACGCGCCGCGTGGGCGCGTCCGGTCAGTGGCTGAAAAGTAACGATGTGTCCCTCCTCTATTTTTCCTGCAATTTCATTCTGAGACCATTTAACTCCTTTAAATCGCTTCTACGGTGACATCGAAGACATCTTGCCTTAGGCGTGAAGAATCAACATTTGCCATTTTGCGCGGGCATTTCGGTCCAATCGAACCAATAAATCCAGCGAAATACCCTGGAGTTTCCTGCAAAATTCCTGAAATCTCTAGATCCTCAGTCACTCATCCACGGCCTCGCCAAGCGGTGCAAATCCAGACTTCAATCCCGTTCTTCACCTGAAAGAAGCCCACAATCCATGATGACCAATTTCCATAACCGGGCTCCTCCGCGCGGGGGAACTCCAGGCTAGATCGTTATTTCTCAGCCGTTCAGTCATTACTGAACGGCACAACCTCAATTCACGAAACCAAGCCGCTCGGCCCGACGATTTGCCCACAAGGCCAGGAACGTCGAGCTTCTCAGAGTGTTAGTTCATACCGCCGTTCGCCATGCTGTTGATTTCTGCTGACTGGATGCGGCGATCAATCATTTAACCGTCTACCCGCCGCGCGGAAGAAGGATCTGCGAGGCCAGCTTTGAACCTGACGAAGCAGCGAGCAGCTCGCAAACACCGCCGATGTTCCGAGTTGCCCTGAACGCCTGCGGAGTGCAATTTCCCTCTGCCAGAACCGATCGGTTCTGACTTCCAAATAACTCACAACCTGGTTCAGCAGCCGTAGATCTCCCGTACCCGGGAGATCTACGGCTGTTGCCCTTTTGGAGACGTAAATATGTCTGAAACTCTCATGTCAACTCTCCATGATGCGACGCCGATTCTCGCATCGTCCGCATCCTTCACCACCGGCCCATTTGATCCGGCCGGTCTTGATCCGTCGCTCGTTCGCGCCGCGGAGCTTGAGCTTGTGATCGCGCCTGTCCTGGCTCACTCCAAATATTCTTCGGCGCGGGCCTGTGTGGGCACTCCAACAAGCGATCTCGGTCTGATTACCCAGGCAGCGGCCCAACACCGCGAATGCAATTGGACCCTGCACGTCGACGCCTCGGGCATAGTGGTCCTCGAAATCGATACGAGGATCGGCTATGCGCCCCTGTCCGTCTTGTGCCGGAACAGTTTTGGGCGGTGGACCAGGACGCTCCAATTCCGGGACGACACTTCGCGGTTTCTTCTTTTTCGCGGAGCAGGGCGGCGCCTTCGCTTTCTGGGGCAGCGCTATCGCGGCCTGAAGATTCACGCCGGCAACGCATTCCTCTTCATCCCGCCCAGCTGGTTTGTCTCGGACCGGCTGGGTTCGAGCCGACGGCTGGTTTACATCGATCCCAACGCCCCGCTCGTGGATGCCCCCGATTGGCTTTGGGAACCGGAGTTCAACTCTGGCGGAAGCCAGGACAGTGTCGATGTCCCTGGCCGCATTCCACCACCCAGCGCAATTCCGGCGCCCTGGGAAGCGCCCGATTCAATTCTCAGCTGACGTGCGGGCCGATGCCGATCATCGTGACCGCCGCTCTTTCGCCGCCGGGGGTCCGCCTCCCCCGGCGGGAAAGGCGGATCCAGCGCCAGGGAGTCGGGCCGATGCCCGCAATCCACGATTGACAACCAGTTACCCAGAGGAGAGAACCATGAATCCAAAAATACTCGACCAGGTCATGCGGCGGATGGAGGCCCAGGCTTGCCGCACACCCAGCAAGGGCCTATCGCCGGCCCGGATGCAGATCCGAGCGGGCCAGCGCTGCATTGGCTGTATGGGGCTTCTTCCCCCGCCGCACACCCCGGGCCTGCTGTACTGCACGCTATGCCGTCCCGGTGTCAGGCGGCACACGGTGTACGTCTCTTTCAAGCGCCGTCATCCTGATGGATGGCAATGCAAATTCCTGGAGTGGAATCTCATAACGCCGGCGGGGAAGCCCGTCACTTTCCGGGATGAGAGATTGCTTTTCAAGATGGCACGGTGTGGGGGAGGAACCCCCTACGCGCATTCGCTGCCGCATATCGCCGCCGGCATAAAGGCGGGACGGGGAACGTTCTATCTCAGGCTGACCGATGCGCAGCACGCGAAGCTGCGACGCACGCTCCAGGCCGCTGGCAGCACAACCAGCCTCGGATAGTTCAAGCCATAGAGCACTGGCCTTCTAAGCTGGTGCTCTAATAAAGACAAGCCGTCTGGCGAAGGGAACTGTGGGCGATAGACTCCAGTCAGAATGAGCGCTCCATCTCCAGGACTCAATACCTCGACCGAAGAGATTGCGGGCCTTGTCGAGCGCGTGACCTTTTTCAATGAGGAGAGCGGTTTCGCCGTGCTCCGGGTGAAGGTCCGCGGGCAACGGGACCAGGTTACGGTCCTCGGCTCCGTGCCCTCTATCAGCGCCGGAGAGTGGCTGACCGGAAAAGGGTGGTGGGTCAGGGACAAGGAACACGGACTCCAATTCAAGGCCCAGTTCCTAAAGGCGACTCCACCGACGACCAGCGAAGGCGTTGAGCGGTACCTGGGCGGAGGCTTCGTCAAGGGAGTCGGGCCTGTCCTGGCGAAGAAGCTGGTCGGCCACTTCGGCGCCGAAGTTTTGAAAGTGATCGGCGACAACCCCGCCGATCTTGAGTCCGTGGATGGGATCGGCCCAAAGCGCCGGGAGCGGATCGCCAATGCCTGGCAGGAGGGCATGCAGATCCGTGAGATCATGCTTTTCCTGCATAGTCACGGAGTCAGCACCGGGCGGGCGGTCCGCATCTTCAAGACCTACGGGAATCTGGCCATCCAGACCGTGCGGGAGAACCCGTACACCCTGGCGAAGGAGATCCACGGCATCGGCTTCGCCACGGCCGATCAGATCGCTCAAAGCGTCGGGATACCGAAAGACTCGCAGAACCGGGCGCGTGCCGGCATCGATCACGTTCTGCTGGGGGCGACCTCGGAAGGTCATTGCGCGCTGCCGCTAGAAAAACTCAAGGCCGCGGCCGTGAAGCTGCTGGAGGTGTCGGCGGAGATCATCGAGCGGGCGCTCTCGCAGATGCTGACCGGCGGCTTACTGGTTCTCGAAGAAATCGATGGCGAGCCTCTGGTCTTCCTGCCCCACTTGCGACGAGCGGAGGAGGGAATTGCCGCCAGGATCAGGCGGCTGGCCTCTGCTCGTCCGGCCTATCCGGCGATCGATTTCGAAAAAGCCGTCAAATGGTGCGAAGCTCGTACGGGCAAGACGCTGGCACCAAGCCAGCGGGAGGCGCTGAAGACCGTTCTGGCCAGCCGCGCCGCCATCGTCACCGGCGGCGCCGGCGTCGGCAAGACGACGCTGGTGAACTCGATTCTGCAGATCCTGCGAGCCAAGAAGGTGAAATGCCTTCTCTGCGCACCGACCGGCAGGGCGGCGAAACGCCTGACGGAAACCACCGGGCTGGAGGCCAAAACCATTCATCGGCTTCTGGAGGTGGATCCGGCAACGGGAAGGTTCTCGCGCGACGAGAACAATCCGCTGGAGTGCGACCTGTTGATTGTCGACGAGACCTCCATGGTGGACATTCTGCTGATGTACGCACTGCTTCGCGCAATTCCGAAGAACGCAGCGCTGATCCTGGTCGGCGACGTGGATCAGCTCCCCTCGGTGGGCCCGGGAAACGCCCTACGCGACCTGATCGAGAGCGGCCTGGTGCCGGTCGTGCGCTTGACCGAGGTCTTCCGCCAGGCTGCCGCCAGCAGGATCATAACCAGCGCGCACCTCATCCGCCAAGGCAGAATGCCCGAGCTCCGAACCGCGGAGTCTGGTTCGGACTTTCATTTCGTGGAGCGCGACACGCCGGAAGACATCGCCGCCACCCTGGTGAGGTTGGTCCAGGAGAGGATTCCGAAGGGGCAAGGACTCGACCCCATCAGGGACATCCAGGTCCTATGCCCCATGAACCGCGGATCGATCGGGGTGAGGGAATTGAACACGGTGCTCCAGCGGGCCCTGAACCCACCCCGGCCGGCTGAGTCGGCAGCGGAACGGTTCGGATGGCGGTTCCAGGTGCGTGACAAGGTGATCCAGACGGAGAACAACTACAAGAAGGAGGTCTTCAACGGCGACATCGGCGCCATTGAGAAGATCGATCCCGTTGAGCAGGAGGTTTTCATCCGTTACGACGACCGGTTGGTGACCTACGACTATGGCGAGCTGGACGAGGTCTCGCTGGCCTACGCGATCACCATTCACAAGGCCCAGGGTTCGGAGTTTCCTGCGGTGGTGATCCCGGTGGCCATGCAGCACTTCATGCTGCTCGAACGGAACCTGATCTATACGGGCATTACTCGCGCCAGGAAGTTTCTGGTAGTGGTCGGGCAGAAGAAGGCTCTGGGCCTGGCCGTCAGGAACGATCAGTCACGCAAGCGATACTCCGGGCTTCTCAACAGCCTGAAGGAGACCACCGGGCCCGTAATTGCTTGATCCGGAAGCCTCGAAAACCCATATGCCCATCGACCGAAAGCTCGATCCAATCAAGCGCAAGCGTATGCGCCATGCTGAGCGCAAGCTCAAGGAAGCGCAACGGCAACTGGCGCGGACTGAACGCAGCATCCAGTACTGGTCCAGAGTTGTCGCCGACCTGAAGCATGAAAGAACTCGCGCCATTCAGCCGCCTCTTTGGCCGGAGGAAGATATCCGGAACCAGAACGAAAATCTTTAGGGCACCGGCTGACAGCTCCTCATGGAGCAGCCTAACGAGCCAAGGTATTTCGGACATAGTTTTCAGGATAAGTTGTGGGACGCTTGTGAATGCCGAAAAGGGGCCTGAAAACCGTCAGATCAGCACGTCCCAAAAACCTTCGTTTTTGCGACACCCGCAATGTTGAATGCCGACGCTTCCGTAGGGCTGAAAACGGACGCCGTTTGGAATTGGAACGAAGGAGAAACATTGCCTTGCGGAGAGAACACATCCCTGCATTGGTATGCGGTTGAGCGCTATCGGATAGGCAACTTGTAACTCCAGAGGGCACTACCCGCCGCAATCAGCCTGTCGGGCGGTAGATACCACAAACCGGAAAATGCTCCACCTGGCACGACCATGATATGAACAGGGATGCCGTCGAGGGACCAGAAACGGATCGCGCCGTCATCGCCCCAACTCACCAGCTGGTCGCTGACCGGCAGCAGACCCCCGACTCGGCCGGAATGGGCGTCGACGGCTCCGCCTGCCAGGGAGGCACCATCGAGGGACCAGAAAAGGATCGCGCCGTCATCGCCCCAGCTCACCAGCCGGTCGCCGACCGCCAGCACTCCCCCGACACCCTCGACCCGACCGGAATGGGCGTCAGCGGCTCCGCCTGCCAGGGAGGCACCGTCGAGGGACCAGAAACGGATCGCGCCGTCATCGCCCCAGCTCACCAGCCGGGCGCCGACCGGCAGCACTCCCCGGACACCCTCGATCCACTCAGAATGGGCGTCGGCGGCTCCGCCTGCCAGGGAGGCACCATCGAGGGACCAGAAACGGATTGCGCCGTCCCCCCCCAACTCACCAGCCGGTCGCCGACCGGCAGCACACCCTCGACCCGGCCGGAATGGGCGTCGGCGGCTCCGCCGGCCAGGGAGGCACCATCGAGGGACCAGAAACGGATCGCGCCGTCATCGCCCCAGCTCACCAGCCGGGCGCCGACCGGCAGCACACCCTCGACCCCGCCGGAATGGGCGTCAGCGGCTCCGCCGGCCAGAGAGGCACCGTCGAGGGACCAGAAAAGGATCGCGCCGTCATCGCCCCAGCTCACCAGCCGGTCGCCGGCCGGCAGCATACCCCCGACCCCGCCGGAATGGGCGTCGGCGGCTCCGCCGGCCAGGGAGGCACCATCGAGGGACCAGAAAA
>Ga0182030_10013684_pt1 | contig 16114 bp, 10 predicted proteins | sample 812S3MmetaG_FD_121299 | JGI IMG/M metagenome (GOLD analysis project Ga0182030, IMG submission 121299) | Permafrost microbial communities from Stordalen Mire, Sweden - 812S3M metaG (Illumina Assembly) | ecosystem: Environmental > Terrestrial > Soil > Wetlands > Permafrost | place: Sweden...
CCGTCCCAGTCGCCCGGGTTTCCACCGTTCAAGCCAACGTAATGCTTGGTCGGGTCCTGCGCCGGTGGCAGCGTGGTGGTGCTGGCGTTGGGCGTGGCGGAGACGCACGCCGAGAGAGCGCTCGTTCCGGTTGCGTTGCTGGCCGACACCTCGAAAGAGTAGGTGCTGCCGTCTGTCAGGCCGGTGACGAGATAGCGCGGCGTCGTGCTGGTGGCCTGCGTGGCTGTTCCGGTGCAACCGCTCGCTGGGAACTGGTAGATGGTGTACGAACTTGCGCCGAGGCTGGCGTTCCAGAAGAGCGCCACCTGCTTGTCACTAGGGATGGCGACCAGGCCAGCGATTGCGGCAATCGGAATCGCCTCGGCCTCGTTGGATGCGGCACTGGTGCCCACCGGATTCACTGCGTAGACCACGTAGTAATAGGCCGTGCCGTCGGTAGCCGTTGTATCGGTAAAAGTGGTTGTCGAGGGTGTACCGATTGTCGAATAGGGTCCGCCCGATACTGCCGCGCGTCCCACTTTGTAAGTGACAGCACTGGCGCTGGCAGTCCAGGTAAGAACCACTTGCCCGTCACCCGGTTTTGCCACTAAAACCGTGGGCGCTGCTGGAACAGGCTGCGGCGTTGCTGAAACCTCAGCCGAATTGGCGCTGGCTCCAACAGAGTTCACGGCTTCAACAACGTAGTAGTAGGTCGTGTTATTCACCACGGCATCGTCTTGAAAGACAGTACTATCAGTGGTTCCAATTGCGGTATACGGTCCTCCCGACGTGGTCGAGCGCAACACTGTGTAACTCGTAGCCCCGGTCACCGCAGACCAACCAAGGCTCACTTCCTGATTGCCCGGAGTCGCCTGGAGTCCGGTGGGCGCAACCAGAGCACCCGAAACCGTCACGCTGACAGTGACATTTTGAGTTATCGCCGCTCCGCTGGTGGGAGTAACTGTCAATGTATAAGTGGTCGTTGTCGAGGGCGTCACAGCGACGGCGGTTCCGCTTATAGCAGGAAGGTTTCCCGGAGTGATAACTCCCGTTCCATTTGCAAAGATACCTGTAAGGTTTGAGGTCCCGCCAGCCGTTATCGACGTGGGATTTGCAATAAAGCTGGTTATTGTCGGCACGATAGAAGTGACTGTCACAGTGGCTGTTTGCGCGGTTGTAACTCCGGCAGAGTTAGTGACGGTAAGTGTATAGGTCGTCGTATCCGACGGAGTTACACTCACCGCTGTTCCGCTGGTCACAGCGATGTTGCCCGGTGTAATGACACCAGTGCCGCCGCTGAAGATTCCGGTCAGACTCGACGTCCCACCAGGCGAAATCGTACTGGGAGTCGCGGTAAAACCAGTGATAATGGGTGCAACCGGATTGACCGTAACTGTAACTGCCTGCGTAGAAGTGCCGCCAGAGGCATCTGTAACGGTGAGAATATAAGTAGTGGTCTGGGAGGGCGTAACAGTCACGGCTGTTCCGCTGGTGGCGGGCAAATTGCCGGGATTGATCACACCGGTGCCAGCCGAAAAAACACCCGTCAGCGTGGCTGTTGCTCCCGCTGTGATCGACGTGGGGGTCGCGGTAAAACTGGTAATGGTTGGTTCGGAATGAACCCCCGCGTTGAAGGAATTGAGGCAGCCGGTCAGGCCAACCAAGCTGAAATTCAGTGCAACAACCCACACCAAAAGCGAGAGTATTCGTCTCACAGTGTCTCCTGGTCATATGAAGAAATGCGTTACTACGGAATAGTTACGCCGATCATACACACAGTGAACCACGACTGCAAATCGCCGAGTGAAATGTTACCAAGTTATTACTGCTTGATGGTTGGCACTCAAAGCTCGTGGCCGGAATCCGGGTTGTCAAAACGCGTGAAACGTGAGATGAAGTTAAGGAAAACCGTATCAGTGGGTCCGTTGCGCTGCTTGGCCACGATGATCTCAGACTTGGCTTTATCGGCCTCGCTCATATCTTCGCTGCGATTGTAATAGGCCTCGCGATGGATGAAGGCGACAACATCGGCATCTTGCTCGATGGAGCCGGACTCGCGCAGATCGCTGAGCATGGGGCGCTTGTCGTCGCCTCGTCGCTCGCTGGCACGAGAGAGCTGCGAGAGAGCCACCACGGGCACGTCCAACTCCTTGGCAAGAGCCTTCAAGCCGCGCGAGATCGCAGAAACTTCTTGTGTTCGATTTTCATGACGCTTGCCGCCAGCAGATGGCAGTGTGGCAGACATCAGTTGCAGATAATCGACCACGATCAAGTCAAGTCCACCAGCGTTTTGTTTGAGTCGCCTAGCTTTGGCGCGCATTTCAGAGAGCGAGATGCCTGCCGAATCGTCAATGAAGAGCCGTGACTCAATGAGTTGTTCGAGCGCACGCTCTAACTTGACCTGATCTTCGCGGCCAAGAAAGCCGGTTTGCAATTTGCGTTGATCGACCCATGCCTGCGAGGCCAACATACGACGAAGGAGTGACTCTTTGCTCATTTCAAGGCTGAAGATGGCCACTGTCGATTGAGTCAGTATGGCGGCATTCTGTGCCATGTTGATGGCGAGCGCTGTTTTGCCCATTGAAGGACGCGCGGCGATGATAATCAGTTCGCCCTTTTGCAGGCCGCTGGTCATGCGGTCAAAGTCAGTGAATCCGGTGGCCACACCAGTCACTTCGCGGCTCTGTTTGTATAAGTTGTCAATGCTGCCAAAGGAGTTCTGAACAATGAGGTCAAGGCTTTGCAGGCCATGCGTGATGCCCTTTTCGCTGACCTCCATCAACTGCGTTTCAGCGGCTCCCAGGACTTCGAGGGCCGTCTCGCCCTGGTCAGCAGCGCGCGCAATGGCCGAGGAACAAATGAGCATCAGCCGACGCAGCAGGCTCTTGTCTTTGACGATGCGGATGTACTCTTCAATGACCGGACGGCGCGGCAAACCCTCAGTGAGCGACGCCAGATAAGCCACGCCGCCGACGGACTCAACCTCTTTGTAGCGAGCCAGTTCATTCGACAGAGTGACGATGTCCACGGCCCGCTGCGCGTCCATCAACTCCGTCATGCGCAGAAAGATGCGGCGATGCGAGTCGAGCGAAAAATCGTCCGCGTCGATTTTTTCGGCAACTTCGGAGTGGGCTGCATTGTCCAGCAGAATCGCGCCGAGAATGGTTTTTTCAGCATCGACGTTGGCAGGCAGACCGGAGTCGAGCGCGAGGTTGGGGATGGTGGCCATATGTGTAAAGTCTAGGCGATAGTCAGTCGGCTTGTGGTTGTGAAGATTGCGAAATTGTCGTGGAAAACAGGTCCACTGAAGTGGGCGCTGTTCCAATTTCTTTCTTGCACAGAGGGATTGTGCGTCGAAAGTTTGGAATTCTATTTTGCGGCGTTATTTGCTGGTTGCCGAGCTAAACTCTGCGCCGCCAGTCACAAAAAGCCTCTCCGCCTGACCGCGCATGACCCGGTAAAGAGCAAATTGACGCTGAGTTGCGCCACGCAGCTCAAAAAGCAACTCGCCGCGATTATCGGCCAGCGCATCCACGGCATCGACAAGCCGCATCCGTGGCGTATCATCCAGATGCGCACCGTCGGCCACGCTCTTCAGCAGAACCAGCAGATTGCCGTAAAGGTCAGGCTGAGCAATGAGAGTGACAACCTTCTGTTGGGCTTTTGCGCCGTCAGTGCGTGCTGAGAGCACCAGCGTGGCTCCAGAGCCATAAGCAAGCTCGAAGACACGGAATTGCTCGTCGACAAGCCTGGCTGGCGGCAAGGTTGCAGGCTTGGCGGATTTGCGGGCTGAGGCGCGCCGAGGCGCAGCGGATGCGAGCGGCGGATTCAACCCAAGCGCTTCGCGAGCAATGTTTTCGAGCGCCGACTTCATCTTGTCCTCATCGTCAGGGTTGGCCCAAGCGTAACTCCATGGATGCGCTGGGCGAGACCTGATATCAGATACTGCAATTGCCTGACCCATCTCTGGCGGCAAACCCATGAGGCTGGGAATCACGTTGAGTGCATCGCTGTTGGACTTGCCGCGCTTGAGCCGCGGACGGTCGGGATCAGTGACATCGGGCAGAGACTCAGTATGTGCAACATCCTCTGGCTGCTTTTTTGCCTTGTGCAGAACTGGCCGGTCTGGATCAGCAGATGGATTTGAACTGCCGCTGGAGCCACTCGCGCCTTGATTTGCGTCACTATCGCTGCTGCTTTTCTTATGAAGGACCGGGCGATCTGGGTCGTTGACCGGTGCTGGGCTGTCAGAAGCCGAGCCGGTTGCGCCACCAGCCTTGCCTCCAGCTGCATCCTCGGGATGCTTCTTGCGATGCAGGACGGGTTGATCGCTATTCTCATCGTCAATCTTGATCTTCGCCAACTCTTCCGCCGACGGCTTGGGCCGCGCGACGGGCAGAGGATTCCAGCTTCCGTAACCTACCCACGAACCCTGCTCCTGACCAGCGTTTTTTATATTGTAGAGTCCCACAGGCTGGCCGTTCTGCTGCAACTCGTACTCCACTTCACCGGCCAGCGCCAGCGGCTCAGGGCGAGCCAGGTAGATGCCGCCATCCTGAAGCTCGCCACCATCCAGCACAGCCACGGGAACCAAACGGCTGGCGGTAGGCTTACCTGCTTCTCCGGTCCACTCAAGCACGGCAATCGACAGCAGTTCGGGTGCGTCCTTGCTGCTCTTGGCCACTTGGCCAGGATACTGCGCGCCCGCCGACAACGCGGCCATCAGCACGATTGCCGCCAGCGCCACACGTCTCATCGCCAAAACCTTTGTGCCCAACAGTGACATCTGCCCTACCCTTCAGAAATAATCGAAACGGACGGCCCCTCCAGGTACTCCAATCAACCAGCGAGGAACTTCCCCATGGAACTGAACCAGAAAGTTGCCGACTTCACACTGCAAACCGACGAGGACAAGAGTACCAGCCTCTCTGATTATGCAGGCAAACCCGTCATACTCTTCTTTTACCCCAGAGCGGATACTCCTGGCTGCACCATTGAGGCCTGTGGCTTTCGCGACACCTTCAAAAAGCTTCAGGCCGCAGGGGCCGTGGTTCTGGGCATCTCGCGGGATACGCCCAAGGCTCAGGCCAAATTCCGCGCCAAGTACGAACTGCCTTACACACTCCTTGCAGATGTAGACGAGAAAGTCTGCAATCAGTTTGGCGTGCTCAAAGAAAAGAATATGTACGGCAAGAAAGTCTGGGGAATTGAGCGGACCACATTCGTCATTGGGCCAGACCAGACGCTGCTGCACATCTTTGCCAAGGTAAAGCCAGAGGGCCACGCTGAAGCAGTACTAGCATTGCTTTCAGAGTGGAAGAAGGCTCATAGGTAGCCTGCCTGACCCAATGCCGCTGAAGCTGCAATCGAGTCGATATGCAACGAGTCTTAACAAAAAATGCATCTTGCTCGCGTAGAATTTTATGCATCGGTAAAACCATCCCAAATTGCAAGGAAACCAACCATTTGAAGATCTCTTCCCTGACCATGCCTTCTTTTGTTGCCGTTCTGATGACAGCAACTTGCTTCGCCGTCATCACGGTTGCTCAAGCGCCGCAAGCCGCTCCGCCAACTGCCGCCAGCCAGCCTCAGCCAGATCACAATCACACTCATGCCGCGCCTACAAACCTCAAGGTTCTGCCCGGCACTCTGACCGGCGATCAGGTACACGAGATCATGGAACAGTGGGAGGCCGCTCTGGGCGCGCATTGCAGCACCTGCCACACGGCGGACCCAAATAACATCGGACCGAATGGCCGTCCTCGGCTTAACTATGCCGATGACTCGAAAGAAGAAAAGGCCACGGCGCGCAAGATGTTCACGATGACCGAGGATATCAACAGAAACTATGTGAGCAAGATCGACAGTTCTGGTGCGCCAGTGACCTGCGGCACCTGCCATCGCGGTCACCTTGGTCCTGAGCCGTTCATTGCACCGCCTGACGAACATGGTAGCCAGCATACGCAGCCCGGGCTGCCGTCAACTAACACGACGCAGCAGAAATGACCAAGGAGAGCGGCGGAACAAATTCACTGGGCAAGTAACAGTATGCAGGTGATGTTGTCCTGACCCCCGCGCTGCTTGGCGACGTCAATCAAATTGCCAACTACGGACTCAAACGGAGAGGAATTGTAGATAGCTGCGATTTCATCCGGGAGCAGATAGCGCGTCAGACCGTCCGTTGCCAACAAGACTGCGGTGCCAGGCTTGAGATCAACCGAGAAGAAGTCTGGCTGAACTTCTGCCGCAACGCCAACAGCACGAGTAATGAGAGATTCCATGCCCCTGAGATCCGCAGTGCGAGCGCTTTCGATAGTCAGCGTGCCGCTGCGGATCAACTCGTTGATATAGGAGTGATCTACTGTAAGTTGCGCGCACTTTCCGTCTTGAACGATATAGGCGCGGCTATCGCCGACATTGCCTATGATGAGTTTATTTCCGTCAAGTGCCGCAACCACCGCAGTGGTTCCCATCCCCTTGTTCTCAGGGATTTGCGCGTTATCCCAAACGTCAAGATTGGCAACGTTGATGGCGTGCAGCAACCGGGTGCTGACCGGCGCATCTACCGATATAGACGCGGTATAACTGGTTATAAGTGCTGCTACAGTGCGAGAACTGGCAACTTCTCCGCTGGCCATTCCTCCCATGCCGTCGCAAACAACGTAGATGCCGAGTGATTCGTCGTATGCAAAGCAGTCTTCATTGTTGCTGCGTACAAGGCCGATGTCGCTGAGAGCCGAGACCGCAAGACGAATAGGCGCGGGCACCGAGGCGGCAGACGGCTCGCTAAGTGCGTTGAACGGCGAAAGTTCGTTGGTGAATTCTTCGCTCATGGTCTCACCTCGCTTGGTCTCGCCTCGATAACTACGAGTTAGTGCTTGCACATCCCGTCAATAACTTGGATTCGAGCAATCTTACTCGAATACCTGCACTTATCGTCTCAGGTTTGATTCATCTCCTAGATTGGATGCAAATCATCGAGCGACGGTCGAAACGCAATGGAATCCTTTCATGAATTCCGGGTTTAACAGTGCGGCACCGGGGCCAGAGGCATCGAACAGGACCACCTCAGGGGTTTGGTTGTTGAAGCTGAAGAAAAACTTCAGTCGATTGGGCGCAACTTGCGGAGCCGCAAAACCGAAGTGGAAGACAGCCCATGAGCCGGTCATCGCTGGCGCAGTGTTTTTTTGCGTGGCAAGCGTGATCCTGCTTGAAGGCTGCGAGACCCAATGGAACGAGGCTGTTTGTCCGCCGGATTTAATCTGCTTGCCGTCGATCGAAAGATCTGCATCGGAGACACCGGAAGACTTGACCTCAGTGAGTGAGAAGTCAAGCGATGGCTGACTTCCGCCGCCGGGGAAGAGATTAAAAGATATCTTCTGCGCGTTGTTGAGGAAGGTCAGGAATGCTGGATTGATGCGAACCGTTGAGCCGGGTGCAACCACATATTGCGAACCTTGTTGAACGACCAGAGCACGCAGGGAAGTGTTGTAGAACTGAGCGAAGGATCCCTGATTGGGCGCGAAGACCTGAGCTACCTCTTCAGTGGATGCTTCGGTTGTGGATCGCGGGTTGAAGGGGAACTTATCAAGCATGGGCCCAATTTGACCGCAGAAGGTTCTAGCCGCGCCACCAGCGGCTGCGGCGGGCGCTTGAGCCGCCAGAGCCTTGGTTGACTCGATAGGCGCTTCGAGCAGATTGAAGGTCGTCTTGTCCATGCTGCCGGATGGGTCTGGTACAAAGCCGTTGCGCAGATTTTCAGCGGACTGCTCGGCGGTGACGGCAGCCTGCATGACTGGCTGCGCGGCAGTGGGATCATTGGCGCTGGTTGCATTGAGGGTAAGATTCTTCACTGTTCCTTCAAGCCCTTGCAACGCCTGAATGTACGACTGATTAGAAGAACCTATGAGCCGGTTGTCAGCGTTGGAAGGCGGCACAACAGCCTGCGGCGCTTGAAAGAGCGTTGCAATCTCGGGCGCGGCGACGCCGGTGTGAGTCGAGATGAGCGAGAAGAGTTCCAGCAGCGCGGAAGTGTTGGAGTCCAAAGCACTGAGTTTGTTTCCTGCATCCGCGAAGTTACGGAAAGGAACAAACTGCGCCTTGGTCATATAAGTTCGCCAAGTATGGATGTAATCGGCGAAGTACGCGCTACGCAACTGAGTGGAGAGCGCAACACGGTCAATTGGCGGGCCGGATGAAGGACCAAGCACCCATTCTTCCCCGCGGAAATATGGGTCTGGGTGCAGGATCGCGTCTTGCATAAAGGCGAATCCATCTTTGCTGAAGGCACCTTGCACCGAATAGTTGTCACTTATGTATTGCGCGGAGCCGGGGAACTTGCTGTTGAAGTCGAAAGCCGGAACCTTGTGATTGGCGGCTGCAAGCATACTTTGGTAAACGTGCAGGAATCCCTGAAAGCCGTTGAGATAGAACCGTGCACGTGCAACGAGCACATCATTGGGCGAGCCACCGATCTTGGCTACGCAGGAAGATGGCTCAGCAAGAAGGCTGGCGTAGAAAGCGAACTGGGCCTGTGCTAAATGCGCGAGAGTTGGATCGGGATTTGCGCTGCCTGCCCACTCGGCAAGCAGCGCTGGCGGCACAAACTCGGCTGTATCCAGCGCGGTGTCGGGATTGGGGTTGGAGGTTGTAATTAGATAGACCTTCAACGGCCTGTAGGTCGCGGAGTAATCTGCATCGGGCGTTGGAGAGGACGGCAAAGCCCGGAGTTTGGCAAGAATCTTCTCTTGCGTTGGAGCCAGCAACAATGCATTGAATCGGTTTGAATAGTCCTGGCAAGCGATGGGATAGAGAGCATTGCCGTGATACAAGCCCATGCGATAGAGGAAGGGCGGACCGTCGTTGCGATACGTTCGCAGTTCGTCCAGAACCGCTCTGAGTTTGTCGAGAGTCTCAAGGTCGCTTTGAGAAGCGAAGGTGCCTGAAGCTACAGGAGAAATCGGCGTGGATGCGGCGGAAATGACGCGCTGTTCAAGCGAGCGATTATGGAAGAACGAAATGGTGAAAAGCAACAAGAGAAGCAGAATGACCGCGCTGGCACTGGCCAAAAGCGCACGCTTGAGAAAGTTGGTTCGAGTACTGGCCCGGCTGGTCTCAAGAGCCGACTTATCGGCAAGTAATATCTTCGAGAACAAATGCGGAAGAAAGACCCACTGCGCAACCTTGCGCGTTCCGCCGCGCCGCGACTGCGGCTGAGGAGCCTGTTGCTGCATGGCTGCGAGAGAAAAGATGCGCGTGGCACCGGCATCCATGGGAGCTGCTGCTTGCTGCTGCGATGGCGCTACATCGAGAATATCTTCGACTATGTGGGCGCGCATACCGGCGAAGAAAAATCCTCGCAGAAATGGGTTGACGCCGATCTGGCTGGGCCGTGCGACTTCAGCCAGAAAAGAAACAACACCCGCGCGGAGCTTGCGCAGATCGCGGGGAAACTCATAAGCGCGAGCTAACTCCTGTAACTCGCCGCCGCGAGAAAGAATGTCAAGACGAAACTCCGAAAGCGAGTAGAGTAGTCGATCAAATCGAGCGCCGATGAGAGCCGTGGCTTGTTCAGTATAGAGTCCTGAGCCTGTATCAAGCGAAGATAACAGCGAACCGATGGGAAACTTGACTTCTTCTTCAGATAAGTGGCCGGCATAGTTGGCAAAGGGAGCAATGTTATCCAGCTTGGTGAAGAGTACATAGATAGGCAGCGAGATGCCGAGCGTTTGGGATAACTGGCGCAATCGTTCATTGAGCGTTTGCGCCAAGGAACGAATTTGCTCGGCAGTATTGGGTGCGAGGATGCGCTCGATGCTGACGCAAACCACGACAGACCGCGCTGGCAGACGGCTGTCTTTGGAGAATACCGAACCAAGTCGAGCGGGCAACGTGGCTTTGATGAGCCGCATCCACAGCGCTGGCTGACGCAGCAGTGCTCCGCCTGCCTCAGCAAGAATGTAATCCCCTGCCAGCCAGAGATTGGCAAGTTGGGTGGGAACAACCAAGCCATCCCGATAGACATTGCCTACCAGTAACTCAGGGTCCAGGCCAGATTGAAGCACCGTTTGCGTCTTGGCAGAGTTTTCATCGCCGATAACATAGATAAGCGGCAACGACGCCAGAGACTTGATGCCTGCGCGGCCAGCCTGCTTGATTCTTGCATCCGCATCACGCAGCAGCGCGCTCAGATTGACTGCATCGGGTGTATCCGCTGCCGGGTTGGTTGCCTTGTATAACTTATGCAGATACCAAAGAACGAAGACTGTGGTGAGAGCGCCAAGCAAGCCAAGGAGTACGCAAAAAAGTACCAACCTTGTGCCTTCAAAGTGCAGGGCAAAGGCTCCCCAAATTACCAGAGCCAGATACAAAACGAATATAAGTATTCCGATCAGGATGCGTTTCATAGGGATAACTCCGCAACATAGTGCGAACGGCTGAATGCCGGAGTGAGCGGCGACTGCTGGAAGCTCCGAGCATTTGCCGGTATGGCTTGCCCGAGAACAAGTACGAATCCGATGTAAGCCAGCAGCGTGAAAGCTGCAAGCAGAATTGCAGTGAGCGCGAAGCCGCGCACCCAGGGGTCACGCTTGAGTTTGGGCGGCGCAGCCGGAGTTTCAGAGGGGCGGAAGAGCGAGAATCCACCGCGAATGCGGGCAATCTTATCGCGGATGCGATGCAAGATGGAGTGAATCTCTGAGGCATCGCCGAATGCGAATCGCCCACGATAACCTAAGAGCAGGCAAAGTGCATGTAACTCAAGCACGTCGGCAACTTCAGTGGATTCGGAACCGTTGAGCAGGTCAGTCACATTGCGAAAGAAGTACTCGCCGGCGAAGTGGCCGCCAAACATCTCTTCTTGCAGAGGACGCCGCGCCCAATCAACAAACGCTGGGTCTTTGGAGTTGAGCACACTCTCGTCGAGGAAGCCGATCATTGCATAGATCGCCATCTTGGAGGCTTCATCGCTGTAGCCCATCGCCGAGGCTTCTTTCACAGCAGACGAGATCATCTTGCGCAGCGTGGTGCGAAATGAGTCGGCGTTTTCAACCCGCTGCACAAAGAAGCGTGTACGCAGAATCACGGTGAAGACTTCTTGAAAGGCCAGAGCCAGATTGTTGGTCTTCATCTCGTGAAGAGCAGGAGCTGGAGCAGTACTCATGCGGAGGTCTCCGTAATGACGGTGAGGTCGAAGGTTGCATCGCCAAGGTCGCCGGGCAGATAAACACCAACCTGCTTGGTCTGAAGTATATGTTGCCAACAGGCTCCGTTCAGTGAAACGGAGAAATAGTGCATATCCGCCTGGGCGTGCAAGGCGGCTGGTGGAACGGGAAGGTGCATCAGTTCAAGGCCGGGAAGAGCGCGTTGAACCAACTTGGCTACGCCTTCAGCCGAGCAGATTTTAACCAGCTTGGGGGTCTGTCGCAACAGCACGGAATCGGCAACTGAAGAACGAATACCAAAGACCCATCGCGACCGCCGCAGACAACGCTCGTCTTTTACTTCAGCCGCATAAATATACGGTTCGGCCTTGCTGAACTGGAGCGCAATGCTGTTGGACGGAGCCACCACTTCAAGATAACGGCGAATCAGCGCATCCATCTCTTTGAAAGTCGAGGTCAAATCGCGATGCCTGTAACTCGGAATCTCATCGCGTGTTGCTTCAAGCGAAAAAGTGCTGAGTGCGCCAGCAAGGCGAGCCAGATCGCGGTAAACCTCTTCAGGATGGCTACGGCGGTCATCGAGATGGTGGCGCAAAGCTGGAAGTGTGGAGCAGAGCGCGTGAAGGAACCAGTAATTCGCAACGTCGAGCGCCGATGTATTCAATTCGAATCGACCAGAGCTGAGCCTCATGCTGCGTGTAGATTCAATTTTCTCGTCGATGGACTGAACCAAACGATGCAGGATCAGAACCAGACTTTCGCTGGCGCTGATGCGCAGGCAGGGCGGAATGAAATCTGCATCACTGGTGAATCCTCCGTTGCCATCGCGGAGAACTCGCGCGATGGGAAAGGCGATGATGTCAGCGGTCAGCTGAGCCTGACTGAGCAGGACGAGATTCTTGCGGGCAAATTGGACGTTGTTCTCGCCCAGGCCAATCGAGTCGTCGCGGAGACTACGCTGAGTGGAACTGTACCGCGTACTTGCATTGCTGTCGTTCAGGTCACAGTCGAGTCCTTGATCAATGCGCGGCGGAATGGCAAGATATAAGGTTATTTCGCTGTCGGTGGATGAAAACAGGTTGCTCAGTTGAGCGGGTTCAGGCACAGTGTCGCAGTCGGGCAGATCAAAGATCAGTCCGTCGGGGAGGATACCGGAGGCAAAATTGAGGATAGCCAGACCGTTGCGCATGGCCTCAGTGTCGAGAGAAAAATGAAGAAAGCCCCACGGATCTTGGCGCAGATTCGAGTTGAGGAACCAGAGCGTGTCTTCAAAATATCGGCTCTGCGTCTGGAAATGGTGAGGGCCGAGATGCATTCCTTCCGACCAGACGACCCGCGAGAGGAACTTCATAGTATGGAGACCGCCATGGATGAAAGTGAGAGATCAGCTTCAGTTCTGGATGGACGCAAAGCGAATGATTCAGCGATAGGCGCTTGCCGTTCATCGTTCCAAATTTACCGCCATTCCAGCCGGAAAACCAGCGGCGAGTTCACGATTCCAGTTTAATAGGGTGCAACCGCATTATACGTAAAATCTTTTTTACATGAACAGTGAAATCGAGTGCGATGAATGTTATATGCTACCGGCATCGCACTGGAGGGCTGATTGCATGGATAAACCAACGAACCCGACCGGATCGGATGCAGCACAATATCCGTGGCCTGAGAATTCCAGCTCCGAAACAAACTTCGGTGCAACAGGCGTTTTCAGCGCGGTAAAGCCCGACGAACCGCCGCAGAAGTCGGCTGGCGCCATGCCCGATGCATGGGCTAATCAGACCGCCGAAGTTCAAGCACCGCCTCCGGTTCCGCAGCCGGTGCCAGCAACAAAGATTCTTGCCGAGCCAGTGGTGCACAAAGTGGTTTTTGGTGGCTCTGCCGACAACGCGTCAGACCTGCTGGAGCGGATGCGGTTGGAGTCTGCCAAGCCGGCTCCGGTTGCAATGAGCACGCCTGCCCCCGAGCCAAGCAGAATTTCTGCCAATAAACCTGCATCTGCGCCTGCTGCTCAGGGCAGCGCGGGTTTTACCCAACTGCTGCGCACTTTGGGCAATGACGCACCCGCACCTGCAGTGGCTGCAAATCAAGCTCCCCCTCCGGCGCAGGAGGGGGGATTCACTTCGTTGCTTCGAGCCGTGGGTTCACCGGAAGCATCGACTACTTCTCCAACAAAGGCTCCCACGCAAGCATGGCCTGTCGCTCAGCCGATTTCTGAAGAACCTCGCAAAGTTCCGTCCCCTGGAGGGTTCACAGAATTATTGCGTACCATGCCAGCCGAAGGCGCCGGACTGAGCGGCGTAGCCTCGGCCCCCGTCGAGAGCAAGCCCGGATCATTTACGCAGTTGTTCAGCACGCTGGAAGGCGACGGAGCAAACCCATCAGCGCCAGCACCGACTGCCAGCGATAAGACGGATTCCACTCAAGCAAGTGGCGGTTCCTTCACACGCATGCTATCGCTTGAACAGCAATCCGCTCCAGTTGGATCCGGCTTTCACGAAGATCGTCGACCGGCCTCCGAAAGCCTCAACTACGGTCAGACGCCTGCACCCGCAGCGGCATCAGGTTCTGCTGGTTCCTATGGCGGACCATCAGCAAACCGCGATCCGTTTGCTCCGCAGCCGTTGTCGGTTGCACCGCCAGCTCAAGCCGCTCAGGGAGGCAGTGTAGGCATTACGCGGCTGATTCGTATGCTGGATGATCCCACAATGAATCAAGCTCCGAGCGTGGAGCCACCGCCCGTAAGTACACCGCAAGGCAGCGCCTGGACACAGACCTTCGCTACGCTGTCCCAACCTGAGCAGCCTTCCGCACCAGCGACTAAACCGCCCGAGTGGACTCCGCCACAAACGCCATACTCAACAGCGCCAGTTGCGGTGAGCGGCGCGGCTGGGCCGAGTGAGTTTACTCGCATTCTGGACGCATCCCGCATCCGCGAGCTAGCTATTATGGGCGGCCAGTCTGCTGGCGCAACTGCACCGAATCAGACACCACCGGTTCCGGCTGCCGCGCCGCCCGTCATGCCGAGTTATTCGGTTCCCGCGCCGCCGGTTCTGACTCCACCACAGATGGGAGGAATGCAGGGACTGCCACATGGGGGCGGGTATGTCCCCCCGCAAACTCCGCAGATTCCCAGTTATCCGGCGAGTTATGCGCCTCACCCCGGATCGGTTTCCTCTCCGGGGGCCTTCGCACCGCCGCAAGCTGGAGTGCACGCTCCGCAAATGCCACCGGTAACTTCCCCTGCTCCAGCGGTGAGCAAGTTACAGCAGTTAGTTCCGTTGCTATTATTTGTGGCTATTGCTTTGATGCTGGCGTTGCTGGTGTTGCTGATCTTTGTGTTATTGAAGCATTAACAAAGTTCTCAATGCCGAAGGTCGATCAGAGTAAGTTCCAGACCGCTGCGGGCGCGGGCATTGTCGTGATCGCAGTTCCCGTCAGAAAGCTTTGCCTGATTTTCCTGCGGCTTACCGTATACAAAAGCAGTGGAGTTGTCTCGAACCTGCGGCTGCGCGGTAGGCTTAACGTTTCTGTGGGTCAACGTTGGACTTTGCAGGCTTTGACGCGAGCCGTTGGTCCTGCGCCTCTTCTTCAGCTTGTTCAGTTTCTGTTATCTGTTCTTCGGCGATCCGCTCCAACTGGTTTCGCCAGTCCAGCGACTCGACAAAGCTCTTGGACTCGCGCCAGCCGGGCTCGACGATTACATGCAACTCCAGATACACGCGCGTGCCCAGCAGCGACTCGATCTGCCGACGCGCGCTGGTTCCGATCTCTTTCAGCTTGGAGCCGCCTTTGCCAATCAGAATGGCCTTTTGTCCATCGCGCTCACAATAAATGGCGGCAGCAATGCGAGTGAGCGGTAGACGCGCCGGAGCAGAACTTTTTTTGCGCGGCGGGGCGGCAGGATCAGCTTCTTCATATCGCTCAATAACCACCGCCGCAGCGTAAGGCACCTCTTCGCCGGTCTCGACCAGAATGCGCTCGCGGATCAGCTCGGCAACCATGAAGCGCTGCGGTTGATCGGTGTATTGATCCTTGGGGTAATAACGTTCGCCAGTGGGCAGAACCTCAACGATCTTGCGCACCAGAATATCCATGCCGTCGCGCTTGCGTGCGCTTACTGGAATGATCTGCGCAAAATTGAACTGTTTGGTGAGTGTATCGATCAAAGGAAGCAGTTGATCCTTGGCTACAAGATCAATTTTGGTCAACAGCAAAAATACTGGGCAATCCACCTTACGAATCAAGCCGAATAGAAACTCGTCTTCGCTGGCCCAGTTAGTGCGCTCGTGCTTGGGATCAGCGGGAGCATTGGGAACCCCGGTATCCAAGGTCGATGGCTCTTCGGCCGGTTCGCCAGCGGGTGCTGCGACCGCCTCCAGTTGCACGCGCCGCGTTGCATCCATCAGCACCAGCACCAGATCGCGGGTTTCCAGTGCTTCATAGACTTCCTGCAACATTCGCCGGTCGAGATGCGAGCCAGGCTTGTGTACGCCGGGTGTATCGACAAAAACAATTTGCGCCGCAGGATGCACGCCCTTGCGCGCAGGCACTTCCACCACTCCCGCGATTCGGTTGCGGGTGGTTTGCGGCTTGGCCGAGACAATGGCCACCTTTTCGCCTGTCAAAGCGTTCAACAACGTGCTTTTGCCGGCGTTGGGCCGACCTAGAATTGCGACAAATCCAGATTTCAAAGAGAATACGCTCCTCTTTGAGTCTACGGCATTTTCATCGCGCCATGCAGTTTACATCTCCCAACCGCGCCGCCAAGCCTGTTATCGTCCGGCTCCATATCAACACCGACAATCCCCAACTGGGATACACTAACCACTGGCAGGAGGACCGGGCGGTCGCTGCCGGAGGCTGGGGCAACCTGGACCACCGGGGGAGGAAAGTCCGAACTCCGCAGGGCAGTGTGCCGGATAACGTCCGGGACGTGAGCGTCAAGGCTCATGGACGGCCAGTGCCACAGAAAA
>Ga0182030_10013685_pt1 | contig 16114 bp, 12 predicted proteins | sample 812S3MmetaG_FD_121299 | JGI IMG/M metagenome (GOLD analysis project Ga0182030, IMG submission 121299) | Permafrost microbial communities from Stordalen Mire, Sweden - 812S3M metaG (Illumina Assembly) | ecosystem: Environmental > Terrestrial > Soil > Wetlands > Permafrost | place: Sweden...
ATCACCACTGCGTTGCGCGACAGTCCGCGCCGCGATCTTGCCGCTGCACGGGCCGCACTTCACGCGGCGATGCCGATTCGTCTCGCTGAACGCTGGCTGGAACTGAATCCGCCGCCAGGATGGGCCAATGCGGACCTCGCAGAAATGGAGCGCCACCTCCATAGCTGGGAAGTGCGCCCCGGCGCAACCGAAGGCTACGAGAAAGCCGAAGTCACTGCCGGCGGCGTTGACACGGATGAGTTGTCAGCCAAGACCATGGAGTCGCGCAAAGTTCCCGGCCTGTATTTCATTGGAGAAGTGGTGGACGTGACCGGCCATCTCGGCGGCTTCAACTTCCAGTGGGCCTGGGCCTCCGGATATTGCGCGGGACAGGCGGTGTGAACGTCAACTTCGCGAAATCCCACGGCCTTGTATCAGGGCACGACTTCAGTCGTGCCGAAAAGAAAATGCAAAACTCAAGGGCTTTAGCCCCTGCAAGACAGGTGCCGCCGGCTAAAGCCGGCTCAAGAAGGAAAATAAACGGCCTATCGGCACGACTGAAGTCGTGCCCTGACACGAAGCATTTAGTCGACACGCCAAAATGTCATGTTGGGAAAATCGAGCCGCTTGGGTTTCTCCGGGATCTCCGTGTCTCCGTGGTGAATCTTTTACGCCTTCGCCCGCAGCACCTCGTCCACTGTATTGATGTCCACCATTCCGAAGCACCCGTAGATGGCCGGCAATACGCGCTCTGGCGGGAATGTCCGTCGCAATGCCGCGACTTTCTCTGTCCCCGCGCGATACGCCGGCAAGTACATTCTTCCCAGCAACGGATGCCGTCCCCAGGCGCCCGACAGTTTGTCGGCGCGCTCTTCGCTTACCAGGAAATCGCGCCGCAAGGTCGTTGCAATCTCTGCCTGCGGCTTGCCCTCGCCCCACGTCAGATACGACGACTGGTTTTTGGCATCGTCCTGCAACAGCGCCAGCAGCACGCCAATCTGCATGTCCTCGTCGGGCAACTGCTCGATCTCGGTGACACCATGCGCGATCAGGATTGCATTGTTCGCCAGCCCTTCAAACAGCGTTGCTGCGCGCGTATTCATCGTGAGCACCGTCGCTTCGAATCCGGCCAGCCCGCGAACGTAAAGATTTTGCAGATAGGCGAAGGTCGTCACGTGGCCGGGCACGACTTCGTGGCTGACAAGCTGTTGAAATTCCGGAAAGCTGATTTGCAGCGATGCGTTGATCTCATAGCTGGCTTCGTATCTCGGACTTCTGTCGGCATTGCGCGCGCGACCCAGGTAATTCATTGAGCCGGAGAACCACGCGTCCTTGATCGGCAGAAATTCGATGTTGGCCCGCGGCACTCGTGCCAGCTCAGCCGGCAAGTGCGGCATCAGGTTGGCTGCGCTCAGGTTGTCGAAGTACACGATGACGGCAGCGCCCAGAGCGCGGACCGAGCCCATGGGGGTAATGCGCTCGCGCCGCCAGGCGTCCACCGCTCCCAGCAGACCGCCGTCGCTGGTGGTCGGATACCCTGCGCGTCCCAGCAGTTCCTCTACCCGTTCGCGCTTGGCCTCAGGCTTCGACGGCTCCGGAGGACGGCCCGTCGAGGATTCCACGCAGCGCGTGTATGGCACCGCCGGACCTTCGCCAATGATTTCCATCGCCAGGTCCCACATCACCTCCAGGCAGTCGGCCATGCCCGCCAGGTACCGGCCGCGCAGCCCGCCGAGCGCGTCAGCCTCCTTACGAACTCCGGTAATCGCTGCCGGCAGGTTCACATCGCGCAGATACCGTTGGATGGCCCCGCGGTCGACGGTCTTGCCGCCGACGCCGCCGCTCTCGCGCACAAGCGCGGCCGACCTGTCGGTGTAGGCATCCGGCAGCGGCTCATCGGAAAACCACGAGTCGGCAATGAAACGTCCGGTTCCTGACGGACACATTACGTCTCCGCCCCAAAGTGTGTCGATGCCGAGCACGGCATCCGCAACAAAACGTCCTAACTGGTCCATTACGCAGCCTTCTTTCTTTGGATCGAACTAAACCACACATACAGGCACAAGCCGATAAACATTAGCGCAGAAACCGTCTGCGAGACGGGCTCGTTGGCATAAAACGGGGTTTGCACCATGTCTTCACTGAACTTCGGGAACAGCCGCAGCGCGGCGCCGAAGACTCCGCCCAGCGCTCCGCCCGCCATCAATCCGCCGGCAACGATGACGCCACGCTCGCGGATGGTGCGGCCGTGCTCACCGTCGGTCTTGTCGGCGCGCTTGTTCACGAGATGCGAGAGAAATCCCCCGGCCAGGATCGGCGTAGTCAGTTGCAACGGAAGGTAAATTCCCAACGCGAAGACCATCGACGAGAGCCCGAGCATCTCCAGCACTACTGTGATCATGGCGCCGATGCCAAACAGCGCATAGGCGACCGGCTGTCCGCTCATAAATCCCGCGACCACGGCCTTCAGGGCCGAAGCTTGCGGCGCAGCCAGCACCTGGCGCACATCTCCGGGCGCAGCCTCTCCGAACTGGAAGGCCTTGGCCAGCAGGATGATCGTCAAGCCCGCAGTAATCGCCGCCGCGAATATTCCGATGAACTTCACCTTCTCCAGCGCCGACGGCGTAGAGCCGATCCAGTAGCCGGCCTTGAGGTCGGTAATGAATTGCCCTGAGGCGCATAAGGCGACGCACACCATGCCCGCGAGGGCCATCACAAAGAACATGCCGGTAGTTCCGGAAAGGCCAAACTTCAGCAGCACCACCGCCGAGACGATCACGGTAAGCAGAGTCATGCCGGAGGCTGGATTGTTCGCCGTCGTGGCGATGGCGTTGGCGGCTACCGTCGTGAAGAAGAAACAGAACAGCAGCGTCAGCACCAGGCCCAGCGCCAGCACGCTCCAGCTGACATGGAGTTGTCCGTAGAAGACAGCGACAGCAACGGAGCTTACAACCACGCCCAGGAGTATGGCGATGATCGGGATATCGCGGTCGGTCCGCTCCATATGCGGGGCTTCGCCGTGGCGGAAGGCATGCAGCGCGATGCCGAACGATCCTGCCACCACGCGCAGCGATTTGAGGATGCCGACCAGTCCGGCGGCAGCGATGGCGCCCACTCCGATGAAGCGCACATAGTTGCGATAGATTTCCGTGGCCGTCATGTGCGAAATCGGAATGGTGGCCGGATACACCGTCACGTCGCCCATGTGGCTGCCGATGAACCAGATTACCGGGACCATCACGAAGTTCACCAGCACGCCGCCGGCGCAAAAGATCAAGGCGATGCGCAGCCCCATGATGTAGCCGAGGCCGAGAATGAAGCCGATGGCGTCGAAGTTGAAGACCATGCGCTGGCGATCGACCAGCGACTTCACCACCGGAATAAACTGGAAGTTCAGGTACTCCTTCCAGACATGGAAGGTGGTGACGAAGAAATCGTAAACCGCGGCGATGCAGGTGGCCTGAATCAACAGCATGGCCTGCGCGCCGCCCTTTTCGCCGGTGACCAGCACCTCGGTGATCGCCGTGGCTTCAGGAAACGGCAGCTTGCCGTGCTGCTCCTGCACGAAGTAGCGGCGCAGGGGAATGAGGAAGAGAATACCCAGGCACCCGCCTGCCAGGCAGATGAAGATGGTCTGCACCGGATGCGGGTCGAGGTGGAGGATGTAGAGCGCCGGCACCGTGAATACCGCTCCGGCCACCACGCTGCCCGACGCGCCGCCGATGCCGGTGATGATCATGTTCTCCAGCACGGTGGAGCGCCGGCGGTAAACGCGCGCCAGACCGATGGCGAGGATGGAGATGGGAATCGCCGCCTCCATTCCCTGGCCGACCTTGAGGGCCGAGTAGGCCGAAGCCACGCTGAAAATGATGCACAGCAGCGTACCCCACAGCACCGCGCGCCAGGTGACTTCCGGCACGCTCATGGTGGTGGGCACCAGCGGTATGTAGAGTTCGCCCTCTTTCAGCGGCTGATAGGCATTCTCGGGTAGGGACTTGGTTTCGACGTCAGGTGCAGCGGTGGCCATGGATACAGTCTCCTGGCAGTCTGGCAGCCGAAGGAATTGTATCGTGCCGGGTCAAGCGGGGATGTGATGAGTGCGGGGTGGGGCGGTGACGAACCCGGCCTCGAGCCTCTTGCGCCCGAGCCGGTTTGCCGTGCAAAACTTTCTGCTACGATCAGTTCTCGCGAAAGAGTCCCCAGATTCAACAGTCGTCCATGACAACCCAGTCATCCCTCGACCCGCGCATCAATCCTTGGAAGCGGGGGGACGTCTGCACTCGAAGCTTGGATACTGTCGGGTTTGTTGTAAGTTGCACAAGAGAATATCTAGAGGTTCGCTGGACCGAGGGAGCCGGTATTGAGAAAATTCCAGCGGACCACGTTGATGATGTTCTTAGAGTCGCGCACGCGGACGGTATTTCTCCGAGCGGGAGTCGGACGAACCTGGAATCCTTGCAGTTGCTAGAGGCTTTGGATGGACTAAGAGATGCTCTGGCGAACAGGACTTTCAAGAGCGACCACGATAAGCTCGAAGCAGACAATCTAGTCAGGCGAGCACTCGCGACTGATGGATGTAATTGGGATAAGAAAAATTCCGGTCAATTGGTGGGGTTAGCTTTGAAACCGGAGCAGATCAGCGTTTTCTTTAAAGTTCGCGAACGGTTCCACCGAGTCATTTGCAAACGAAGCCGACACCTGCCACTGTAGCAGACGGATTCTAGCAGCGAAGCTGCGCGTCAGATGTTCGATTTGCCTGCACCTGCTAGTTTCCCCACAAGTTCTTCCGACCGAACTCGCTGCTCTTGTCTCGCTCTCGTCCCAGAAAGGCCACGGCTAGGACTTGCGTGTGGCCAAAGCATCTCTGGTTCTGAAGCAATGCAATCGCGCGTCCACTGCCGTCCTCAACGTAAGAAGAGGCTGGCGACTCGCTCGGGAGGGCTGGGCGAAGAATCAGCGGTTCGGTTTCGTCGAGAGCCTCGCCCTTACAGATGCGTGAATACCACGCCGCGGTGACGTCCCTTGGCTTCCAATCCACCAAACATCCGGCCTGTTCAATAAGCCCCAGCTTCCGTGATTGCCCCGGAAAGATTCCGGCGAGGACTGCGCACTCGTGGAGGTCGGACAAGGCAACCTCGACCTTATCCCAGAGCAGGTAAGCCGCGAGAACGCCGCACTTCAATCCAGCCTTACGCAACTCCGAATCGAGCGCGTCGGCGAACGACCAATCCCAGTTCTCTAAGCTCGGCAGCTGGCGGTTTTTCTTGGAGCAATCGTATTGAGCATAGGTCTCAATGACGGTTCGGCGTCCTACGCTCTGTTCAACAACCCTCATGGCACGTGCACTTGGCTTTTAACCCGAAACCTGTTGCAGTGTAGAGGATTTTGCACGCAGACGTGAACCAGGGGCGCTGGGTTGCAATGCCATGTCATACCATATTGAATGCTGGTATTGACTATGGTACCGTGAAATCACTATGCTGCCCGCGCGGAAGATCACCGTCGAAATCCCTGCTGAACTCCTGGAGAAGGCGCAAGAGGCCAGCGGAACCGGAATCACGCAAACGGTTCGTGCCGGACTGCAACTGGTCGCCGCATCGCAAGCGTATGCCCGATTGCGCCAGATGCGCGGAAAGGTCCGTTTCAGCCGTACCCTGGCAGAGTTGAAAACAGACCGATGATTGCCGCCGACACTAGCACCTGGATCGCGTTTCTGGAGGGCAGTGGCGGCGCGGACACGCTCTTGTTGGACCAAGCCCTCCGCGACCGCCAAGTATTCATGGTGCCCGTCGTGCTAACGGAACTTCTCAGCGATCCCAAACTTCCCGCGGTCGTCTCCGAAACACTCTCCGAACTGCCGATGCTGGAAATCGAGCCAGGGTATTGGCAACGGGCGGGAGCACTGCGCGCAAAGGTGCTCGCCAAGCGGCGAAAGGCGCGGCTCGGAGACGCGTTGATCGCCCAAAGCTGCATTGATAGGGGCGCTGCCTTGCTCACGCGCGACCGGGACTTCCGCGCCTTCGCGGAGACTGCGGACTTGGATCTAGTGCTGAAGTTCTGAGCAGCAGTCGTGGTGAAAGAAAAAGGGCGCATTGCGCGCCCCTTCCTGTTGCCCGTCGCATACCGCTTACGGTACTTCGATCAACTCGATCTTGCCATCTTTCCGCCGGTGCAGGACGTTCACCTTGCCCTTGCCGTCGCGGAAGATGAAGACTTCGCGGTCGCGGAACTCACATTCCTTCACCGCTTCCTCGATCGTCATGGGGCGCATTGCCACCGCATCGTTCGTGCGCACCAGGTGGGCTTCGGTGGTGCGCGCGACAGCGGGAAATTTGTGGACGACCACGGGAACCGCGGTAGCCACGGTCCCGCCGACGGCCATCTGCATCTCCGCTTGTGCCTCCACTGGTGCGGTCCAACCCTTGTCCTTCGGCTTGCGGTGAGTCGCGCGGCGGCGGCCGTTATATTTGAGCACCTGCGTCTCAATGTGCTCCAGCGCCTGATTGACGGCGATCAGCATGTCGGCCGCTTCGGCCAGTCCGACCAGGTGTCCGCGGCGGCGCTTCACGGTGATTTCCGCGATGTTGCGGTGCTTCTCGACGGTCAGGATGACCTTGCTGTTGAAGTTGTCGCCCAGAATTTTGACGAGTTTGCCGAGGCCGGATTCGACCTCGTCACGAATGGCGGGAGTGATTTCGTACTGTCTGCCAAAATATTCTACGGTCATTGAGCTCCCTCCGCCGCAGTCAGCAATTAGCAATTAGCAGTTAGCAATTAGCCCTGGCGCCCCGGCGGCATCCCAATCATTCCGCGCCGTCGTGAAGCACCGGGCCCTTACCGTTGCAACCGCTGAATGCAGCTACTTCCTAACCACTGCTTTTCTTACTCCGGCGACGGCGCGTTATCACAGCACGATAGGCTGCGCACAAGTGTCAGACGCCGGTGCAGCAAAAACGCTAGTCCTTCACCCTGCGCTGGTGGGTGCTCGGGATGCGCATGTCCTCCCGGTACTTCGCGACCGTGCGGCGAGTGACCTGGATACCCTGCGATTGGAGGATGCGGGTGATCTGCTCGTCGGTCAACGGCCTGGCGGGATCTTCCTCTTCGATGAGCTTCTTGACCCGCCGCTTGAGGATGAGCAGCGAAGTGCCGCTGCCTTCGGGCCCGTTGACGCTCTCGCTGAAGAAGTATCGGAGTTCGAAGACGCCTTGCGGGGTGTGAGCATACTTGTTAGCCACGGCGCGGCTGACGGTGGAGGGATGTACGCCGATCTCCTCCGCCACTTCCTTGATCATCATCGGCTTCAGGTGATCGATGCCGTGATCGAGAAAGTCGCGCTGCCGTTCCAGGATGGAGTAGCAGACGCGCAGGATAGTTTGCTTGCGCTGCTCGATGTTCTTGATGAGCTGGATGGCCGACTTGTAGCGTTCCTTGACGTAGTTGCGGACGTCCTTCTCCGCCACGTCGCGGCTCAACAGCCGGCGATAGGAAGAATTCAAGCGCAACTGCGGGACTTCCTCGTCGTTCATCAGGACCAGATATTCCTCGCCCTGCTTGACGAACGCCACATCCGGCTCGATAAGCCGTGTCTCCGCCTTGTTGTAGCGCAGGCCGGGCCGCGGATCGAGCGTGCGGATGAAGTCCATCGCCTGCATCACGGCTTCCACGGGACGGCCCATGACCTTGGCCACTTCCTTGTAGTGCTTGTTCTGCAGCGCGTGCAGGTGCTGATCGACCAATACGATCGCATCGTCCACCGCTTCCAGTTCCGCTACGTGCGTGCCATTCCCGTTCTTGCGAGGGACGCGCTTCAGGTCGTGCAGCTGCGCCAGCAGGCATTCGCGCAGGTCGCGCGCGCCGACGCCGATGGGATCCATCTGCTTCACCAAATCGATGGCTTCGCGCAATGCGTCACGACTAAAAGGAACCCGCGCGGGAGCTCGGCGCGGCGGGACGAGAGTAGGACGGGGAGCCTCGGGAACAGCGTCTTCCTGCGGATGCAGTTCGGTCGCCGCAAATGCAAGCTCGTGCTCCGCAACGGCGACCGTGGCGTCCGTGATTTCCAACGGCGCGTTGTCAGGCGATAGCGGAGAAACTGGCGGTGCAGTAAGCGATTCTGATGTCTCAGGTACAGTCGTCCCAGCCTCGGAGCCCTCGGCCAGGGGCTGCGAAGGGCTGGTGAACTCTTCCACCGCCAAACCGAGCAATTCGTCATCCGTGGCGATGAGGTAGCCTTCCTCATTCAGATTGCCGATCACCAACTCGGCCGCGCGATACACGTCTTCATTGACGTGCAACGAGCCCAGTTGCCACATCAAGTGGTCGGTCAGAGTACTTGGCTTGGAGAGGAAATTCTCGAAGGAGGGTTTCTCGCTGTCCTCCATCTCAATCGGAGTGCGCAGGCCGGGATCGAGATACTCCGAGAAGAACGAACCAAAATCAATTTCTTCGAACGGGTCCTTTTCCTGCGTGGTCGTGGCGGTCTGCTCTAGCGCTGCTATCGAGCTGTCGCGTTCCTTCTGCTCTTCGCGGGCCGAAACTTCGTCCAGCAACGGAACCGAATTGTCGAGTTCCTCGAGGACCGGATTTTCGGTCAGCTCCGCGTTGATCATGTCGGCCAGCTCAAGCTTATTGAGCGCCAGAACACTGACCATCTGCACGAGCCCAGGCGTCAGAATCTGCTTCTGAGAAACCTTGAGGCTTAACTTGTGCTGCAATAAGACCATGGAAGGGAACCCTGAGGCGCATAGCCCCTTGCCTGAATTCTAAACCAACGAGAAGCTCTCGCCTAAGTAAACTCGTTTTACTTCGGCATCATTTCCAAGCTGGTCCGGCGTGCCAGTCCGGAAAATTCGTCCTTCGTTAATAATGTAGGCCCGGTCCGTCACGGATAACGTCTCGCGAACATTGTGATCGGTCACCAGCACGCCAATACCACTTGCCTTGAGGTCGAAAATAATTCTTTGCAGGTCCAGGACCGCGATGGGATCGATGCCGGAAAACGGCTCGTCGAGGAGAATGAAGGATGGCGAGATGCACAAGCAGCGCGCGATCTCGACCCTCCGCCGCTCGCCGCCGGAAAGCGCGTAGCCGCGGTTCTTGCGGATCACCTGTAGTCCCAGCTGTTCGATCAAACGCTCCATGCGCTCGCGGCGTTCATGCCACGACATGGATTGCGCTTCCAGCACCGCCAGAATATTGTCTTCCACAGTCAGCTTGCGGAAGATCGACGGCTCCTGCGGCAGATAACTGATGCCATGGTTGCGCGCCCTCAGGTACATGGGCACGGCGGTGATGTCCTGACCATCGATCAACACCCGTCCGGTGTCGGCGGGAATCAGACCGACGACGATGTAGAAGCTGGTGGTCTTTCCGGCTCCGTTTGGGCCCAGAAGGCCGACCACCTCACCTTGTTTTACGTGGAAATTGACCCCGTTGACGACCCTTCGGCCGCGGTAGCTTTTGCCGATCTCCTCAGCCGATAAAGTCTGCATTTACTTCGTGGTACGAGCGCGCGTGATGGTGGGGGAAGAGCGCTTACTTTCAACCAGAACCCTATCATCGTGACTGTAGAAAGTCAACGAATCGCCCCATACCGTGCCGTGTTCGGCATCAAAAATGCTAGGGGTTTTGCCGGTTAGGACATACTTGGCGTCGTCGGCCGTATAGACCAGCCGGTCGCCCACCGCACGGCGGTTGGGCTCGGTCACGACCACTCTCCCAATCGCGGTCATGTGATCGATCTTGCTGGGCGCGTCCGAGCCGGGCAACATCGGCCCTTTCTGCTGCGCCGTCTTTTGCGCCGGGTCCTTGCTATCGGTGCTGGCCGGCTCGGCTTGCTTCAAGTACACATCCAGTTGCTGTGTGCTGACCGTTCCGCTTGTGCTTTTGACCAGCACGTTGCCGCTGTAGCGGGCGCGCCGCTCTTCATCAAGATAGGTCAGCTTGTCGGCGGTCACGTCCACTGGAGTGAGCTTGCCATCCTGCGACTGCTGCACGAACAGGCTGGAGACTGGCTGGGATTTGTCTGAGTAAGCGAAGATGGCGCGCTTCTGGTTGTCGAAGTCGATTCTTGGCGCCCGCACCACGTTGGCGGTTTGCCACAACCGCACATTGCCCGTGTAGTTGGCGATGCCTGGTTCCTTATGTCCGACCATGTGCTGGGCGGTGACGTGGATGGGATCGGAAGTCGCCAGCAGCGCGCCGTTGGGCTGCGGCTTCAATTCGCTGTAAGTGGTCTTGACATCATCGTCGGCAAAGCCTTCGCCGGTCTGGCGATTCATCCGCATATGGATAGCGGTCGTGGTCATGCCGCCGTCAATTACGCGCGGCGATCCTACCAGCAGGAGTATGGAATCGTCCGGCGTATAGGTGGACATGTCCGCAAACGCGGCCCGGCCGCCGGCGTTGGGATTTCCAGAAGGCTCGTGATACTCGAAGTTGCCGGTCTGGATGATCTTCTGTACGCCGCCGTCGGGCCCGAAGGCTACGTCGAGGTTATCGGCGATGCTGACCTTGTCAGGCTCAGCGGGAGTGCTGGAAACAATTTTCGAATCAGGCGAGCCGTGCAGCCTCTGGATGTGATTGCTGTCGTCGAAGGTCGCGTGGAACTTGCCCGCGGTGGCAACGGTGGTGGAATTGCTTCCACCCATGTCCTGGCCCTTCTTGGCCGCGTTCGTCGCCGTTTTCGACCCCGCCGGCTTTGGCAGAATCGTGATCCAGGCCTTGCCCACAGTATCACCGCTCTGGAGCTGGTTGCCGTTCACCAGTTGGAAATCAAGCTGGTCGGCCGCGATCTCTATCGGCTGGCCGCCGGTCCCGGACTTGTCCGGTTGCGGCTCCTGCTTCATGCGCGCGTTTTTCACCATGTGAAAGCGCGAGGGCTGGTTCGGGTCTTCGAAATCGAGAATGAACTTGTCGGCTGAGCCATGGGCAACCCCGCCGCCGTGACTGTCGAACTTCGCGCCGCCAGAGATGATCGCCTGCTCGAGCGAGTTCTTCGGTCCCAGGTTGAGATCGCCACGCGGCCCTGTCACATCAACAACCGCGGAACCGCGGGACTGGATGTGGACGTTGCCTTCCGCAACCGCGTGCTTCACGGTGTTGTCCGGCTCGAACAGCAACGTCGCTTTGTCGGCGGTCAGCGTCCGCTCCGGCTGATCGATGGCGGCATGCAACAGCACTGCCTGCCGCGGAACCTTCTGGATGGTCCCGCTGCTGCCAGTGATGGTTGCAGGATGGGCGCCAGTAGTGACGGCGCGCACATCCGACTTCAATTCCAGCTCGTTTTGCTTGGAGTCGTAATAGGCGCCTTTGGCCGAGCCCGAAGCCTGCTCCGTCCGGAACTCCACCAGTTCGTCGGTATGCGCCACGCCGGTCTTCTGGTTGAACGTGAGGGAACGCGTCACCAGGTGGAGCGGGTTCTTTAATTCCTGTGGCGGAGCCTGGTCGGGCTTGCTGGGGCCCTCGGCATTCTCTTGCAGGTCTATGTGCACTTCGCCGACGGCCGTAATGTCGCCGCTCTTGGGATCGTAGGTGAATTGGTCACCGTAGATCTGGTCGTAGCGGTCGTGGTTATGGCCGTAGACCACGATGTGCACATTGCGCAGATCGGCGTTGCCCCCGGCCTTAAACTGCACCGCCCTGGAAGCTCGAATGGTGTACAGGGTGCGTCCGCCTTCCGACTTGGAAAGCGAGAAGCCGTCGCTGGTCTGCTGAATGTCAAAGCCCAGCGCTTTGGGCACGTTGTGCAGCAGAGGCTGGACCCGGGAGCGGGCTATCCAGTACGACAGCGTGACCGCAGCCACAAGCAGACAGACGCTTACCACCAGCCACTTGCGCACCTGAGCCAACGATTGGAACATCAGCTTCGATATTACGCCAGCAGCGGCAGACCACCCAAACCGCTCCAGCAGGGTCGCCGGGCGGCGATTCCCGTCACCGCCGGAGAAGCGGGAAGCTCTTCAAGGGCACGCGGACCACCAGGCAATCACACGGCATATCATGCAGTGCCTGGCGGCGCTTGGTCCAACCCGACATCATGAATCCAATCGTCAGGCAGAACAGCGAGAGGAATTTCATGAAGTGCCGGACCGTGACCTGGCCGAAGGAAGCGCGGCCACCGTCAGAGGTAATCACTTGCAGGCCCAGCAGCCGCTTGCCCAGCGTGGCGCGCCAAGCGGAACTCTCGGCAAAGGCACAATACAGCCACGAGCCCACTGAGAGAATGAGGATGAAGCAGACCCCGGTGAAGACCTTCGAGGCCCACGGATCGATGCCGAACCCCCGCCCGAACCGGCGCAGCATAAAGTCAATGGCCAGCGTCAGCAGCAACGCTCCCAGCGCTTCGATACTGACATCAACCGCCCCGGCCCACACCCGGAGCCAAAACCCGGCGTATTCGAAGCTGTCAGTTGAGTTGGTCACGGAGTTGGATGGCGGTTTGGCGGCGGCCGGGGAGGCAGGCTCGGCGAGCAAGTCCCCGCAGAAGAGACAGAACCTTCCATCGGGCAAACGGCGATTGCCGCAGCTCGTGCATACCTGTTCCAGCACCATCTCCATTGGTTGCGAATACTACGCCCGCGCAGCGGCCCTGTAAAGAGAGCCGCAGCCGGTCCGGGGCCCTTTGGCCTATGGTTGGATGGCGGCTGTGGAGAAAGTCTTGCAGCTATAAGTGCAAAACTTTGCACTATGCTCGTACAGGATTGGTCACAGTCCTGTAATGTTTCAAGTACTTGCGGTCAAAGCATTTGGTCATGAAAATGCACCAAGTCATCGTGTCGGGAAATGTCTACAGATTTCCCCGATCTTTAGACTTTATTGAGTCCAGCTATTTTTTGTCACAAGCTGTAACGGTGGGCCCTCCTTTCGGGGAAAAAGCCGGAGTCATCTGACTCCGGCTTTTGTGTTGCTTGTCGCGTGTTTCTCTTTCATAGGAATCTGCTAGCCAAACGCACTAAAGCTCGCACGGCTCGTCCCCTACCGGTGGCAGCTCGAACAAGGCCTTGCCATCGGTGACTTTCGCACGGACATAGATCAGGCCCGTTTTCTTCCATTCCTCACGTCGTTCTCTGGCACAGCCACTGATCCGCAAGACCTTGCCATCGTCCTTTACTTCGACTGCGCGCAGCGTGAAAGCCTCGATTGTTGGATATCCGACGCCAATTGTCTCTTGCATTGCTTGAACATATTCGATTCGATCCAGGTCCGGTGCATCCTTCTGCCCCAAGAGTAGTTCGTTTTTTAACTCTGGAGTCTGATCCTGTATCTCCCACATATCAGCCCAGTCATGCTTGACCTGATCGTGAATCCACCTTTCAATCTGCGGTTTAAGTAGCGTCTTCTGGTCGGGACTCAACGAGGTATATGGGTCGCTGGCGGGGATGAAGAAGAGGAGAGCCAGGCCGTTGCGAAGCAGGTCTTAAGTGTCATGATGTCTCCGCCGCGCCCGCAGCTGCAGCCACCGGCGCGACCCGCGCAAAGTCCACCAGGTTAAGCTGCACTCCGCCGAAGTCGGGATGCTCATTGTAGTCCACGGTAAATGCCAGGTCGAGCACATCGCCCGCCAGCAACGGATCCTGTGCCGTGCGCTCTGCCATGCGCCAGCCCAGAACATCGTGAGCCGGTTGAAAGCGGCGCTCTTTAGCCGGCGGATCGCCGGGAACGGCGCGCAGCTTAAGGTGCTTTTCCTTCAGCACGCGAGCCGGCTGGACCAGCCTCGCATTACGCGCCACGAACACAGGCACGGGATTGCCGGAGCCAAACGGCTCCAGCCTTTGCAGCGCCAGCCAGAAGTCGTGTCTGACGTCGTCCAGCGAAATCTCGGCGTCGTATTCCAGCACCGGGATGAAGTCCTCGGGCGTCAGCCGCTGCCGCGCATAGCTGTCAAGCCGCGATCGCAGTTCGGGAAGACGCTCCACCGGAAGCGCACATCCCACCGCGTGGGAGTGGCCGCCGAAGCGCGTGAACAGCTCCAGACACGACTCCAGCGCCTCCAGCAGATGAAACGGGCCAATCGAGCGCCCCGAGCCGTGTGCCTCGCCGGCCTCGCAGGAGAAGACCAGCGCCGGCCGATGATAGCGCTCGACAACCCGCGTGGCGCAGATGCCGATCACCCCGCGATGCCAGCCCTCGCCATCGACCACCAGGCAGTAAGCCTCCTTCATTCCGGGCGACGACTCGACCTTCTGCTGGATCTCGTCCAGCGTGCGCTGCTCTTCCTGCTGGCGATCGCCGTTTAGTTGGTTGAGCTGCATCGCCATCTCAGCCGCTTTGACTGCGTCCTTCTCGGTAAACAGCTCAATGACGCGCTCGGCAATGTCCATACGGCCGGCAGCGTTCAGGCGCGGGGCAACGCGGAAGGCGATGTCCCCGGCGCTCAGCGGGCGCGAGCCGTCCAGTTGGCAGTTGGCCAGCAGCGCGCGCAGTCCGGCGTTCACCGGCTTGCGCAATCCTTCCAGCCCAAGCTTGGCAAAGACGCGGCTCTCGCCGATCAGCGGCACCGCGTCGGCAATGGTCGCGATGGCCACCATCTTCAGGAACGACGGCAGCAGCCGTTCCCGGCCGCTCTCCTCCAGCAGCGCTTGCGCGATCTTGAATGCGACTCCGGCGCCGCACAGCGACTTGCTGGGATACTCGCAACCCTCCTGGTTAGGGTTGACGACGGCGAGCGCCTTGGGCACGCCCTCCGATTGCGGCAGGTGGTGGTCGGTGACGATGAGGTCGAGCCCGCATCGCGTTGCAGTGTCGGCTGCGGCGAAGGCGCGGATGCCGGTGTCCACGCTGATGATGAGGCGGATGCCGCGCTCGGCAGCCTGCTCGATCGCCTCATCGCGCATGCCATAGCCTTCGCGGATGCGGTGCGGAACCTTGTATTCCACCTTGCCGCCGCACAGCTCCAACGCGGTCTTGAGGATGACGATGGCGGTGGTGCCGTCCACGTCGTAATCGCCGTAGATGAGCACGTTCTCGCCGCGCTCGATCGCGGCGCGCAAGCGCTCGACGGCGGCACGAAGTCCGGTCATCAAGTAAGGAGAGTGCAGGTCTTGAAGCGACGGGGAGAGGAACTTATGCGCCTGCTCGGCGGTCTGGATGCCACGCGCCGCCAGCAAGCGAGCCTGCCAGAGCGGGAGATTTGTCTCCAGTGCAAGGCGACGCACTTGATCGGGCTCGGCATTACGAAGTATCCAGCGCATCGTGAAGCAGTAGTCAGAAGTCAGTAGCCAGTAGTCGGTTGCCGATTGATTTCTGCAGAGAATTCACCAGTCCGTTCAAAACTTTGCCGACCTCGGCTGCGCTTTGAAGAAGGTCTCTCGCTCGCTAGATGTGACGTCGCCCAGTCGCTCCGCGATCAACACTTGGGTTTCCAATTCCATTAGTGATCCGCTCGCTTGACGTAGAAAATGTCGGAATTCCACCAGTCCGCGGCGCCCCTGTCCTTCAGCGATGTTACTGGGTATCGAAACAGCCGCCCGGCGGAGTTGCGAGGTCAGCCCGTAGGTTTCCTCTCGCGGGAAACGAGCGGTTATGCGGTAAGTGGCAGTGACGAGATCCATCGCTTTCTGCCACACCACGAGGTCCCGATACGATTTCCCCATTTGGTATTCGAACCTTCAGCGTCGGTCATCAACTGGCAACTGACCACTGGCTACTGACTACTATCCTCGAACTAGTGCTCATCGTCCGCGTCGGAGTCGTCAATGGCCATGGTCCCGAAGTCTTCCACCAGGTCGAGCAGGTGCTGATAGCGCTCGTACCACTCGGTAGTCGCCTCGAACAGGAACATGATGCCCTGGTGCGGCCAGCCTAACTGAATGAAGCCGGTCTTGCCGAGGTAGTTGCGCAACCAGCGCGCTTCTTCCAGGTCGTCGTCGCTGGGGAAGCTGGCATGCTGCAGCCGCTGGATGAGGTAGTCCAGTTCATCGCGCTGGAGCACTTCCTCGTCCATGGAGAGGAACTGCGCACCCGCCTTCTTGGCCAGCTCGACGAAATCCTTCCAGCTCTCAGGATTGTCCCGCGGGTCCCACATGACGCTGTGGACTTCTTCGGTGACGTAGCCCTGGAAGCGGCTCAAACCGTGGCCCAGAATGAAGGCGTTCATGTCGTCTTTCAGGCCGGATAGATCGTCGGGCATAGG
>Ga0182030_10013686_pt1 | contig 16113 bp, 15 predicted proteins | sample 812S3MmetaG_FD_121299 | JGI IMG/M metagenome (GOLD analysis project Ga0182030, IMG submission 121299) | Permafrost microbial communities from Stordalen Mire, Sweden - 812S3M metaG (Illumina Assembly) | ecosystem: Environmental > Terrestrial > Soil > Wetlands > Permafrost | place: Sweden...
ATGAAGCTTCTGTTGCCAGGTGCTCCGGACCCCGAACAGGTTACGCCGCGAGGCGCACTTCGTTCAATGCAACGTTATCGTTTGCATTTAGGTTTTTGACCCGATAACGGCGGTATCATGCCGGGCACAATTCAGAGCTTCTTCGCGACCATCGATCCTATTTCGCCCCCGCCGTAGCAGCTTTTTCGGATTCTGCTTCCGGCAGAACCGGTCTCACCGCAATGAGACCTTTGGCTTGAGCCATGCCCAAGCTGCTAGGGTGGAGGCGCCGGGTACTGCCCCCGGGTCTGCCCGCAGTCCGCTCTAAGTTTCAGCGCCATCGTCTTGCGACAGCTTTTATATAGGCGCGATTTCAGCCGAAAGCTAGGCTGTCGACCGGACCGCCCTGACAGTTCCACCGCCGATTCGACCCTGCTTTCAGCGCCCCGGGCCGTTAATAATCCATCGAGATACCGTCTTTCGACAGCCTGGCCGCAAGCCGGCGCCGCAGCGCTGCGACGTCGTCGAGGTGGATACCGCGAAGCTCGTTCACTTCCGCTGCCGTGAAGTCCTGCGCGTTGGCAGGCACGTCGCGGCCTCCCCAGGTTCGCAGCACATAGTTCAGCAGGTTTGCCGTATCGGCATCCGGCAGCGCCGCATTGGCGACGCCCGGCACCCGGGTGAGATAGAGGCGTCCCTCGCGGCTTGCGGCGAAATGCCCGACGATGCCGACAAAGGGCGGAATCCGCCCGATCTTCGACCCCGCGCCCTCGGTGCCGTGGCAGCCGAAGCAGTGCAGGCGGTAGAGATATTCGACGCTTTCGCCGGCGGCCGCGGCGTCAAGCCCGGCGAGGGCCAGCACGGCCAGCAGCGCCGGAAGCAGGGCCTTCATGGCAGCAGGCCCGACCGGATCTGCTTCAACGCGTCGTGGCTGGTCGGCTGGCCGCGGACCTGGGCGACATCGGCGGACTTCAAGACGGTCTTGGCGTGATTGAGACGAAACACATAATTGACCACCGCGGCGACCTCATCGTCGCCGAGCCCTTGCTGCGGCGGCATCGCACTGGCAATCGTGCCGCCGGCGGCCAGCGCAATCGAGCCCGATAGTCCGTTGATCACCACCAGCACCGGGTAATCCTTCTGTTTGGCCGCGGCATTGGCAATGACCGGCGAAACCAGCGGCGGCGCGAGCCCCGGCGCCCCGACGCCGCCGGCCTGGTGACAGGCCTGGCAGGTGTCGGCGAAGATCCGCGCTCCGTCTGCCGCCGTAGCTGCGCCGGGAGAGGCCAGAACCAGCGTCAAGACGACAGCCGCGTGCGTCTTCATTTGCCGTCCGCCACGCCGACCAGCACCGACACGGTGCAGTGATACATGGTCTGGGTGTTGGCCATGCACCAGTTGATGTCGTTGTGGATGCCCATGCGATAGCCGGGACGTTCGCCGACATTGCCGTTGCACAGACAGCGTCCGCAGGTGGTCTTGCCGCAGCAGTCATTGTAGGAGACGAGGTAGCTCTTGCCGTCCTTGGCGTTGTGGCAGGTTCCCACCCAATTGACCTTCGACGGCTCGGAGCCGGGCGGACAGGCCGAGACGCTGCCGCCGCAGCAGGTGCAGAGAAAGCCGTCGAGGGCGCAATAGCGCCAGTAGTCGCAATCGGTGTCGGTGGCTTCCGGCCTGGAGGCGTCCTTGGGGGCATCGGCGGCGCGGGCGCCGCCGGAGCGGTCGAATGGCAGCACCGGAAGCATCGCGCCGCCGACCAGCAGCTTTCCGATCGTCCCGAGGGCCGAGCGTCGCCCGATCGCCTGCGCCGAGCGCCGGAAAGCGGCTTCCGCGGCCCGGTCGAAGGCTTCGATCAGTCTGCTCACGATGATGTCCGACATCCGGCCTCTCCGAAATCAGCGACGGTGACAATCAATGGGCGGTGTGGGCCACATCGAGATAGGACTGCACCGATGCGACCCCGAGATCGCGGGCGGTGAACAGGCTTTCGAGCTGCTCGCGGTTGTTGATCAGTCCCTTGGCGCGCACCACGCCGGAGCCGTCGATCAACGCCGCGTAGGGCAGCCGGCTGACGCGGAACGCCATGCCGAGCTCGCGCGACAACAGATAGGGGAATTTTTCCAGCCGGCGTTGCCTGACAAAGGCCTGGTGCTCGGCCGGCTCGCCGTCGCTGGCCAGCACGATATCGAGCCAGCTTTGCTCGGCGGTCGCCACCGAGCCAAGAATCGGCAGCAGCTTCTTGCAGACCGGACAGGTCGGCGACAGGAAGAACACCAGTTGCGAGCGCGCGCCGGAAGCACCAACCGTCACCGCCCTTCCATCGAGCGCGGTGAGGTCGAAACGCGATATGGCTTCGCCGACATTGGGCCCGGAATCGGTCATCAGCGCCCCCATCGGGGCGATCCGCTCGAACAGGATGCCAACCTGGCGCGCAAGGGCGAACACGGCGATCGCCAGCGCGATCACCAGCACCCATAAAAGTCCGAAAGCGACAACAAGACCGTCCATCATGACCTCAATAATGCGAACCAGAGTCGAGCCGCCGGATGGCGGCCGATGTCCCAATCGCCTTTTCGGCAATTGCGAGCAGCAGGTAGACGACGAACACCGCGACCAGGCCGACCATCATGTCCGGCCACGTCATCGGCCGGCCCGACGTCTGCAGCGCAATCGACGCTGCGATCGCCATCAGCACGCCGTTGCGCGCCACCAGCTCCCAGCTGACGGTCTGGCCCTCGCCGCCGCAGCCGCATTCGATCTCGCTACGGCCGGAAACCAGCACCGCGGCCATTGCGGCGGCGTAAATGGCCAACAGAACCGTGGCGAGCGCGGCGCCGAGCGCGACGGTCGCAGGCGCGAGCAGGCAAATGACGGCCGCGATCTCGCCGGCGAGCAAGACAGAAGCGGCAACCGGCGCAAGCGCATCGGGCAGCAGCCGATAGTCGCTGAGGTTGGCGACATAGATGCCGTAGCCAAACGCCTTCTCGACCACCGCCCGGCCGAGCACGACGACGATGAAGCCGGTCGCGACCAGATGAAGCAGGGGGTCGACGTGCCAGGTCATCATCGGCCAATCCATCATGGCGCCTCGACCAGGGCTGCGGTCTCGCCGAGCTTGATTTCTCCCGCCGGCACGATCTTGCGGGATTGCGGATCGATGCTGAAGCGCTCGACCTTCGAATCGATCGGGTTGATGGCGAACAGCAGCGTCGGATCGGTGGCGGACAGCGTGACCGATACCAGGTTGGCCGCCGGCGAGCGCGCCACCAGCCGCTTCGCCCTGGTGTCATAGGCCCAGATCTCGCTGCTCGGATTCTTATGGCCGCCGTCGCTCAGGCCCTGGTGCATCAGCACGTAGGCCATCCCCGATTTGGGATCGACGGTGAACGGCTGGTAGCCGCCCGGCGCCCAGTCGCTGGCGTCGGCAGGCATGATGTCGAGCGTCTCCGTGATGCCGGCGGTCGGCTCTTCCAGCGCGGCGCGCAGCAGCTTGCCCTTGAAGCTCAGGAAGATGTAGGCGTCGCCATCACGCTCGGCATGGATGAACAGCGGGTCGGCATCGGCGTCGAACAATTTGGCGCTGGCCTTGCGCTCGGAGGAGCGCAAATTGGCCGCGATCGTATAGGTGCCCATGGTGCCGTCGCCGCACAGCGTGGTGAACCGCAGCCGGTTGGTGAGCGCCGGATAGATTCCGTAGCATCCCGGTGCTGCCACCTCGAGCTGGCGCTTGCTGGCGGGATCGACGATGTTGACGGATGTGGCCGGCGTCGCGTTCTGCACCAACAGCAGGCTGCCGTCGCTGGAGCGCTGCAGCAGGCTGCGATAGCTCAGCGCCTGGGCGCGCCGCGTCGAGATCGGGATCTCGTCGATCACCTTCAGGGTCTGGTCGTCGAACACCTGGATGACGTCGGTACGCTTGCCGCGGGTCAACCGCTCGTAGAACGTGGTCGCGACATAGACCCGGTGCTTGTCGGGGGCGGCAAGCATCATGCCGGCAAAACCGGCTTCGAGCATTCCCTTCAGGCTGAGATCGGCCGCGTCGAGCACATAGACGCGGCCATCCACCATGTGCGGAAGCGTGGCATCGGCCACATAGACCCGCTTCATGGTCGCGGGGATCGTGCTGGTGGCCGGCGCCTCCGGCTTGAATTCGGCCGCCGCGCACGGCGCCGCGCCAAGCAGCAGCACGACAGAAGCGGTTCTTGCCCAGAACACGGTCAAGGAACCTGTCAAAGACCAGGACGATGTCATGTCGTTTCTCCGTCCGGTCAAGCCTACGCCGCCTCTTCGATCGGGTCCATTGCCGGCCTTGGCGTCTCGCGCACCCTGCAGGCGGAATCCCCCGCAAAGACCGCTGCAAGCATACGGCGCTTCGCCCGGCGCCGGGAATGATGCAGATGCATTACGGTCCGCGGCCGGAACGCGGCCGCCGGGGCGTTCAGCGCCAAAGCTTTTCCTCGCCGACAAATTCGGTTCCCGGAAGCTTGCCGGGGCGGAGAAAGGCGTTCAGCACGTTGCGCATCACGGTCGCGACATTGTTGTCGCCGTCGTTGATCGGCAGCGCCTGGCTCCAGGCGATCGAACCGATCGAAAGGCAGGCACCGTCATGGGCCGTGGTGAAGTAGGTGATGTCGGCCCGGACCTGCGGATCCTGGGTGCCGCCTCGTCCCGGAAACGCGTAGGTGATCTCCTCCGAGACCAGCGGATAATTGTCGGAATGGCCGTGCGAGGCCGCCAGCAGCAGGGCGTGCGGCGGCGTGCCGAGCGCCAGATCGTAGCGGTCGATTTCGATTCCCGCCGCGCCGCCCAGCCCCAGCCCGAAATTGCCGATTCTCTCCTGCGGGCCGATGCCTTCGAACATCCACGACGCGCGGCGGTGAAAGGAATCCGGCATGCGTTCGAACGGCTGGCTCTCGTCCATGCCTTCGGACGTGAAGCCGACCCCGACGATCTTCTGCGGCGCGCGCCCGCGCGAGCGCCACAGCCCGGACCGCTCCCCGGTGCAGGCGAGATAGGCTTCGCCGGGATCGGCCTGCCAGGCGCGCGAGCCATTGTCGAGCTTGCGAACTTCCATGCAGTAGGGTTCGCTTTCGCGCAGCCCCGAAACCCAGTAGTAGCCGTTGCCGCCGGCATAGATCAGCCGGCCGCCGGCGCGCAGATAGTCTTCGGTCGCGTCCAGCATGTTTTCCGAGTAGTACTCCGGATGCGTGCAATTGACGACCGTGCGATAGGGGCGCAGCGCCTCGACGCCCTCGGCGTGAAGGTCGTGGTCGGTCAGGATCTCGAAGTCGTAGCCGGCGCGCTCCAGCCACCACAGCAGCGACAGGTCCGCAGGCAGCCCCCAGGTGACGCCGGTGGCGCTGTTGCGGTGGCGCGGCCGCACGTTGAGAATGGGCCGGCGCCACGACGAATAGCAGCAGCCCGCACCGTCGGAATGATGGTCATAGGTCGAGAGCCCGAATTCCTGCAGCTTGTAGAAATCGATATCGGCCTCGGTGAAGATCGGTGTGTGCGCGGTGATCGCCTGGGCAATCGGCGCGTCGAAGCCCAGCCGCTCGTTGGCATAGGCGAGATAGGTGAAGGTCGACATCAGAACCGCGAGCGGCGCCTTCGGCTTTGCGGCGCGGACGAAGAACGGAATGTGGTCTTCGGTCGCGCCGGCGCGCAGCCGCAGCGCATAGACTCCGCTCCTGAAGTTGTCGGGGATCTTCAGCGTCAGGCTGGGCGACCAGCGGCAGTCGGTCAGCGCGTCGTCGTGGAAGGCGATGCCGCCATATTGCTTCGGGTCGAGGCGAAAGCTGTCGGCGCGGCCGGCCCAGTTCCAGCCGGTCATGCCGCGGACCGGACGGTTGAGGCCCTCGGCGTGAAGCCCGTGAGGACCGATGTCGGCAATGGTGTCGCCAATTCCGGCATCGGTATAGCCGGCCGTGGTGTCCCAATGCGCGATCACGGCCTCCGGCGGCGGCAGTTCGCCACGCGAAAGCGCCTCGATCGTCTCCGCCGCCAATGCCCTGTTGGCGATGCCGGCACGGTCGATCTTGCCTGAATAGAGCATGCCGACGAAACGGCCGCGGCGGTCGTTCTCCTCGCTGGCGCCGGCCCAGAGAAACGGGATTTCGGGACCCGGATCGAGCGGAACCAGCCGCAGCGTCTCGACCACGCGCGAGTCGTAGTCGATCGGCGTGACCGGTCCGAGCAGCGAATTGTAGCGATTGACGACACCGATCTGATAGAGCCGCGCCTGCCGCGTCGAGGCATCGAAGCTCGCCGCCACGAAATACCAGGCGCGCGGGCGCAACGGCACTTCGGCGCTGACGTGGTCGATCACGGCCCCGGCGCCGGCCCAGAATTCAAGGCATCCTGCGCTGTTGATGCCGAGCCCGTAGCCCTTGCCGGACATGATGTCCCATTTGGACAGGATCGCCTGCCGGCTGCCGCCCGGCCGGGTCGGAAACACGAAGGCATAGACCGTGAAGTCCTGCGCCGGCGCCAGAAGCCGCGCCGGGTCCTCGACGACGGCATAGGATCCGACCTGGGTGAACTGCCGGCGAACCTGCAAACTCGCCGGCACGTCGCAATCGACCTCCTGCTCGACAAAGCCGGGTCCGTCCGGATTTTCGTCGCCGTGCACCAGACGCACCAGCCTGGTCTCGACCGTCTCGGTGCCTCCGGCCGAGATCATGAAGGACAGCGTGCCGCCCGCCTTGACCGACCACGGATCGGCATAACCATAGAGCGCTTTTTCCGCCATGATTTCCGGCCTTTCAGCTCGCAAGCAGATCGTTGACGCGCAGCAGGAACACCGCGTGATAGGCTTCGTTGAGCGTCGGATAGAGCTTGTCGTCGACCTGCCGCGGCGGATGGCCGGGGCTGCCCGACAGCGCCATCACCCGGTAACTGCAGGACTTCAGCGGCCCGACCCGAAGGATGGCGTATTTGTCCGGCATCTCCTCGCGGCGGAAGTAATTGAGAAGCCGGTCGAGCGCATCGGAGTGCTGGCCGAGCGGTTTGGTCCGGTGTTCGGCGATCAGTTCCGGCGTGATGGTCCGCTTCAGGCCGTCGCGCAGCCGCTTGTCGAACAGCCGCCGATAGACCAGCTGCTTGTCGGCGATTTCGGTGGCTTCTTCGGGCATGACCTCGCCCCCTTTCTCGGTTTGTGCGGCGCGCCGCTCGCTCTTCTTGCGGTTCCTGAAGGCGCGAAACTGGGCCTTGACGCCGGTCAGCCCGTCGCGCGTCGTCAGCGCGACCACGATCATGATGAATGTGACCAGGATGATGCGCAGCGGTCCGAGCCCGATCAGGCCCTTGTCGATCAGCACCACGATCGCGGTGCCGAGCACGGCCCCCTCGGAGCGGCCGAGGCCGCCGATCACGATCATGGCGAACAGCAGCAGCACCTGGTCCAGCGAAAACACCGCCAGCGAGATCGAGCGGTAGAACATGGCATAGAAGGCGCCGATGGTGCCGAGCGCGCTGGAGGCCAGCACGAACACCCACCACCGCGCGCGGCGGTAATCGATCCCGATCGCCTCGGAAAAGGCTTCGTCCTCGCGCGCGCTCTGCAGCAACAGTCCGAGGCGTTCGCTGTTGATGAGGCGGAACACCAGGAGCGCCGCGAGCAGAAGCACGAAAGCGGCGACGAAACCGATCAGCAGGCCCGGGCGCTGCAGGTACCAGCCCGCCGGGATGAAGGAATCGACATTGTTGATGCTGCTGTTGCTCGGCGCCAGCGCCTTGATCTGGGAAATCGCGACCCGGCAGATCTCGGCGATGCCGAGCGTCAACAGCGCATAATACAGGCCGTCGAGCCGGGTCGAAGGCAGCGCCAGCAGCAGGCCGAACAAAAGGCCGACCACGGCGCCGATCGGGATCATCAGCGGCCATGGCACCCCGAAATAGACGTTGGCCGCGGCGGCGGCATAGCCGGACAGGCCGACCACGGCCATGGTCGCGAGCGAAAAGATTCCCGCCGCGCCGACGATCAGCGTCCAGATCACGTTGATCGCGGAAAAGATGCAGAAGATGGCCGCGATGTTGACGAACTGGTCCGACATGAACGGCGTCGCGACCAGAAGACCGCCGAGCCCCAGCGTCCACCACAACGGGCGCTTGTCGGCGAGCCGGCGCTCGCGCCGCAGCGACTTCGGATTATAGGATCCCCGCCAGGCCAGCCAGTGCCGCCGCATGAGGGGCGGACGCCAGCGGCGCCAGGTGTGTCCGCCTTCCGGCTTGAGCGTGAATTGGTCCGGCCGCCGGCCGACATTGACGCGCGATATGACTGGTGTGCCCGCCATCGCCTATTCCCGGGTTTCGTCGAGCAGGCCGCCGATGCCGCGCGGGCGGATCAGCAGCACGAGGACGATGAAGGCGAATTGCAGCACCAGCACGTAGCGCTGGCCGAGAAACGGAATGGCGCCGGTGGCGGCTTCGAGAAAGCCGATCAGGATCGCGCCGAGCACGGCGCCGGCCACCGACCCCAGGCCGCCGAGCAGGGCGATCGTCAGCCCTTTTATCAGCGGCGTGGTGCCCGCGGTCGGGTTGACGAAGATGCTCTGCGACAGCAGCACGGCGGCAAGGCCGGCCAGCGCGCCGGTCAGCGTCATCACCGGGAGCGCGGTCCACCGCGTCGAAATTCCGCACAGCGCAGCACCTTCGGAATTCTGCATCACCGCGCGGATCTCCAGCCCCCTGCGGCTGTAGCGCAGCCAGAGCAGCACCAGCGACAGCAGCGCCACCGTGGTGACGATGGTAATGCCCTGATCGGCCCGCACCGGCACGCCGAACAGGTCGATCCTGCCGCTGCCGAACACGCGCGGCAGCGCCTTCTGCTGCGGGCCGAAGCTCCACAGCAGGGCCTGGACGGTGGCAAGATTGAGCGCCAGCGTGACGATCAGGCTGCGCACCGCGAAGTTCGGCTTGTCGTGGATCGGCAGGAAGGCGACCAGATAGATGACGATGCCGAACAGCGCGCCGGCGGCCATGCCTACCAGCACCACCAGGACGGCAAGCACCACCGTAGCTTCGCTGCCGGTGCTCCAGGCCTTCACCAGCGGCACCATCCAGTCGGAGGCGACATAGGCCGCATAACCCGCAATCGCGAAGGTTGCGCCATGTGCCATGTTGACCATGCCCACGCTCGACCACAGCAGCGAGATGCCGATCGCCATCAGGCTGTAGATCGCCGCCAGATAGAGCGCGTAGACGAGCAGTGTGGCGTCCATCATGCAAGTCCCACATGGCCGACTTCACCGCGCAGGCGGCCGGCGTGCATCCCGATCATGCGGCTGACCACGCCCGACAGCAGTGCGACGTTCTGCTCGGCGATCACCATGGCCTTGCCCTCGAGCGGGATATTGGCCAGCGCCTCGATGACGCGGTGCGAGACCTTCGGTGCGAGCCCGAGCGTCGGCTCGTCGATCAGATAGAGCCTGGCATCCGACATCAGTGCCCGGCCGATCGACACCATGCGCCGCTCACCGCCCGACAGCTTGCCGACCAGGGCATCCTGCAGCGCATCGAGCTGCGGAAACAGCTGGTAGACCTGGTTGCGGCGACGGGCGCGATCGCGCCAGGCACTGCGGGCATGGGCGCCGCAATCGAGATGTTCGCGCACCGTCAGCCCCGGGAAGATCGCGTCGCCCTGCGGCGTCATGGCGATCCCGAGCCGGACGATGCCCGGCGTGTAGCGGCCTTCGCCCAGCGACCGCGTACCGCCGATCTCCTTGCCGTCGAAAACCACCGAGCCGCGCTGCCATCCCACCAGCTGCATGATGGCGCGAAACAGCGTCGTCTTGCCGTGGCCGTTCAGTCCGACGATCGCCAGCCGTTCGCCCGCGCTGATCGAGAAGTCGATGTCGTGCAGCACCCGCAACGGGCCGTAGCCGGCGGACAGTCCGTGCACCCTGAGCAGGTCGGTGCTCACGCGACGGTTCCGAAATAGGCCGCCTGCACCAGCGGGTCGCTGAACACCGCTTCGGGCGCGCCCTCCGCGATCATGCAGCCGAGATCGAGCACACAGACGCGGTCGGCGATGGCGCCGAGCAGCTCGAGCCGGTGCTCGATCAGGATGATGGCGAGGTGATATTCGTCGGCGAATTTTCGCAGCAGCAGGTCGAGTTCGGCGATCTCGGTATTGATCAGACCGGACGCCGGCTCGTCCATCAGCAGCACGCGCGGCCGGCGCATCATCAGGCAGGCGAGCAGAAGCTTGCGCCGGTCGAAGGTATCGAGCGATCCGGTAGGCCGGTCCCATGAGGCCTCGAGCCGCACCAGGCGCGCCGCCCATTCGGCGTCGTGGGCCGACATGTAGGGCCGATAGGCCTTGCGCGCGGCGCGCAGGGCTTCGCCGATGGTCAGCGCATTCGGCACCACCGGGCTCTGGTAGGTGCGCGCGACGCCGAGCCGGGCGCGGCGAAAGATGTCGAGCCGGTCCAGCGGCTCGGAATCCAGATAGACCGATCCCTGCTGCTGGTGATAGCGGCCCGACAGCACCTCGAACAGCGAGGTCTTGCCGGCGCCGTTCGGTCCGATCAGGCCCAGCAGTTCGCCGCGCCTGACGTGCAGCGAGACCCCGTTGAGGATCTCGCGCCCGCCGAGCGAGAGCGAGATGCCCTCGCATCCGAAGCAGGCGTCAGGCGGAAGCATGAGCGCCGCTTGCGATGCCGCGCTCCCTCTCCCGCTGTTCGCGGGGGAGGGCTGGGGTGGGGGAAAGCCGCTTGCGCCTTCGCCAGAGGCTTCCGCCTTCGCCCGATGGGCTACGGCGGACAATTCGGCAGCCCCCGTGTGGCGCCCCCATCCCACCCTCGCCCGCAACAGCGGGAGAGGGAGCGAGAGGACAAAGCTCGTGGCCAGAACCGATCGCTTTCATGCCATCGATCCACTACGCCCAGGGCGCCGGTCTGATTTTCACCTCGGCCAGTTCGTCAGGCGCAATGATCCGGTGCTTGCCATCCTGTACCTGCAGCAGCAGGTGGCTGATGCCGGCCTTGATGTCCGCGGTCTGCCAGGGATGGATCGGCGGCGCCTGCTCGGGATTGTCGAACGTATAGGTGCCGCAGACGCCCTCGTAACGCGCCTTGCGGATCGCGGCGCCGACGGCGTCGAAATTCGAGGGGTCGGTCTTTTCCCAGACGCCCGCCAGCAGCTTCACCGTATCGTAGCCGCTGCCGGTATAGACGATGCCCATGTTGTCGCCGAAGCGTTTCATGTACTTGCCGCGGAACTCCATGCCCTTGGCGTCGGCATGGGTGCCGATCACGGTGCCCCAGATCATGCCTTCGGCGCTGCCGCCAGCCAGCTTGAGGAATTCCGGCTGGCTCGGTCCGTATTGCAGGTAGACCAGCGCACCCTTGACCGGATCGGCGGCGAACTGCTGGGCGAAGGCGGCAAGCTCGGCCGCGACCCAGTGATCGATAAACAGCACGCCGGCATCGGATTCGTGCAATGCCCGCAGCACCGGCGACCAGTCCTGCACCGGAAACTGGATATCGGTGACCGGGCCCAGCGTCCATTTTCCGCCTGATTCCGCAATCGCCTTCTGCACCGATTTGGAGATCACCTGGGTGTAGGCGATCTGCTCCTGCACGATGTGGATCTTGTTGTTCTTCGGCTTCCATCCGCCCGATGCGGCGAGCTTGTCGAGGTAGCGGACGAAACCGTAGCCGTACCAGGTCTCGGCGGGGTCGATCTGGAAAATATTCTTGTATTTGGCGGGATTGGCCTTCACCAGATCGAGCGAGGCGGTCGAGGTGTTGCCGTGCAGATAGGGCGTGCCCGATGCGGCGGCGGCGTCCATCGCCGGCTGCGGAATCAGCACAAAGGCCGAAGCGATGGCGTGGACATGCTTGCCGGTCAAGGTCTGGATCGCCGAGACCGTGCCTTCCGGCGTCATGATGTCGATGTCGGTGATTTCGGCGCGCAGCTTGCGCCCGCCGACGCCGCCGGCCGCGTTGATCTCGTCGACCGCCAGGGTGACGCCATTCACCCAGTCCTTGTGATCGCCGACGCCGACCGGCGACGACTGCGCCGCCGGCACGCCGATCACGATATCGTCCGCGGCGGCGGCACGCCGCACCAAGCCGGTTGCCAGTGCGGCCCCGGCGACCCCTGCCAAAAATTCTCGGCGCGCGATTGCCATGCGTATGCGTCCTCTCGACTCGGCCTCTTGGCCATGAACTTCCGAAACGCTACGGCGGCCGGGCCTCGGCTGGTATGATGCAGATGCATCACCGCAGCAGGGCGGGAGCGTCAGGCGGACTGGCCGGCGTGCACCATCTTGATCAGGGCTGCCTTGTTGTGCGCGCCCATTTTCGTCAGAACCGCCTGGGTGTGATTGCGGACGGTCGCAGGAGAGATTCCGAGACTGCGCGCGATTTCCTTGTGGGTCAGGCCGTCGACGATATTGTCGACGATCTGCCGCTCGCGCGTCGTCAGATGGCTGCAGGGGTCGTTGCCGCGCAGCGTGAGATAGAACAGCGGCGGACCGGAGAACTGCGGGGCGGCGCGCTTCTCGAATCTCACCTTGTCTCCCGGCATCGACCTGGCCGCGCCCCGTTTCGGGAAATGACTGGGCAGCCGGTCGCCCGCCCAGCCTGGCCAGCATTCCCGCAGCATCCGCAGCGCACCCGGCGATTTTGCCAGCACCCGGCCGTCCTCGTTGACCAGCAGATGCTCGCGGCCGCGGCTGCAAAGCGTATTGCGCTCGATCGCAAACCTGACGTGTTCCATCGCGGCCTGCAGATACTTCAGTTCGGCCGTGCTGAGCGCCTTGGCATGCCGTCCGCTGCGATAAGACGACAGGAACAGGGATATCGGACTGTCGCTGTTGTCGATGACGATGGTCGCGAGCTTGTCGATATTGTAGCGGTCCGAGAGCGCGACCATGCCCTCGGTGTGCCGCGATCCCTGGCGGTTATAGGTGGCGACATCGCAACCCGTGCTCATGACGTCGCGGGCGAGCAGATCGTCGTGCTTGATCTCGGTCCAGAACTGAAAGAAATCGTCCGGCAGGTTCAGCGATATCGATCCGCAGATATCGATCTGTTTCTGGCTGAGGTCGGCCCAGCCGCTCCAATGGCAGTCGGTGCCCACCGCCTCGGCGAGCCTTTCCACGCTCCAGCGCAGCAGGGCCACGCTGTCATGGGTATGACTGCGTTCATACAGTTCGAAAATGAAGGCGCTGAAATTCTGAAGATCGGCCCGAGCTTCCATGCGACAGCTCCTAACCTTCGGATCAGACCACGGACTGGCCCCGCCATGCAATTGTTGTGCAAATGAACCAGCGTTTGCCGGGCTTGCCAAGCCGCAAGCGAATAGGCCGCCGGCAGGCTGCCGCGGCGCAAAATGCGCCGCTCTGGGCCGTTTATCCCTGCAATGCAGTGGTCGGCGAGCTCCGGCGATCCCGGACACGGGGGCGTTGCCCAATTCAACGGCAGCCGACGCACCATCTCTGCAGCGCGCCGCACCATCGACAGTGCTCGCCGGCCCAAAAAAGCAGTGCGGGAACGGCGATCGCCCGGTTCCTCGCCAGCCGCTTTGGCCTCGACATGAAAAAGCCCGGCGTTTTCCGCCGGGCCTCAAACGCCGTATCTCTTCTAGGCCTGATAATTGATCAGCAGCGCACTGATGGAGAGCGGATTGTTGCTCGACGTCCCGGCCGCGCTGTAGGTCGAGGCGCTCGACTGCGAGTCCTGCAGCAGCTTCAGGAAGTCCTGTATAATATTGCTCACATCGCTGCTGGTACTGCTGGACGATGCGCTGCCGCTCGCCGAGCTGGACGATGAGGACGAATTGGCGGCCGACAACAGATCCTGCAGGGAAAATCCGGTGCCCGTCGAGGATGAGCTGCCGGTCGAGGACGTGCCGTCGCTCGACAACAGGATCTCGATGGTGAAGCCGGTGCTGCCGGCGGATGCGCTGGCGGACGACGTGCCGCTGGCCTGCTGCGATCCAAAAGGCGGGCCACCGGCCCCCTGTGCACCGCCGGGGCCGCCGGCAAAGGCGTTGGCGAAGACATTCTGCAATTCGGTGGCCTGGGCGCTCGTCAGCGTGCCGTTGCTCACCTCGTTGGCGATCAGGCTGCTGATCTTGGTGTGGATGCTGCCCGGCGCCGGCGGCTGGCCGTTCGACGACTGGCTGCTCGACGAACCGCCGGTCAAGGCCTGGTTGATATCGGTGAGCGCCTTGGACAAGGCGCTCTGGTCACTGGAGCTTACCGTTCCGGCGGAAACCTCCTTCGTTAGTTCCTGCTGCAGAAGCTGCAACGGGCTGTAGCTGTTGCCAGAGCCAAGGGAAGAAATTGAGCTCATCGAAATCTCCAAATCGGTCCGAGCGCGATGGCGTGAAGCTAGTCGCTTCGCAGTTAAGAAAGGCTTTACCATGAATGCGAATTGAAAATTTCACACGCGGACGCTGAACAGAAGCGCTCGGCAAATTCTGCCGGGTGTTTTTTCTTGGCTAAGCGTTTGTCATCGCGGCGAATGATTTTTCAACGCTCCACTTCCTCAGCCTATGTCTTCGCACCGTGTGCATTCATCGGGCCGCCATTATTTCTTGATCGCGCTGATAAGTCCGATCAGAGCGCCAAGAACGCCGATTGCCGTTGATCCGACGAGGCCGAACACCTTCAAGCGGAAATCCCATTTCTCATTGTGCTCTTTTCGGATCGCTGAGCGCAAATCAGCATACGCAGATTGACTAAGATGATAGCCGCCTCCGTGACTTTCAACCCATGCCTGTTCATCATCATTGTCGGGTGTCGGAACCTTTTCGCGGGCCGCACGCCGCAACAAATATGCGGTTTCAAGCTGATGGATTTTTGACATCACGACATTCTTGGCCTGCCACTCTTCGTCTAGCCAAGACGGAGCGTTCGCAGCCGCACCTTTCTCCGCCTTTGGCGTCGCGCGGTAGCGTCGATCAATGCTCTCATGCTCTCGATTAAGTCGCCAGACTTGCCATTGATATTTGATCGATGAAAACATCACGCGCTCTCGCCGGCTTGATTGCGCGAGCGCGGCGCAAGTTGAACCAACGTCGCCACCGGACGCTTGCCGGCTCGCTTGCACTTTTGACAAGCCAATCTGCCGGCGAGTTCGTGAACGCATGTCGTAGTCACGTGGCGGAGCGCGGCTGGATGTGCATCGCGCGGCGCACCGCGCCGCGAGCATTTTTTTCCAGCCACGGATAGCCGACGTTGATCGCCCGGCCTGCGTTTTTTGCCCACCGGGCCTGGCCTTGACCAGGGGGTCGCAGACCCCGTCTTCTAGAAGTCGGAGAACTCCGGAAGCGAAAAATAAAAGGTGGCGCCGAAGTCCCGATTATTGGACGCGCCGACCTCGCCGCCATGGGCTTCGATGATTGAGCGACAGATCGACAGGCCCATGCCCATGCCGGCGGGCTTCGTCGTGAAGAAGGCTTCGAACAGCGAAGCCAAATGCCCTGGATCAATGCCGGTCCCATTGTCGATCACGGAAACCAGCACTCCGCCGCGTCGCTGCCGCCGCGATCGGATGGTCAACTCGGTCTCGCGACCGGTAATACCTGCCATCGCCTGAATGCCGTTGACGACGAGGTTGATGACCACCTGTTGTAACTGGACCTTATCGCCTACCGTGGACGGAAGATCCGAATGCAGATCCAGGTGAAGCGCCGCGCCGTGGCTGGCAAGTTCTCTTCGCAGCAGTGGAATCGTTTCCGTCACTAGATCGTTAATGTTCAAAAGGCGATATTCGGGATCAGCTTTGCGCGACAATGCGCCGAGCAGTCGAACTATTTCCGCAGCCCGGCTGGCTTCGGATATCATTCGTTTTGCGGTATTCCGAACCTGCTCCAGGTCAGGAGTATCGCGCTCCAGCCATTGCATACAGGCTCCGCCATAGATGACGATCGCTGTGAGCGGCTGGTTGATTTCGTGCGCGATGGAGGCAACAAGTGTCTCCAACGTCGCGACCCGCGTCGCATGAGCGAGCGCGGCCAGGACCTGACGCAGCCTCGCCTCTGCCTTCTCCGCCGTCTCGGCGTCCGTGGCGGCGCCGTTCCGGGTGGCGCCAAGCCGCGGGTTCTCGGTCGGACAGCCAACTACGGTAATGACTTTGCCCCCACTATCCGGCATGCGCGACGCCGATCGCGGGTCGA
>Ga0182030_10013687_pt1 | contig 16112 bp, 10 predicted proteins | sample 812S3MmetaG_FD_121299 | JGI IMG/M metagenome (GOLD analysis project Ga0182030, IMG submission 121299) | Permafrost microbial communities from Stordalen Mire, Sweden - 812S3M metaG (Illumina Assembly) | ecosystem: Environmental > Terrestrial > Soil > Wetlands > Permafrost | place: Sweden...
AGCCACATGACCAGGGTGAGGTTTTTCTTTGTCCGCCTGACTTTTATCCAATCGCCGGTCGTTTTGATGTTGGCAGGCAATAGGTTGTGTGGGTATTGGTGCTTATTTTTGGTGAAATTTGCTGCGAATATGCCGTTGTGCAATACCCAACAGTTGTACTCTCCCGCAGGAGAGGGAGAATCGCCGGCAGACTCACGGGAAAACGACGGTTCCAGTGGGCGGGGGATCCACGGTTCATGGGCAGGCTGGAGCAGCCTGGAACGGCAGGTTAATTCTTTGTCATCCTTCACAATTTCATTGATTTATGAAACGGGACGCGGTGTTATTACATTAATTGAACCCGGCCAAATCCCGTACGCCAACGAAGCGGGTGGCGGGCCGGTTGAACCAATGACAACACCCAATCCAAATATGAAACGATCCAATTTTTTTTCACCACTCGCCGTGCTCGCGGGCACGGCCCTGCTGGCCGTCCCGGCCAGGGCCCAGAACGCCGCGGATGCGGGCCCTTACAAAATTGTCGGTCAGTCGCAAACGATGGGCAATGGCGGCATTGATTATGTGGCCGCGGACAGCGTCGGCCGGCGGTTGTATGTTCCGCGCGGCCAGGAGGTCCTGGCGTTTGACCTGGACACCCTCAAACCGGTCGGGTCCGTCACCAACGTCCCCCGCGCGCACGGCGTGGCGGTGGACGTGAAATCGCATCATGCGTTCGCCAGCAGCAAACCGGTGGTGATGTTTGACACGGAGACGTTGCAATTGATCAAGACCATCCCGGTGGACGGCGGCCCGGACGGCATCCTGAACGATCAGGCGTCGCAACGGGTTTTTGTTTTGAGCCACGGCGAACCCAACATCACGGTGATTGACGCCAAGGACGGTTCCATCGTGGGCACGATCAACCTGGGCGGCGCGCCCGAACAATCCCAATGCGACGGCCAGGGCCATCTGTACGCGGATTTGGTGGACAAGAACAGCGTGGCGGTGGTGGATTTGACCACGCTCAAGGTGACCGCCACCTACAGTCTCGGTGACAAGGGCGGCGGTCCCGCCGGCCTGGGCTTGGACGCGAAGAATCACGTCTTGTTTGCCTTCTGCCGCCGGCCGGCCACCTGTGTGATCCTCAGTGCGGATGATGGAAAGATCCTGGACACGCTGCCCATCGGCACGGGTTCGGACGGCGGCGGGTTCAATCCCAACACGATGGAGGCGTTCAGTTCGCAAGGGGACGGAACGTTGACGATCATCAAGGAGAAAAGCCCGACCAGTTTCGTGGTGGAGCAAACTGTGAGCACCAAGTCCGGGGCCAAGACCTGTGCGCTGGACACGCAGAAGAACCGCATCATGCTGATCTGTACGGAACGCCCGGCGGCTCCGGCCGCCGCGCCGGATGCCGCTCCCGCGCCCGCTCCGGCCGCCCAGCCTGGCGGCTTCGGCCCCGGTGCCGGCCGCGGCCGCGGCGGTTTCGGAGGTCCGGGCATGCTCGACATCCTGGCGGTGGGACAGTAAGCGCCGCCGCAATCCGACGATCCGACGAGCCATCAACCAATCCCGAAATTGGTATTGAAGAAAGGCTTTCCGGCGCCCCTACAGGCGCGGGCGGTTCGGGTTCGGCATCCAGGGGCCTGCCCCGGGCCAATGGCCGACGCCCTGGCCCAGCAAAGACCGAGGAGGAATTTTGCCTGACACCCCGGGCGGCCAAGGCAATCGACAAAGTCGGAACGTGAGCAAACACTACGCCGGGTGTGCTCCAACCTGCAAGCCAGGCCCGGGGGGGCGGGTTTCGGGTTTCGGGTTAAGTCGCTGGACGGCAAACCCGAAGGGCCGGGGAGGCGAGGCGGTGGCCGGATGTGGGGACGCCCCCCCCGACTTTGTCGGCAGCCTTGCCCGGGCGGCCGGGCCGGGCGGAATTGAATTTACATGGGGCTGCGGCTTCGTTAAACCAAGCGGCCTGATTCTAAATGAACGAAGCACATCTGTTAAAAATTGCCGGTGAATTCAAGCTACAACCCCGTCAGATTGCCGCCACGGCGCGGCTGTTCGCCGAAGGCGCGACGGTGCCTTTCATCGCCCGTTACCGCAAGGAAGCGACGGGGTCGCTGGATGAGGTGGTGGTGACCGGCATCCGCGAGCGGCTGCTGGGACTGGCGGAGCTGGATCAACGCCGGGAGGCGATTCTCAAATCGCTGACGGAACGCCAGCTTCTGACCGACGAACTCCAGGCGGCCGTTTCCCGGGCGGCCACCTTGAATGAACTGGAGGATGTTTACCAGCCCTACCGGCCGAAACGCCGCACCAAGGCGACCATCGCCCGGGAGCAGGGCTTGGAACCGCTGGCCGACCTCCTGTTCCAGCAGTCCGGCGCTTGTGATCCCGTGGCGGTGGCCAGGGAGTTCGTCAGCGCGGACAAGGGCGTGGCGGATGGCGAAGCCGCCCTGGCCGGGGCGCGGGACATTCTGGCGGAGCGCATCAGCGATGACGCCCGCGCCCGGGCCGCTCTGCGCGAACTGTTTTGGAAGCAAGCGGTGGTGAAGTCCAAAGTGCTCACCGGCAAGGAGGCGGAGGCGGCCAAGTTCAAAGATTATTTCGACTGGAGCGAACCCCTGGCCACCATCCCCAGCCACCGGCTGCTCGCCATCCGGCGCGGCGAAAGCGAAGGCTTTTTGATGTTGCGCATGGCGCCGCCGGAGGAGGAGATTTTGCCTTTGCTGGAACCGCTGTTTGTGAAAGGCCAAAGTCCGGCCGCCGCCCAGGTGCGGCTGGCGGTGGCGGACAGTTACAAACGCCTGCTCGGTTCGGCCATTGAAGTGGAGGTGCGGATTGAATCCAAGAAGCGGGCGGACACGGAGGCCATCCGTGTGTTTTCCGAAAACCTGCGCGAGCTGCTGCTGTCCTCCCCGCTGGGCCGCAAGAACGTGCTGGCGATTGATCCCGGTTTTCGCACCGGCTGCAAGGTGGTTTGTCTGGACCGCCAGGGGAAGCTGCTCCATCACGACGTCGTTTACCCCACGGCGGCCTCGGCGGGTTCGGTGCGCGAGGCGGGCGAGGCTTTGTTGAGCATGATCAAGGTGCACCAGATCGAGGCGGTCGCCATCGGCAACGGCACGGCCGGCCGGGAGACGGAAGCCTTTGTCAAAGCGCTCAAGCTGCCCGCCGCCATCCCGGTGGTGATGGTCAACGAGAGCGGGGCGTCGATTTATTCGGCGTCCGAGGCGGCGCGCGACGAGTTTCCCGACCAGGACCTGACCGTGCGCGGCGCGGTGTCCATCGGCCGCCGGCTGATGGATCCGCTGGCGGAGCTGGTCAAACTGGACCCCAAATCCATCGGGGTGGGCCAGTACCAGCATGACGTGGATCAACCGGCCCTCAAACGGAGTTTGGATGACGTGGTCATGAGTTGCGTCAACGGCGTGGGTGTGGAGTTGAACACCGCCAGCAAACAGTTGCTGGGCTATGTTTCGGGGCTGGGGCCGCTGCTGGCGGAGAACATCGTGGCTTACCGGAACGAACACGGCCCGTTCAAATCCCGGGCCGAACTGCGGGAGGTGCCGCGGTTGGGGCCGAAAGCCTTTGAGCAGGCGGCCGGCTTCCTGCGGATCCGGGACGGGGAGCATCCGTTGGATGGCAGCGCCGTCCATCCGGAGCGCTATCCGCTGGTGGACCGGATGGCGAAGGATCTAAACTGCACCGTGAAGGACCTGCTGCGGGATGCCGGCACGCGTCAGCGCATACAACCGGCCAGCTATGTCACCGACTCCGTCGGCCTGCCCACGCTGACGGACATCCTGGCCGAACTGGCCAGGCCGGGCCGTGATCCGCGCCGGCAGTTTGAGGCGTTCGCCTTCCAGGCCGGGGTCGAAAAAATGGAGGACTTGAAGCCCGGCATGAAGTTGCCGGGCATTGTCACGAACGTCACCGCCTTCGGGGCGTTTGTGGATGTGGGGGTGCATCAGGACGGGCTGGTGCATGTCAGCCAACTGGCGGACCGTTTTGTCAAAGACCCGGCGGAAGTGGTCAAGGTGCACCAGAAAGTCATGGTGACGGTGGTGGAAGTGGATTTGCCCCGCAAACGGATCGCGCTCTCGATGAAAGCCGTGCCGGCCGCCGCCGCGACGGCCGGAGCCAAAACGTCGCCTGGCGTACCCCGGCCCGCCGGGAACAAACCCCGGCCGGCCGCCCGGCCGCAACCCGTGGACTGGTTCACCGAGGCCCTCAGCAAATCACGGACGCATTGACAGAATATTGACCCGACCTCAAAACGGCCAGTTGAGGCCGACGGAAAAGTACAATTGTCCGTCGAGGTTCAGGCGGCCCTGGCGTCCGCCGCCGCTGAAGGTGGCGTCGGTCATGGGCATGTATTGGGCGCCGATATAGAGGTCGCCGTTGTTTTGGAGGTGATAGAGGAGGGTGCCGTTTACGTAACCGCCGAACACAACATCAGAGCCGGAAACCTTGCCGGAATTGTGGATGATGCCGTTGAGGGTGGTGATGGTTTCATTATATTTGTAATCGCCATCCACCAATCCCACCGCGGGGCCGGCCCCCAACTCCAGACCGAAGCGCTTGGGCAGGTCCCAGTAAATCGAGGGGCCCAGCCGGAGGGAGTACAGGCTCACATCCAACGTATGCGAGCCGGACATGGTGCCAGCAACGGTGGTGGGAACGCCCGGTGTGCCGGTGAGGGGAATGAGGGGTTCCCCGCTGCCACTGGGACTTCCCTGATAAGGCGCGGCGGGAACGAGGATGGAGCCGGTATTGAAGGTGTAAGTTGACTGAACGGTGGAAATCTGGTTGTTGAGGCTGTCGCTGATGTTGATGGGCAGCCAGCCGAACCCCAGTTCCCAACCCACGCGGGCATGCCGCCAATACCACAGGTTGCCGCCATAGGCCACGTCCAGCCCGGGAATGACCCCGCCGTTGCCGCTGTCACCCAGGGAACCACCCCCAACGGCCGTAAATGAACTGGTCGAATGCATGGTCAGGGCGCTGCCGTTCAATTGGGACGCACTGTCATAGCCCCAGTTTCCGGTGTATTGCGTGTCGCCGCTGTTGTCTTTCTTCACATAACCATCGTCGAAAACCCCGGCGGCGGGATTGTTGCCGGAAATGGGAAAGCTGCCGTTCATCGAGAAATTTGCGCGGATGTTCATGCCCAACAGGGCGCCCAGGCGGAAATGGCGGGTCCAGTCATCGGTGTCCTTGGGGATGCGGATGAAGGCGTTGGTGCCGGGATTGCCGCCAAAGGTGTCATCATACTGGGCCTTGGCCGGGAGCACCCAGCCGGCGGCGCAGGCCGACAGGCAGCCCACCGACCATAGATAATAATGCCGTTGGCTCATAACAAGGAGGCGGGTTGCCGATTGGAAATCATGGGTTCAAATACACACGGTAATAGCGGATGTTCGGCAGGCTGACAGTGGCGGGGGGGCCGTAATCCAGCCATTGAATACGATTGGCCGTTGACGAGACCGCCGGCAGTGCAATCATGGGATTGGCAAACAGCAGATTGTCGCTGTAGACCACCGTGTAGGAGCGGCCGATATTGACATTGGTGAACTCCAGCAGCATGACGCCCACGTTCGGGCTGTTGGTCAGCGCGAGACTGCGGTAAAAATCCGGACTGTTCGTGGCATAGGTGAAGGTTTGGACGGGGTTCGGCAGCGGCGTGTAATAAAGCACCGAGGCCGGCACCGCATAGGCCTGAAGCTGGCCGTTGGTGAAGGCAAAGGCGTTCCGGGGGGCGTACTGCAACCGCAGTTGCACCTGGCCGCCGGCCGCCAGCGGGGCCGGGTAAACCACGAAAGGACTGCCGTTGTTGGTGCCGCTGGCGTTGTACAACTGATTGGTCAAACCGGTCACCACCAGCCGCACGGCGGGCACGGCCCCGGGGCTGTTCACCATCACGGTTTGTTCCAGCAGCCCGTCCTGATAATCGGGGCTCTGGCCGGAGTTGGTGCCCGCCGGCAGGACCGCCAGATAATTGGTGACGAAGAAAGTATTCGTGGCCAGGTTGTTGGCGGAATTGGGGTCAAAGTTTCCCGGGGCGCTTACATTGGCCGTGAGGGTGAAGGCCCCGGCGTTGGTCGGCTGGAGGGTGAATTGATATTTGGCGGACACGCCGTTGGACAGGGTGCCCACCGTGAAGGTCAAATTGCTGGCAACCGTCTGACTGGCGGCCAACAGCAGGTTGGTTGAAAACGTGTTGGTCAGCACCACTCCGGTCACTGTTCCCGGCCCCAGATTGGTCACCGTCACCGCATAGGTCACCCAGTCATTGGTAATCGCCCAAAAATCATTGGTGATATAAGCCGGGGAGACCACGGCCAGCGAAACCCCCAAATCGGCCTGGGCGGCATAGACATTGCGGATAGTCAGGACCTTGTTGGTCACGGCGGTCACATCCGGACTGCCCACCAAGACCGTGTAGGAGATTGCGCCGGTGTCCTGCGGCTCCCAAGTGACGGCGATATCGACAAAGCCATTAATGGGAAAGCCCACGAACGTTAAGATCAACACTTCGCCGTTGGTGGTGGTGGTGATGGTGGTAATGTTGGTAGCGTAAGTGCCGTTGTAATTGAAGCCGTAATCATTGGTGGTCGAGAGGATGGTCACCGGCCCCGAAAAAATGTTCGACACGACAAGATAATTGGGGAACGCAAACCCGGTCTGGTTGCTCACCGTAATATAGGTGGTCACGGGGCTGTTGACATAGACGCGATTGGTGCCGGTGGAGTTGGTCGCCGACAAAGAGAAGCCTTGGGCCTCCATCCGGACGTTGCCGCCGGCCAGGACCATGAGCAGCAGCACCCAACGCACATTGGAAATAAGCTTCATCCTTGGAAAGAGATGTTCCCGCAGTTCATTTTTGCCTGTGAGTTTATGAGTTGCCGGACGCGGGCGCAATACACAAATGCACAGAAATGCATCGGGCCACGGCGGATTCAAGAACGCGCGAAAACCGGTGCGGGGACGGCACGTCCCCGCGTTTTCAATATGATCAAACAGACCATGGGGACGAGCCGTCCCCACCCCGGCGCTTGAATTCACCCTGGCATCGGCGTTTCGCCGGCGGGTTATTCCATCGAAGACCAGCGGGCGAGGCTCACTTTTTGGCGCAGGATCAGGTAAAGTCCAACCGCCACCACGCTTTCGGCCAGCAGAAACCAGGCAAACCACCCGGTCTGCCAGGCCGCACTGGCCAGCCCCGCCAGCGCGAAGGAGGCAAACATGACCCCGATCATGCGCAGGCCACGCCCGGCCGATTTGGCGGATTCGATGGGTTGCGACAGGGGGATCGCCCGGCCGCCCAAGCCGGGGATCAAGGCATACAGCGGCAACATAATGGCGCCCGGCAACAGCAGGAGGAGGTTCGCGCCGCTTCGCCCGGTCATCAGCCAGGCCACCACCGCGAAAAACACCGTCAGGGGCAGGGCCAGAAACAACAGCACCGCCCGCCGGGCGCCATGATACAAGGGGGCAGGGCCGGCGAGCGGGGCGGCCCGGAACAGATCGGAGGCCTGCCAATGTTGGGAAAATTGCAACATGCTCAGCGCCAGCATGGGGACCAGGCCCAGATACGCGCCGGTAAAGGCGATCCCAAAACCGCCCATCCCCCCTTGCATCAACATCACGAACGGCATCACCAGCATGGGTGCCATGCCGGGATACACCCGCAGCTTCATGTCGCGGTCGCGGGTCAAGTAGGCCAGCGTCAGCAGAAACGAGCCGCGCGCCACGGAGTCCCGCACCCACCAGCATAACGGCGGCAGGGCCAGGAGCCGGTCCAGCCAGCGCCGGCGGGCCGGCCCGCGCGACACCCGCGGCGCGGCCGTCTCACCCATCATCTGCAGGCCGGAGACATAATTATCCGCCAGTTTGCCAAAGGCCAGCCAGAGCACGCCGGCGGTGACCGGCAGGCCCAGTCCCGCCAGCAGCCAGGAATTGTGGCTGCCGCCGCCTGCCAGCGCATCGTCAAATCCCGCAAACCACGCCGGCGGCATCAGCCCCAGCCACCAGGCGTCGGTCGCCAGTTTGGACACCACGCCGAAGCGGCCGATGATCCGGGGCACGATCTGCCCGCCCGCGACCGCCGTGATGGCCAGCAGCACTTGGGCGGTGGTCATCAGGCCGTCGAGCCGTTCGCGGCCAAACCAGCGCAGGCAGAGCTGATACACGAGCACCACCATCCCCGTGCAAAACAACGCCTCGAGCGCCGTGGACACGGCGTGCACCAGCGGGAAAAGCCAGCCGCCGTCCGGCACCACGACGCCGACCGCCATGCCCACCAGATTGAACGCCCCGGCCAGCCACAGCGACACCTGCACGAGGACCGCGATCTTAGCCCACAACAACGCCCGCGGGTCCACCGGCCGGTGCAGCAAAATGTCCGCCTCCTGCTGGTTGAACAAAATTTCCCCCGCCGACGCCGCCACGAACATGCCCAGAAACACCAGCGTCATGCCGTGGAGGTACAACGACAGGGTGAACACCGGCTGGTTGGCGCAGACCAGCGCCATGAACCCCATCAGGCCATAGATGAACAGCACCCAGAACAGTTTCTTTCCAATGCTCCGGGGGACGCCGGCCTTCTGCAGGCCGCGGGCCGAACGCCCGCGCAAGAACAAGGTGAGAAACAGCCGGCGCAACGTCCGGGCGGGCGACACCGCCAAGGGGGGCGCGGGCGGGGGAGATTCGCCGCCGGCCGGCAGGGGGGGCGGGGTCATGGCCGGAAGGTTTTGGCGAAGTCCGCCGCGCGCCGCTCCAGTTCCCCGCCGCCCGTAAGCTGGGTGAACAGGTGTTCCAACGTGCCCGCCTGGTGTTCCGCCACCAGCACGTCCGGCCGACCGTCCAGGATCAGTTTGCCCTTGTCAATGATGACCACCCGGTCGCACACCCGTTCCACCACATCCAGAATGTGCGAGCTGTATACAATTGTCCTCCCCTCGCGCGCCAGCGTTTGGATCAGCGCCTTGAACCCCACCGCCGCGTTGGCGTCCAGCCCGTCCAGCGGCTCGTCAAAGAACACCACCGGCGGATTGTGCAGCAGGGCCGCCGTGATCACCACCTTCCGGCGCATCCCCTTGGAGTAGGCCCCCAGCAGCTTGTCCGTGAGCGTGTCAAAACTCAGATCGAAAAAGGCGATGAACTGCCGGATGCGCGCCCGCGCCGCGTCCGGTGGAATGGCGTACAGGGCCGCCACCAGCTCCAGATATTCCAGGCCGGTGAGCGACTCAAACACCGCGCCGGATTCCGGCACAAACCCGACCTGCCGCTTGACCTCGAGCACCTGCGTCCGCAGATCAAAGCCGGCCACCTTCGCGTTCCCGCTGGTCGGCTCGATCATGCCCGTCAGCATCTTGAGCGTCGTGGATTTCCCCGCCCCGTTCGGCCCCAGAAAGCCGACGATCTGGCCGGCGGGGATGTCCAGCGACAGGTCGTCCACCGCCGTCTGGGTCCCGAACTGCTTGGTCAGGTGCTGAAGGGAAATCATGGCCCCGCCTTTATGCCGCAAGCGGCGCGGTTTGGCCATGAAAAAAGCGCCTCATGGCAGCCGGCCCAGCCCGGCGCGAAGCACCGCCCAAATCCGGACTGGGACGAACATTGCACGCTTGATTTTCAGGCCGGGCCGGTTCAGCTCATAAAATAACCCGGTTGGTCCAAAATCCCATATGCGTCAGTCCGCGTGGCCCAGATTTCAAAGCGGATGCTTTGCTTGATGATTGTCACGGCGGCAACGAACAGAGATAATCTACCACCATTTGCATCTGGTGCCAGCATTGGTTTGACGGTCAGATACAAAAATTGCGATACATGACGAATCGATTGCCCATTTACGATATTGAACACGACCTGGTCGCCCGGTTGCGCACGGACCGGCGGCTGATTTTGTCCGCGCCCACGGGGTCCGGGAAGTCCACCCAGGTGCCGCAGATGTTGTGGCACCATGGCTTGCTGGACGCCGGGCAGGTGGTCATTCTCCAGCCCCGGCGGCTGGCGGCGCGGCTGCTCGCGGCGCGGGTGGCGCAGGAACTGGGCGTGCAACTTGGCCAGGAGGTGGGCTACCAGATTCGCTTTGATAATGTCACGTCGGCCAAAACCAAAATCCGCTTCGTCACCGAGGGCGTTTTGCTCCGGCAGATGCTGGACGACCCGAAACTGCGCGGCGTTTCGGCCCTCATCTTTGACGAATTCCATGAGCGCCATTTGTACGGCGACATCACGCTGGCCCGTTCGCTGGACCTGCAGGAACAATACCGGCCCGACCTGCACCTCATCGTCATGTCCGCCACCTTGGATGCGGCCGTGCTGACTGAGTATCTGTCACAACAGCGAAATACACCGGATCAAAGGAAAGAAACTGCCCGCGCGAATGCGCTCGTCGGACAGGCTGGAAGCCTGTCCCGCTTGCCAACCGGTGGACCACAAGATCAGAGTGTGGGGACTCATAAGGTTGCTCAGGTTCCCCCTCACCCCGGCCCTCTGCCCAAGGGAGAGGGGGAATCATCGGCAGACTTACGCAGAGACAATGATGCCAGTGGGCGGAAGTTTGCGTGCTCCGTCCTGGCCTCCGAAGGGCGCACGTTTCCGGTGGATATTGAATACGCGGAGAAACCGGCTTACGCCGACCCGCGGCCGGTGTGGGAGCAGGCGGCGGATGCTTTCGGCGATTACGTCCACAACGGCGGCGAGGGGGATGTGCTGGTGTTCATGCCCGGCGGGTTTGAAATTTCCCAGACCATCGAGGCCATCCGGCACACGTCCGGGGCCAAAGGGTTCATCCTGCTGCCGTTGCATGGCGAGTTGTCCCCCCAGGACCAGGACGCCGCGGTGGCACGGTATGACCGGCGGAAGGTGGTGGTGGCCACGAACGTGGCCGAAACCTCGCTGACCATTGACGGGGTGCGTCTGGTGATTGACAGCGGACTGGCGCGCCTGGCCCGGTATGATTCCAACCGCGGCATCAACACGCTGCTGATCGAGAAAATATCCCAGTCGAGCGCCGACCAGCGGGCGGGCCGCGCCGGCCGGACCGCGCCGGGCACCTGCATGCGGCTGTGGTCGCGCGAGGAACACGGGCACCGCGCCGCGCGCGAACTGCCGGAGATCAAGCGGCTGGATCTGGCGGAGGTGGTGCTGACGCTCAAGGCCGCCGGCGTGGGGGATTTGCGGAAATTCCGCTGGCTGGACGCCCCGGACGACACCGCCCTGGCCCATGCCGAGGAACTGCTGCTGGACCTGGGGGCGCTCCGTAAAGTGAAGACGGATGACGCGCACCCAGACCACGAACCGCCAGACCAGGATGGCGCTGATCTATCCTTTGCTCCTGTTCGCCCTCACCCCGGCCCTCTCCCCAAGGGATCCGCCGTCGCTGAAGCTATGGCGGACACGCAGGGGGAATCGTCCACCGGTGGTTTGTCTGACCGGGCGTCCGGGGTTGGTTCTGGGGCTTACGGCGAGAAGTTTGTTTCGGAGAGTTCTTTCACTGTCATCACACCTGTCGGCCGCAAAATGCTGGCGTTTCCGCTGCATCCGCGCTACGCCCGCATGATGCTGGCGGCGCAGGCCTACGGATGTGTCCATCAGGCCGCGCTGGTGGCCGCGCTCACCCAGGGCCGGGATTTGCTGCTGCGCAACGTGGACCGCGACACCGCCTCCCGGCGCGAGGACATTCTCGGGGAAAAGTCCGGGTCCGATTTCTGGATTCTCATGCGGGCGTGGAATTATGCCGTCAACCACCAGTTCCAACTCGACGCCTGCCGCAAGCTGGGCATCCATGCGGTCACCGCGCGGCAGGTGGGGCCGTTGCTCGACCAGTTTCTGGGCATCGCCAAACGCGAGGGCCTGGACACCACGCCGCGCGAGGAGAAGGATGAGGCGTTGCAAAAATGCATCCTCATCGGGTTCAGCGACCGCGTCGCCCGGCGGTTGGATCAGGGCACGCTGCGGTGCGAGCTGGTCCATAACCGCCGGGGCACGCTGGCCCGGGAGAGCGTGGTGCAAAAAAGCCCGTTGCTCGTGGCGGCGGAAGTCCGGGAGATCGAGGGCCGCGAGATCAACACGATCCTGTCCCTGGCGACCGCCATCGAGACAGACTGGCTCACCGAACTGTTTCCCGAGGACATGCAGTCGGATTTGCATGTGGAATATGACGCCACGGCCCGGAGGGTGCAGGCGGCTGAGTTGCTGCGCTTTCGCGGGCTGGCCCTGGAGGCCAAACGGGTGGAACCGCCGCCGGCCGACCAGGCGGCGCGTCTGCTGGCCGACGAGGTGATGGCGGGCCGTCTGCCGCTGCCCGGCTGGGATCACCAGGTGGAGCAATGGCTGCTGCGCCTGCGGTGGTTGTGTCAGCATTGTCCCGATCTGCAGCTCCCCGACATCACGGATGACGACCGCCGCCACATCATTGAACAGCTCTGCCTGGGGGCGGTGAGTTACAAAGACATCAAGGAGCGCGAGGTGAAGCCGGTGGTGGTGTCCTGGCTCTCGCACGCGCAGCGGGAGTTGCTGGACAAGCACGCCCCGGAACGGCTCACGCTCGCCAACGGGCGCACGCCCAAGGTGACCTACGAAACCGGCAACCCGCCGCACATCGCCCTGCGCATCCAGGAATTATACGACATCAACCAGACCCCCAAGATCGGCCTGGGCCGCATCCCGGTGGTGGTACACATCCTCACGCCGGGGATGAAACCCATCCAGATCACGCAGGACCTGGCCGGGTTTTGGCGCGAACATTACCCGCGCATCAAATCCGAGCTCCAGCGGAAATACCCCAAGCACCTGTGGCGCTGAACGGCCGACCCGGAGCAAAAGGCTTGTTTTCCCATATTTATACGGCAATAGTTTCGCCGTGGAAATTGCCTTCCCAATCACCTTGAATGGAACCGCCGCCACTCCTTAAACCCGCAGTCAGCCGCCGCCGGTGGTGGATTCACCTGCTGCTACTCACGGCTTATCTGCTCCTGGTGGGCGCGCTGGGTTTGCTGCGCCAGCATAGCCGGCATCCGGCGCTGTCGCACAGCACGGGCGGGCTGCTGTGGGTGTGCGGCCGGGAAGCGGTGATCTTCGGCCTGGTCTTTGGGTTGGCGTGGCTCGCGTCCCGGGCCACGCGGGAAGATTTGCTGCTGCGGTGGCGCGGCGGCGTTTTGCCGGTGGTCCTGGGTGCGGGCTATTCCGTCGCCCTCCGGCTGGCCTTGGCGTTCATGATGTTCCTGGCCGCCGTGGTTTTGCTCTGCACTCACGTTCTGACCCTGGATTCCCTGGGGCATTTTGTGCAGGCCAACCGTCCCGACGTGGAGAATCTGGTGGACGTGGCGGCGCTGCGCCAGAATCCGGCGTATTACTGGCTTTCGCTGACGGTGGTCAGTTTTGTCGTGGCCGGTTTGCGGGAGGAACTATGGCGCTCGGCCTTCCTGGCCGGGATGCGGGCGCTCTGGCCGCAGCGGTTTGGTTCCCGCGCCGGGCGGATCGGCGCCGTGTTCATCGCCGCGCTGATTTTTGGCAGCGCCCATGTGGGCATGGGGGCGCTGGCGGCGGTCAACGCCGGTTTGCTGGGAATGGGGCTGGGCTGCCTCATGGTGTGGCATCGTTCCATCTGGCCGGCCGTGATCGCGCACGGGATGTTTGACGCCACCACGTTCGCGCTGCTGCCGCTGGCGATGCAACATCTTCAATCAAATTAGCCAAACCGGAAAGCGCCCGTTCCCGGGCGCAGCATTATCAAACAAACGATGGGAACGAGCCGTCCCCACCCCGGTTTTTGAATCCGCCAATTGGCTTGACTCCCGTGGGGGCGGATGGTTCAGTGGGGCTTATCCCATGGCCGAAGGCATGCGATTAAAGGACCAGCCCGCCAGCGAGCGCCCGCGCGAACGCCTGGCCGCGCTGGGTCCCGGAGCATTGAGCCAGGCGGAACTGATCGGCATCCTGTTGCGCACCGGTTTAAAGGGCATGAACGCGGTGGAGGTCGGACAGCAGTTGCTGCGGCGGTTTGGCACGCTGCAGGCCCTGGCGCTGGCGTCGGTGGATGATTTACGGCAGGTCAAGGGGATTGGCCGGGACAAGGCGGTCACGTTGGTGGCGGCGTTTGCGCTGGCCCGGACCATGGCTGCGGAATTGCATGCCGAACCGCCTTTGCTGGAGACCCCGGACGCCGTGGTGAATCTACTGCGGGAGGAAAACCGGCTGCTGGCGGTGGAGACGTTGCAGGTGATTTTGTTGAACACCCGCCGGCGGCTGATCCGTACGGAGACCATTTCGCAAGGCACGCTGGACACCCTCCTGGTCCATGCGCGCGAAGTTTTCAAAGTGGCGATTGCCGCCAACGCCGCCGCCCTGATCCTGGCGCACAACCATCCCAGCGGCGACCCCACCCCGTCCGAAGCCGACATCAAGGTCACGCGCGATCTGATCCGGGCCGGGCAGTTGTTGAAGATTGAGGTGCTGGATCACATCATCATGGGCCGCGCCACGCAGGAACGGCCCAAGGAATACGCGTCGCTGCGGGAACTGGGTTATTTTGCGTGGTAGGGCCGGATGAGGCGGGGGCGTCGCCGCACTGCCTCCGGGTGCAAACGATTATTTGACGAATGCAACAATCGTGCTAAAATGAAGTATTGTTATGAGCGCCAGAAAAGTTGATTCCCTTAATCATTTTGAACAACCTGTCACTTTGGAAGCACCGCAAACCCGGCTGGAACTTTCCGCCGACAAGGTGGTGATCCACAAGGGGGGCATTGAGTTTCGCAGTCCGTCGTCCTTCCATCCTTGGTCGGAAATGACGGTGTCGTTGCAGTCGCCAAAAGATGGCGGCCAATTGAATTGCACCGGGGTGGTGATTGCCTGTACCGGCAACAAACACATGGGCTTTAATGTCTCCCTCATCTTCACCAGCTTGTCCCCCCAGGCCCAAGCGCGGCTGAACACGATGGCGCGTTCGGAATTGGGTGTCAGCTAGTTTTTTCTTAACCATTCAGGGCGCGGCTCTGTCCAACGGACCAGCCGCGGTACTTGCGTGAGCATTACCCGGTTGGTGTTTTCGCCTGACCGGGTAAATTTAAGCCGCGTTATTGCCCCTCCAGCCGGAAGTACTGTTGCTGGTTGGTGGTCTGAATGGGCGTGGTAATAATGTCCCCATTGGTGGAGAACACCGCCGTATTGGTGCGCCACGGTCCGGTGAGAGTGTTCGCCGACAACAACTGGTAGGTCCAAGGACCAGACCCAACCGGCCAAGACAGCAGCCAACCGCCATTTTGTTGCGTTAGCTGGACGGTCGGTGTTGAGGGGAACGTCACCGCCCCGTTGACATAACTCGTGACCAGCGCATTGGCACCATTGTCCGCCACCTGGGTCACCACCAGGCTGCTGTTCACGGTCAGCGGCACGGTATTGGCCGCATTCGCGGCGGCGACAAACTGCAACACCGCCACCTGATTGGTGCCCCTCGTCAGAGCTTGTCCGGGCGACAAAGCGAGCGCCAACCCCACTTTGCCGGCCACCAGATTGGAATTAACATTGAAACGACCGCCCGGCATGTTGGCTCCGAGCAGGACATTGGTCAGTGTCAACAGCGCCGGGTTGTAAGTCACGGTCAGGCCGACGGCATTTTCGTTGGTGATGCAGATCAGTTGCACCGGCACGTTCACCGACTGGCCTGGCTGACCAGACACCGTGACGACCTGCAAAATACGGGGCGCCGCCGGCAGTCCCAGCGGCCGGCCCTTGAACTCCGGAGTGCTGACAACGAAATTGGTTTCCGGGTTGGGGACGGGCACCAAGGTCAAGGGATCAAGCCCCGCCTGATAGCGGCCCGCCTGCACCCAGTCCGCCACGGTGAGCACCCCGTCGGGCGCGCCGCGGGGCGAGCAATCCGCCCGCAGGAATTCATCGCTGTTGGTGGGCACCTCCAAACCGGCCACCATCCGGCCAACCTCCGCCCAGTCTTGCGCAGTCAGCTTATGGTCACCGCCGGTGCGCGGATACACATCGGCTTCATATTCCGCCGGGACCAGCGTGACGGTTGAATTTTGGGTGATCATCGGCAGGGCATCCAGATTGGCATCGTTATCCACCAATTGTTGCGGGGTGGGGTAATCCCCAAACGTCAGATTAAC
>Ga0182030_10013688_pt1 | contig 16111 bp, 19 predicted proteins | sample 812S3MmetaG_FD_121299 | JGI IMG/M metagenome (GOLD analysis project Ga0182030, IMG submission 121299) | Permafrost microbial communities from Stordalen Mire, Sweden - 812S3M metaG (Illumina Assembly) | ecosystem: Environmental > Terrestrial > Soil > Wetlands > Permafrost | place: Sweden...
GCGTCACGAGACGTGCCGCTGCTGTTCCCCGTCATGCGTGGGCAGCTCAAAGAGTTCACCCAGCACGAGCTCAACTTCGTCGCTCAACTGGAGTTCGATAACATCCCAGTCGCGGTAGAGATGGAAGCCGGCGGATTCTATCTCGATCAGAGCAAGCTTAAACTGCTGATCGTATACTGGGAGCAACGTCAAGCTGCTATGGAGAAGCAGATCTTGGAGCTGTACAGCAAGCGCATGAAGGGGGATCGCAAAGTATCTATACTTCCGGAAGAGTGGTGGAGAGAGGTCTTCCGCCTGAAGTCCAATAAGGACAAGCTGGAAGCTGTCAATAGAATCCTCGAGGTCCCGATACATGACGTCAAGCGAGCCACTATGTTGGCAGCCAACGACGACGTGACCAAACTACTGGCAGAGTACTCGAACGTCCTCAAGAACACTTCTACCTACGGCGATAACATGCTGAAGAAGATCAACGAGAAGACCGGTCTATGTTATCCACGGTTCGCACAGATGGGATCCGGAGGAGCCAGTGGAGATGGAAGGGACAATAAGGAGACTACTGCTACCGGTCGCTGGGTTGGAGACGCTCAACAGTATCCACGGAAGTCAGATGGTAGGTATTCTGGGCCGCTCAGTCCAAAGGAAGATGCAGCTGTTAGAAGCTACTTCGCCGGCACCATTGAAGGGATCAAAGCCAAGTACTCACAAGGAGAGAAGGCAGCATGAAAAGACACAGTGCACAACCGAGTGTAGTGTACCTCCTGTCAGATGTTCAGGACCCGGAGCTCAAGGAGAGACTGGAGCACCAGTTCATTCAATACGAAGGCCTCAAGAAGATGTACGTCGAGGCACAGAGGAATGCATTCCGAGCGCAAGCTAACGCTACCAAGACCCTCGCTGAAGTCCAGCTGAGCCAGCTGGACTTCCTCATCGCTGCGTCTGCAGCTTTCGATCTGATCAGTACCGAGCCTATCTGGATGCTTCGCCGGCGTGGCGATGGACAGATTGCAATGGAGTGCCTGCTTACCGAACGGGACATTCAGCGTATAGCCCGCGCTGAGACCAAGAAGATGAAGGAGCGCATCCAGGAAGCTGGCCAGGACGACGATGATGATGACACTAACGACGGAGACATGTTCCGGTGATCAGTGTTGGGGATGAAGTCAAGCTAGGCGAGCGGAGCGGGCTGGTAGTCACCGGCATATATCTAGGAGAATGGGACGACGGGGTATTAGGCAGTCGAGAGTGGTATTGGAACTTGTCAGACAACTCTGTTGTCTGGCGAGTGCCAGAGATTAGGGAGTGTGTTGCCGCTCAGAAGGGCTATCGGATCTTATCAGCCGATTACAGCCAGATTGAGATCAAGCTGATGGCCTTCCTGTCTAAAGACCCCAACATGCTGAAGGCGCTCAACGCTCGCGACGCCAGCGGCAATCCGACCGACATCCATTGCTACATATCGACCATGGTCTACGGTGAAAGGCTCAAGTTCACCTACGAAGACATGATCGTGGTCATCAAGGAGAAGGCTCCTGGAGGCAAGAAGCATCCTCGCTACAAAGAGTTCAAGAGGATGCGGTCCAACATCAAGACTACTACCTTCGGAGTGCCGTACGGTTCCGGTGCCAAGGGTGTGGCCGCCCGCTGTGGAATCACCAAAGAGGAAGCCCAGCAAGTCATCGATGACTTCTTCAAGCAGTTCCCTGTACTGCAGAAGTGGCTGGAGGATCAGGGCAATCGTGCCCTTACGGAATACAACACGGAAACTCCGTACCATCGTAAGCGCTTCTACGACATCCTTCGTGGCATGGATGAAGAAGGATACGATGCGGAGAGAAGTCAGATACGCAGATGGGCTGGGAACCATCCGATCCAAGCCTGTGTCAGCGGAAGTACCAGGATCTTTGTGGAGGGAGATGGATATAACTCGATAGTACGGCACGAGAATCAGACCATCTCACTCTGGGATGGGAATCGATTCGTCAAGGCAACAATTACTGCGGCAGGGAGTAAACCTCTATACCGTATGAAGTTGGCCAATGGACTAGAGATAGAAACCAGCCCTGATCACAAATTCCTCATCGCCACTACGCACAACAAGAGACAGTGGCATACGTTGGAGGAGCTTGCCACAAAAGTATCTCTTCCTAGCCGTCGTAACTGGCGAGTCGTATTAACAGGAGAGGTTCCTTCGTGGGCGTACCCTTTGCATATACCCACTGCCATCAGAGGAAGAGCCCACAATGCTAAATTGGTTGACTTGTCTACCATAGCTAACGACAAAATAGCTTTGGGGGAGTTCTTAGGTAGGTTGGCATCAGATGGTAGTTGCAGCTTGAACAAGAACGGAGGTAGCGTTTCCTACTTGCTGGTTGCTGAGCACGAGAAGTACATACTACCCAGATTGAGTGAAATAGCATCCAGAATCTCTCCGATCAGGGTTCGTACCAGTAGAAAGAGAGGTAAAACCAAGAACGGAATGGATTATGCTCCGGTTTATCGAATTGAACTATGCTCACAGAGTTTGGTCAAGCAACTCATCCAAATACAGGTGAAGGCTCGCATTCCAGACTTTGTCTGGAAGGATAGTGTGCTATTGTCCTCCTACATTAGAGGACTTTATGACGGCGATGGGGGAGTACATCCAGATGGTGCAGCACTTACATGGGGCTGCGGAGACAAACATTACCAGTGGGCCCGCGAAGTGCAGGAAGCTCTTTTGCTATTCGGCATACGCTCCCGTATGAACGTCTACCCTGGCGAGGACGGATGCATTCATCTCTGTATACAGAAGTACGACATGCCTAAGTTCGCCGAACGTATTGGGTTTATGAATCCGGTCAAGCAAGCAAAGGCGGAAGCAGTTAAGGGTACAGACTTCAAAGGCAAGGCTGTGTACGGGCAAGCCATACCAATCAAATCTGTTGTAAACACTGGCCTCAGCGTTCCCATGTACGATGTGGTCAATAGCGGTACAGGCCAGTTCATGGCCAACGGCATGGTAGTTCACAACAGCTCAGCTGATATGCTGAAGGAAGCTCTGCGCCGTATCTATTCCAGGATCCGAGGAGGCATCTTAAACGGGCCCAGACTGTACGACGCTCGCATTATCATGGTAGTGCACGATGAAATCGTAGTTATGTGTGCGGACAAAGACGTTGAAGCCGTGATCAACATTATGAAAGAATGCATGGGAGAGGCTTATGCTCTAATCATCGGAGATGTCATCCCCAACGAAGTGGATGTCTCAAATGAGCTGTCTTGGGAGAAGGCTTAGTGAACCAAGGGCGCAATTACATCATTGCAGAGCTGCAGAAGAGGGGACTGTCCAGGAACATGGCCAGGAGGATCCTCAATGCAGTGATTGCGGAGATGATCAAGGCTCTGCAGGATGGGGAAGAAGTCGAAGCCCCCTTCGGGCACCTGAAAGTAGTTACCACAGCCCGTCCACCCAAGAGAGGGTGGTATCTAAACAGCATCCGCACCATCTACCGCAAGAACCGTACGGTAGTTCTTATCACCAAGCCAGACAACTAAACCCCTCACAACCGAATCCCCAGAGGATCACCTGTGAATGTCAAGAAGTTGGCAATTGCCCTATGCGTGGTAATGGTAGGAGCTTTAGTGGAGTCTGGACTGCTCTACTACCAAGCCTCTACTGGTCGTAGACTGCCCTTCCGGTTTAGTCTGTTCCCCAAGATAGACGGAGACATGAAATGAGAAGACCACGCCTGCAATCTGGACAATTACCGTTTGAGTTCCCCCAGATCCATGACTTCTCCAAACCAGTCGTAGAGCTGCACAAGAATGGTCGCTATCTTCTGTTTCGTGCTACCGACCCAGTCGCCGCAGATATCCTTCGGGATTTGATGGAGCGCATGAGCTGTAGCAAGATGCGCGGGCTAGAGTATTGGGGTATCAAGAGACTCGGAGACGCTCCGGAGAATGTTGTAGACTGGCGCAAGATTGAGCTGTGGAAGCATCTGGAAGGAGACATAGCTCAGCATCCTCTGTGTCAGATACTCAAGGCTGTTGGAGTAGAAGTCAGCACGGTGCCCACTTTGGCCAACTACATACGCAAGGAGTGGAACAGGCAGCAGATAGAGAATACTCCGTTCCCTGCGCCAGCAGTCAGTGGAGACAGCTCCCTATTCCAGCGCTGTCAGGTAGGTATCAACTTACTATGCATCAAGGACTACTTTGAACCTGATGCCGGCGGCAAGAACTACAGGGTATTCGAGAAGGGTAAGCACTACCTGGTAGTTTCCACCGGTGGCAGCGGAAATGATGTAGTTCGCATCTCTAGACAGCCGTTGACTGACAACATCATCCTGCAGGATCAGAATAACTCTATAGCCTGGAGTGTATTCCATCCGGAGATGGAACTATACTTCGACGATTCGGAGGAGACTAACCTAGGCGAGACCGTTGACCAGGCATATCCGGAACTGGTAGCCATAAACCGCAAGAGGATCGACAAGCTTGGCTACCCTATCTTCGAGCACAGCAAGATAGACGCGTCGATGGGAGCTTTGAAGCGTGGCTTCCTCAACTGCAGTGCAATGAGGACTGGCAAGAGCCGGACTAGTATCACCACGGCCGCAGTATGGGGATCAAAGAAGATCGCTGTGTTCGGATCGGAGAATGTACGGCTGGTATGGGAGAAGGAGTTCAAGAAGATAGGTATCACCGACTATGTAATGGTCGATAGTATCTACGATCTGGAGAAGCCCGGCCGGTTCTATCTGATTAAGTATGGGTGGGCCCGAAAGAAGTCCGATCCAACAGATATAGAGCGGCGTCGCTATAGCAACTACCTACATCCGGCCGAGCGCACCGTATCGCGCACTGTCGACTGGATATCCAGATCCCAGCCTATTACTGTGTACCAGCACAACCCATGCCCACATTGCGGCACTCCGATGGAGCGCCCATTCCTGCATAAGGAAGGAACAGGCCCACTCAAGCTCACTTGGGTACGGTCCGAAGGTTACATGTGCCGCAATAAGAACTGTGCTTGGGTCAGTGACAATCGCAGCATGAAAGGTGCTGCGTGGGGAGGGAAGCTGATCAAGCACAAGGCAGGTACCTACGTGGATTACGGCCTAGCTGGTCATCTTCATTGCGCAAGCCTTCTGATAAAGGGTCGTATGTGCCCTGGGTGCGGCGAGACTGACGGAGTATGGGTACCGCAGATCACCAAGCGGTTCAAGAAGCACTTCACTGCCGTCATCGTCGACGAGATCCATCATGTGAAAGATCGCTCCACACAGACGGCAGAGGCTATTTACAGGATGCGAGCAAGGAGGAAGATGGGTCTTACCGGAACGCTGCTATCCAACTCCGCTCTGGATGCGTATTGGATTATGGCCTGGGTCATCGGCGGACCTAGTGAGTGCTTCCCGTATCTCTATCGGCAGGGGTTCAAGGAGTTCGAGGACAGGTTCTGCGAGCACGCAGTACTGGAGAAGCCAACCGGCCAGAAGGACGAAGAGACCGGTGAGGAGATCAAGAAGACTATCCGTCGCAGGCTGCCGTACTTCAAGAACGCACCCGACTGGTGGAGGTTTGCCGCACCCAAGGTGCTTCGCAGGAACTACAAAGACCCTCTGTATCTGAAGTCATTGGCTGAATCCGGTATGCAAATGCCAGACTGTGGTCCTCCACAGATAGTCAGGGTACCTATGCTGCCTGCTCAAGCCAAGCTAATGTTGTCAGCACTCAAGGACTTCAAGGATATCTACCAGAAGGCCGTGGCAGAAGCCAAAGCCAAGAATCAGGATCTAAGTGGGCAGTTCATCATGTCTCAGATGACTGCCATGCGCATCGTGGCTACCATACCATCGTTCATCAACAAGAGGTTCGACAAGGATGTCTATACAGACATCCCTGGCGGCGGCAAGATGTACCACATTGCCACACTAGCCAAGGACAGGATCCTCGGTGGCGGCAAGGTGATCATACTAACCGACTTCGTGGAGATGCAGAAGGCCGTCGAGGCTAAACTCAAGGATTACGGTGTAATCCGCTTCGATACAGCGTGGGATCTCGACCAGAGGCGCGAAGCACTGGAGAGGTTCAACGATGACGATGACATCAAGATCCTGGTGGCGGGCACCAGGGCTGTATCGGAGAGCCTGGACCTTTCAGTGGCCAACACTTGCATATGCTGCGATATCCTATGGGCTCCAGGTGATCAGGCTCAGGCATGGAGCCGTATCCTGACACCTACCGATAGGGAACGTAAGTGCGAGATCTTCATCGTCCTGTCTGAGAGCTCCATCGATGAGCACATGTACACCGTATTCTATTCCAAGCTCATGATGGCTGAGCAGGGCATGGATAGGCGTACAGTCAACCGGCGTGCCGTAGAGATAAACTACTCGTGGTTCGCAGAACGCGTTATACAGGAAGAAGCCAACCTGACTCTCATGCTACGTGAGTCGGATGAGGGCAGCGTGATACTGGCTGATGTGAACGAAGGACTGTGGGAGGATAGACAATGAGCATTCGGCTTATCAACAAGGGATCCGAAGATAGCCTCATAGAGTTCCGTCCGCGATACAAGTCGAAAGACAAGATCGTCACCAGGAAGCTGGTGTATGGTCACTACTGTGACTGGTGCAGTAATGTCATCCAGGCGATGTTCCTCACCGACGAGGAGATCAGGCTCTACCCATACGAAGAGACCAGAGTCATCTCCCAAGGAGACAAGAATGAGGGGAATCTGCTGAAGATCATCCCCAATCCTGCCGATAGGGATTCAGCCTACCGAGTGGATATGTACCGTACCAAGGGCGGCACGGGACAGCTGATCAGGCTTAAGAACCATGTGCTTCGTTGGGAAGGTATAGGTAGTAGCGAGGGAGATCAACTCTTCGAAGTTGGCGAACGATGCTGTAAGTATGCCGGCTTGTATACTCGCAACGAAGCCGAGATCGTCAACGAAGCCGCTATAGCATGCGGCTACAACCGTGACATGTACGTCAAGAGCAAAGTCAACATACCTTTGTCGTATCTATCTGAATGGAAGCCCTCCCAGACTTGGAACAACCTACCCTATAAGCTAGTGCCTGCGATCGGCAAAGGTAATACAATGATGATGTTGACCAGGACTAGCTTCAAAGCCAACACCTACGCAATGTCAGGTTTCATCGACCTATATGAATCCTGGAGCAAGAAGATCGCCCAGGAAGCACTCGAAGCAACCATCGATCTAGGAAAAGGAGAATGAAATGTCCCTGTACGTACAACACGCAACTTGCATGAACGATGCGCATTGTCTGGTAAAGGTACTGGAGAAGCGCTTCAAGGAAGTCGAATACCACCATGGCAACCCACAACAGCTGATCGGATACATCGGCGACAGACGTACCCAGAAGGCAGAAGTCATCGTGCGCAGGAAGTTCGTTGGAGGATCCTCCAACGATATAGGCTTCGCGCGCGATGGAGAGACTGGCAACTTCAGTGCCATCATCTCCGACTACGACGGTTATAAGCACGGCGCGCTGTGGTTGCAGAATCTCACCAAGGATTACCTAGTAGAGAAGGCTACGGCCTTGATGGCCGAGCAGGATGCTGAGCTGGCAGAGCCTATCGAGAACCTTCCTGACGGCTCCATCCGTATGAAGTTCCACGTGCACGCCTAACCAAGAGATCAGGAGAACTGTCATGGAAGACAGAGTTGTCACGGTGACGATCGACAAGAAAGGCACGGGCATCACGGTCGATCTGGAAGGATTCCACGGTGAAGGATGTCGGGCAGTTGCCGACGCCTTCGATAGCATAGGTCCTCGTACCTCCGAAGAGAGCAAGCCGGAGATCTACGACAACCTCAACCAAAACGTGCTGAGACAAGGAACCTAGTGACCGACGCAGGGATTGTTCGCAACGAGATAGTGGATGGGGACAAGATCAACGAGCTAGACATTCGCTGCCCCAGCTGCGGCAACAATACCCTTGTCTTAACTGGACAGGCACAGCTACCTCAGCGGGAGGTCATGGAGTCTGGAGTCATAACCATGAGGCTGCATGGTCTATATGAAGAAGGCTCCTTCGATCTCCAGGAGATTGACTGTCCCCAATGCAAGACGAAGTTCATCATCAAGGACCACAACCTGTACAAGCTAGAGCAGGAGAATGAGGAGCTTCGCAAACAGCTAGCCAGTCGAGGGGGTAAACCTCTCGAGGTGGAGAAAGTGCACTGACATGCCACACACAGTTAAGGTCACACGATATGACGACAACGGGAGAGCTCTAGAAGAGGTTGAGGTTGAGCGTCTCTCACCAGCTGAGATACAACAACGTACGCGAGAAGAGCTATCCCGCTGGGCAAGAACCAAGTCTGAAGGCGGGAGCCGTCCAGATAACATGCCCCGTGAGGATTGGCGGGTTAGTCAGGGCGCTTACTACGACGACGATAGGTGCTGACATGTACATTCGCGGCCTCACCCCAATAACAACAGTTAACGGCCCTGGCCGGCGTGCTCTAATACACGTCCAGGGCTGCTACCTCAATTGTACCGGATGTTGGAACCCAGATACCCATGAGTTTGGCAAGGGAGAAGATACCCCTACTTACACATTGCTACACTGGCTTTCTGATATCAAGGGTATAGAAGGAGTAACCTTCTCAGGCGGCGAGCCGTTACAGAGTGGGGATCTTCCACACCTACTGAGCTTGATTCGTACCGAGTTACCACAATTGTCCATCGGATTGTTTACCGGCTATTCGCTTCAAGAGTTGCAGTGGAGTGCATGGAGACCCCTGCGGGTTTATCTACCGGTCGAAGGACTACCTGACTTCTTCCACGCTCACCCCGATTGGTGGGAGCGCATCCGAATGCATCTGGACTTCGCTATCATGGGGCGCTATAACCAGCGCATGCACACACAGGCGAAAGCGTTGTGTGGTTCCAGCAATCAAACGATTGAGCTGTTCTCGGATCGCTATAAGCTAGCCGACTTCGAGCAACAAGCGGCAGAGATTACCATCTCTCCGGACGGCCAGCTGGTGAACATCACCGGCTTCCCGGCTTCACATGGCAAGTTGAAGGAGGGGTTGTGCGAGGAGCAAGCGACCTCATTACCATACATGTCACCATGACTCGAGAGCTAACTGTGGATCTGGAACAGCTTGAAGCCAATCCACTCTTCCATAGCATTCTGGATACTCTGCGTACCAACTCTCCCAGCCCTGAATCGACTACATCAGAACTCATCTGCGAAGCTGTCAAGGAATACGTGCGCCACTACATCAAAGTGGATGCCTTTCCCCACCGTACTCCCGGGACCAATGGGCCGGGTAACGTTTACAACATCGACATAAACACGGAGGTACTAAATGCCAACAGCGACCGCCAGTCCAGTGAAGTCAAGCGTCCAGATGACGACGCAGCCGAAGGCAGCGGAGATGCTGCTGCCTGACTTCATTCAATCCATCAAAGACGATTACAAGTCGCAGGTAGCCCACGTGTTCCTGCTGCACGGGAACATCTATGACTTCTGTGACAACTCTGGTAAGGACCTGACTGTTAAGCAGGTCTTCACAGTAGCCTACGACGATAACTTCCAGAAGGATCTGACTGCATCCGGGGCACAGGACAAGACGAGCAACGGCCTAGGCGATACCAATGAGCCAGTTGCCAAGCTTACCCGCATACTGGTCACCTACAACATTAGCCAGGGCCTCGAGTACCCTCATCCACAAAGCTTCGAGATGATGAAGTCGGCCATGTCTATGGTAGTAGGGGCGGAGAGGGTAAACGATGCCTTCATGCGTCCCAAGAGCCCGGGTAAGCTGATTGACTTCATGAACATTTGGTTCGACATCTCCAAGCAGCGCACCAAGACCAATCAGATTGCCAAGGAGAAAGGCAAGGCCATGCAGGAAGAACTGTTGGTAACCTGGTTAATAACCGATGCCGATTCTCTATTCCCGCGCGGTGAGATAGCGAACCTTGGTGCCGACAGGCTGCCTATCGTATCTGTCAGGCAGTGGGCCCAGGACGAATGGTTGGCCAACCGTAACCGGATCATACTAATGTGCCGGCACGCTATTGATCTGCACGAATCGATCCGCAGCGAGATATCAGCGATCCATATGGTCCGCAAGCCCAACCTTGACGATCGTAAGCAGTACATCAACGGATTCGACAAGACCATTCAGGAGATTGCCAAGCGCCGTCCTGCCAAGAGTCTGAGCATTGGCAAGAATACCAGCGTTACCAAGATCTGTTGGGCACCTGACTTCGGCCCCGAGCAGTGCGCTGTACAGTCAGCTGGTATGAACCGCAAGCAGCTGAAGGATGTATTCCTCAACTCATGGATGACTATGGAGCCGGTAGGTTATGAATCGGTCCGCGAAAGGAAGCAGAGGGCCCTGCAGGATGAATACCAAGGCATGATCGACTTCAAGGAGCCTGAGTTCGGTTTCGAGCAGGTCGGCGGACATGAAGCCTTCAAGCTGTTCTGCAAGCAGCAGATCATTGTGCCATTGCAAACAGGAGACAAACGTACTTGTGCGCGCGGTGCCCTGATGTTGGGCCCACCCGGAACAGGCAAGAGTTTCTTAGCCTGGGCTCTAGCTAAAGAAGCTAAAATGAACTACTTAATCGTCGACCTTAGTAAGGTCTTCGGCGGTTTAGTGGGAGAAACGGAGTCGAACATGCGCAAGCTACTTGAGGCGATCGAAGCCGCAGCTCCATGCATTGTCTTCGTCGACGAGCTGGATTCAGTTCTGTCGGCCGGGCGTACCAGTGCCGGTGATTCAGGTACCTCTGGCAGGGTATTCAACAGCTTCATGACCTTCATGTCGGATCCGAGTAGAGCCGGCAAGATCGTAGTCTTGGCTGCCTCAAATAGGCCTGACCTACTTGATGCCGCCCTGATCCGGTCCGGTAGATTCGACGCCAAGATAGCCATTCTGCCTCCAGCTCGTAACGATGAGAAAGGCCGGAAGGCTATCCTGAAAGCGCTGATAGGCAAGCACAACGTCAAGTTCTCCAAGGACCTGGCTCCTACCATGGACAACAAAGAGGATGGATTGGGCCGGCTGTTGCAGGACTCCGATCGCCTTTGGACTGGTGCGGAGATAGAGGTGGTAATGAAGAAGTCTATCTCTACCGCTGCTTTCGCCGACCGCAAAGACGAAGATGGCCAGCGTGACTATACCATCACTCTGGAGGACTGGAACCATGCTATGGATGTGATCCGGCCTAATACCAGGGAGGTAGAGTACCAGACCAAACTGGCTCTGTTGTTCGCAGATGACATGGACTACGTTGCACCTGGTTGGAGAAACCTGTGGTCCGATCAAGACCAGCTGCGTCGTGATCTTGGTATAACGAAGGACCAGGAGGAGGACTAATGGCACGCGGGAATTGGGAGGACTTCACTAGTAAATGGGGCTTCAACGACGGTGAGTCTCTTGAAGACCGTGACTTCCGCGCTCGCGACATACTGGTCAGGCTGATTAACAAACAGCCGGAAATGAAGGCTGAACATGTCCGAGCGCTGGCTTTCGACAGACCAGGTGTCCACAATGCCTGCCTGATTCTGTTCGCCAAGGACCTGGGAGGAAGATCGGACGAGGAACTACTAGGGTTTCTCCTACAGAGTCCAGATGTTAACGAAGCGCATCTCCCCGACGACATGGAAGTCTACGTGGGAGACCTGATTGATGTGGCATACAGGAGGGCCAGGTACGCCAGCAGGAGGAAGACCAGTGCCTAGGACTACCAACATCCTATGCCCTCAATGCAAGCAGATTAAACCTCGTCTAATCAGTGCTGTAAACCAGGCTTTCAGGCAGGACAAACCGCTCTACTGCAGAGCGCCGCTCTGTTGTCAACACACTGTGCGCTAAATACAGCGTATCCAGAGCCTGCATCAATACGGCCGTGAGGATCTTTGTAGCGGCTACGGAAGGAGAACTCCCATTTATACTACAGTAGCCACAGTTACACCCAGGGAGGCCAGGGAGTGGTTGGAGACGAAGAACTTCCACAACCAGAGGCCTCTATCTCAGAACACCATCCAGAAGTACGCGCAGGAGATGAAAGCCGGCCGATGGAAGTTGAATGGGGAGGCTATCATCTTTGGCGTCTCCGGACGTCTCCTCAATGGACAGCACAGGCTGAAAGCTTGCGTGCTGGCCAACATGCCCTTCGACACTGTCATAGTCAAAGGGGCTGAAGACTCTACTTTCGACACCATCGACGATGGAAAGAGTCGCAACCTGGGTGATGTACTTGCCATCCGTGGAGAACACGGCGCATATGCCCTTGCATCAGGGCTACGCTTCGTCTGGGAGTACGGTACTGGGCAGTTCATGTCCAAAGTAGGATCAAGAAAGACCATTGGTACCAAACAGCTCCTCGAGAAGCTGCTGGATAAGCATCAAGGTATCAGAGCATCGGCCAGGCTAGTCAAGGCTCTGGAGAAGCGGCCTGGTGGGATACTTATCACACCATCACTGGCCATTGGATTGCATTACCTGTTCTCTCTGGTCGACGCTGAGAAGTCAGACGACTTCTTCTCAACATTCCAATCTGGACAGTCACTGGCGTCCGGCAATCCCATCCTAATGCTTCGTGCTAAGCTGATTGCGAGCACTAAAGAGGCGACTGTTATCAAGCGGGAGGCCATGTATTCTTACATGGTCATGGCTTGGAACGCTTACGTTGAAAGCAAGCCCCTCAAGAGGTTCGCATTCGCCGCTGACGGGAAGATGGTGGAGATTGCTGGCCTGCCACAAGATCTGATGAAAGGCCTACTGGATTAGGAAGACGCTTCTATGCTTGATTGGGACGCAATGGTACAACAGGCCATAATCGATGGACGTATGCCACCTGGTACGGTGCTGTACATTGTGCCCCAATACAGACGGAACGAACTGGGCGGCCTGGAATACGATGAAGAAGCAACTCTCAAAGCTAGCCTCCTTGTCACCAACATAGGTAAACCAGAAGGAGAACCATGAGCCTATACCATTTCTGCGCGCCCCAGTTTCTTGACGGGATTAGGGAACAAGGATTGATACTTGGTGGGACACCATTGACTATCAACTCAAAACTCGCATTTCTAAAGGGGACACAGTGGCTCACTACAGATGGGTCCTTCGATCAGTCATGGAACGGTAGGGTGAATATCAAGTATGATAGGTGCGCCTATCGATTCGATGTGAACATTCCCGACGATCGTCAGAAACATCTCTGGACTTGGCCCCAGTTGAAGCGCAGACTACAGATATCCCATGGAGTGGACTGCATACTAGAAGGCTTCGACGATCCCGAGTTCAGTCGTTCGGATGACTGGAGAATCTACCTAGGCATCGTCAGGCGTGAATGGCTGGGTGAGATAACGCCACGGCCAGGCGGGCCAAATAGTGATCTGAAAGCGGCCATCAAAGAAGCTGTCGCGGCTACTAAGATCGTGCCTCTACAGGAGGGAGAAGAATAGTGGGCTACGTCTACCTAATCCGGAATCTGGTCAACGGTAAGTGTTACGTTGGCAAGACCGAGCTATCTGTAGAGCATAGATGGAAGGAACATCAATGCTATGCCAGAAACAACTATGGCAACGCATTGGTTCACAAAGCTATCAGGAAGTACGGATCAAAGGGTCATGAGTTAACTTTGGACAATGTTCAAGTTACTCCGAACGGCTACCGTAATTGCCGTATCTGCAGAGCGATGCATTCACAACTAGCTAATGAGCAGAAGAAAGCTCAGAGACATGCCATAGGCCTAAAGTGCCCTGGCGTCAAACGAAAGGAGTCATAGAATGAGCTTCAAACTGTTCGACCATCTTTGACCCAGCAATCATCGACGACGAGACTTCGTCTGCTCGAGCCAGTCGTACACCAGCAGTATGGCCATCGGAGGCGTCTGCGATAAGGGTAGATCGCAGCTTGTTCCCGATCGTCGGAACGTGCATGAGGAAGTCCCTATATCGACAGATAGGGTGGCCAAAGAGAGTCGAAGGCCAGGCTGCCGGCCCATGGAAGTGGATCGTCGGACGAGCCATTGAAGACAAACTCACCGAACTGGCTAAGTATCAGTCAACTGCCGCTGGCATTGAGAACATATACGTAGCCAATGGCGTTCGGCTGTATGTTCCTGAACTGTATCTGCCCATCGAGATAGATATCATCGTCAAAGACCCGGAGACTAACAGAGGCTGGGTAGTTGAGAGCAAGAGCTATAGCGACAGTTATCCGGCTATGAAGCAGATCGAGAAGGATCGGCGGCCGAAGGATGAGAACCTCATCCAGACTTGTATCTACCTGCTGGAGACACAGACAGGCAAACGACTCAAGGAGCTTATTCATAAGTCTCTTGAAGAGCGCACGGTTCTCGATGGGGTTGGAAGGCCGCATCGGAACCGTTGTGAGGCCAACCTCGAGATGCTGGATCAGATGGACGATGGCCCAGTAGGTTGCAAGCTAGTATACATAGGTCGCGGAAGTCTGGCCCGTACAGAGATGGACATTGAGATCTATGAGTCCGCCGACGGCTTCCACTATCCAATGGTCGACGGCGTGCCGTACCAGTTGTTCACTATTGAGTCTATCTACGAGCGCTTCCGTACCGCACAGAACTACTGGTTCCGCATGAGACAGGAAGCGGTAGACAGGTTGGAGAAGAAGGGCATTGTTCCTCCTCCTACCATCAACCTAATCCTCAATAGAGGCGATATCAGCGCTCCATTCACTGAAACTAGGTCTATTACGGTCGAAGACCAGGCAGCTGAGGACAAATACTACCAGCTATTGGAAGATGAAGTCCGCAATCTGCCGGACTCATTTATGCCACCGCCTGAGTACGAATGGTCTTACTCTCCAGAGAGAGTTGAGGAGCTTGGTAAGGCCGGCATCATCGGCAAGACCAAGCTGGCTGATTATAAGGCCAAGACCAAGAAGGGCACTCCGGTTCTATTGGGCGATTGGCAGTGCTTGCTCCCAGGCACTCCTATCGAACTATCAAGCGGTACCTTCTACGGTATAGAAGATGTACCGATCGGACATCTAACCACTCTTGGTGTTGTGACCAATAAGGTTAGCAAACCAATTGACAGAGAAGTGGTTATGGTGAAGCCGTTCAACCTTCTACCTCTGTATTTAACCCACGACCACACAGTCAAGGTTGCGGACGGAAGCTTCGTCGAGGCAGGTAAGTTACTGGAAATGCGCGGTGTGCATCGTGGCAACTACGGGGACGAAATGGTAGTGCCCTTCAACACTACCGAAACCGAGATCTCGTTGACTGACGAAGAACTGGAGATCGTTGGGTTGTGGTTAGCAGAAGGGCACTGGCACATGAAGAACAAAGCCGGTACGAAGCACTTCAAATGCGGGTTCACGATACATCCAGATGAAGAGTACCAAGCCGAAGCCATTAAGATATGGGCCAGCAAATACACTAACCGGTGGGGATCTCCTGCTACGACAACCGACAGAGTTAAGACCGACCCTCGCAATGGAAATCACTACCGTGTGCTTACAGTGAACTCTGTTGAAGCGACCGGGTTCCTATCGCAGTGGGTTCGGGGGCAAGATGCGCACACCAAAAGCCTTACGTCTGCTGTTCGCACCGCTACCCAAGAGCAGCAGCTAAAGCTCCTATCCGGCATGGTTATGGGAGATGGGTGTAGAACAACTATGCGCACAACCCACATGAACGTGTACTCCACTGTTTCCAGACAGTTAGCACTTGACGTTCAGCGTTTGCTATGGAGATCGGGCAAAGTAGCGGGTGTTACTACTCAACATAACGGTGGAAGTTATCCAAACTCTGGCACTATATATCATGTCCGCTGGTATGACACTACAAGCTGGGCTTCTCGTATCGAAGACGGGGTGTTCTACACAAAGATCTACTCCGTCGATCGGAACGTTGAGTATGACGGCCCTGTATATGATCTAACAATCGACGGATCTCACGAGATTCCAACAGCGAGTGGAGTTGTTCACAACTGTCACTACTGCCAGTATGCCAAGACTGGTTGCATTACCAGGCAGAAGCCTGAACTTGCATATGCCTCCTATGACTTCGCTAACATTGATGACGACGTTGATGTCAAGATTGGATAAACCATGCCTGTTATCGAA
>Ga0182030_10013689_pt1 | contig 16110 bp, 14 predicted proteins | sample 812S3MmetaG_FD_121299 | JGI IMG/M metagenome (GOLD analysis project Ga0182030, IMG submission 121299) | Permafrost microbial communities from Stordalen Mire, Sweden - 812S3M metaG (Illumina Assembly) | ecosystem: Environmental > Terrestrial > Soil > Wetlands > Permafrost | place: Sweden...
AGCCGCCACGAAGTACCTCGCCGGATTGGACGGGTCATTGGGAGCGACCGCGATCTACGTCGTCGAGGAGACCGGTCGCATTGCGAACGGGCGGCTTTGAACCACCGAAGCGACGTAGCGGACCTTTGCTCCTGCCTCGCGTCGTCGCGATCGTTAGGCAGGTTCTCGCTTCCGGCCCATTGCAGAGGCTCGCGCGCCCGGGTTGTGTTCGAAGACGTCCGAGGACGGAGACCGTTGTGTCAATTCGTCGCAGTCCTGCGGCGCGCGAAGGTCGGATGATCTCACTGAAGCTTCTGGCGAAAGCGGAATTCTTCCGACGAAATCGGTCGATTCGCGGGGCCAGCTCCCTATCCTGAATTCCGCGGCGACCTCCTCGCATCGCTTTGAGGGGCAAATTGTCGCCGCAGGCGTAAATCCCTCGTTAACCATCCTCGCCCGGCGTCCCTCACGTAGCGGAATAGTGACTTGAGTGCGGGGGCAATTCGGTGCAGTCGGTCGATACGCCTTACGTCCTGTCCTTGATGGGCAGTCTGACGACGCCCCGGGCCGAGGCCATTCATTCGGAAGCGCTCGCGGCTCTGAGCAGCCATCCTAACGTAGCGATCGATTGCTCGAACGCCAGCGAAATGGATGTCGCCTTCATCCAGATTCTCGTCGCCGCGAACCGCTTCGCCTCGCAATCCGGCAGGACCGTGGCGCTGGCCTCGCCTCCCTCCGGACTCCTTGCTGAGACCTTGAATCGCTGCGGCTTTTCCTTGCCGATGCGGCCGACGACCGCGCTGGCGGAAGTGCTGTCCCTGCCTTCAGCGTGAGCGCAATGAAAACGATCCTCGCGGTGGATGACTCGGCGAGCGTCCGCCATATGGTCAAGATCACGCTCACCGCCGCCGGTTATCAGGTGATCGAGGCGGGCGACGGTCGCGAAGGCTTGACCCAGGCCAAAGGCAATGCGGTCGCCATGATCGTCACCGATCTCAACATGCCCAACATGAACGGCCTCGAGTTCATCCGCGAGGTGCGAAAGCTGCCGCCCTATCGCGGCGTTCCGATCGTGTTCCTGACGACCGAGTCAGACGACGGCATGAAGCAACAGGCCAAGGCCGCCGGCGCCACCGGCTGGATCACCAAGCCCTTCAGGCAGGAACAACTCCTCGCCGCTGCAAAGAAGTTTTTGGGATGAACGAGAACGCTGATCCCGCCGACATCTTCCGCCAGGAGTCGGCGGAACTGCTCGAGCAGCTCGAACAGGCGCTGCTCGATCTCGAGCAAAGGCCCGCCGACCACGATCTCATCGATACGGCGTTTCGCGCCCTCCATACGATCAAGGGCTCGGGCGCGATGTTCGGCTTCGAGCAGGTCGCCGCTTTCACCCACGAATTCGAGAGCGCGTTCGATCGGATTCGCAAGGGCGAGACCGCCCCCGATCCGGAGCTGATCGCGATCGCGCTCAACGCCAAGGACTTCATCCGAGCGCAGATCGAACGGCCGGAAGAGACCGACGCTGTCATCGGCGTCTGTATCCTCGCCGACCTGCGCAAACTGTTCGCCGATGCGCAGGCTCGCGCGCCGATCGAGACGCCGGCGGGGACCGCGAGCAAGCCGTTCGACAAGCCGGCCGCCAGGCAGACGACCTGGCGTCTCGCGTTCCGCTTCAACAAGGACCTACTGATCAACGGCAGTAATCCTCTGCTCCTGCTTGACGAGCTACGTGGTCTCGGTGACTGCCGGGTCGCGGTCCATTGCGACCGCGTGCCGCCGCTCGGCGAAATGGAGCCGGACGCCTGCTATCTGGAGTGGGAAGTCGTCCTGACCATGGCGCATCCGCGCAGCGCCATCGACGACGTCTTCATGTTTGTCGCCGACGACATGGAGCTGAAGGTCGAGGCCGCCGACGCCGCCGCAGCCGAATCGACGGTCGCCGCGCCGGAGACCGCGGCCCCGGCTCCGCAAGCAGCGACGTCCCCGCCGCCGGCGCACGTCGATCATGCCGGCGGAACGTCCGAGACGGCGGCCAAGCGCGCCGGCGGGGTGGAAACCTCGACCATCCGCGTCCCGGCGGAACGGCTGGACGAAATGATGGATCGCGTCGGCGAACTCGTCATCGCCCAGGCGCGGTTGACGCAGCTCGCTTCTGCCGGCGGCGGCGCCATGGGCGTTGCGGAAGAAATCGAACGTCTGACCTCGGCGCTGCGCGACGCGATGATGGGCATCCGCATGGTGCCGATCGGCTCGCTGTTCGGACGCTTCCGCCGCCTTGTTCACGACCTGTCGCGCGATCTCGGCAAGGAGATCGACCTGACGACGGCCGGCGAAGAAACCGAGCTCGACAAGACGATGATCGAGCGGCTCGCCGACCCGCTCGTCCACATCATCCGCAACGCCGCCGATCACGGCCTCGAAGATTCCGAGACCCGCGTCGCGGCCGGCAAGCCGCCGGCGGGCCATATCAATCTGGTCGCGCGTCACGCCGGCGCCGAAGTGCTGATCAGCGTCAGCGAAGACGGACGCGGTCTCGACGCGCAGCGCATCCGCGCCAAGGCGGAGGAAAACGGCCTGATCGCCGCCGGCGCGGCGCTGTCCGACGCCGAGCTCTATCAAATGATCCTCCGGCCAGGTTTCTCGACCGCCAAGCAAGTCTCGGCGCTCTCGGGCCGCGGCGTCGGCCTGGACGTCGTCAAGCGCACGATCGAGGGTATGCGCGGTTCGATCGACATCGCGACCGAAGCCGGCAAGGGGACGGAGATCACCCTGCGCCTGCCGCTGACGCTGGCGATCATCGAGGGTCTGCTGGTGCGCGTCGCCGACGCGCGCTACGCCATTCCGCTGACCGCGGTCGAGGAATGCGTCGAACTCTCCCAAGCCGACGCGACGCGCTCGAAGGGGCGCAGTTTCCTCAACATTCGCGGCGAGCTGGTGCCGTTTCTGCGCCTGCGCGAATTGTTCGACGAACCCGGCGAGGCCGACGCGCATCAGAAGGTCGTCATCGTCGCCGTCGCCGACACCCGCGTCGGCCTGGTCGTCGACCAGATCATCGGCAGCCACCAGACGGTGATCAAGTCGCTGTCCAAGCTGCACGCCGACGTGCCGAGTTTCTCCGGCGCGACCATTCTCGGCGACGGCGCCGTCGCCCTCATCCTCGACGTGCCGCACCTGATCGCGCTCGGCCAGGCGCGCGAGACGCGGATGCAATCCTCGACTGTGGAGTTGGCGCGATGACCGAGGTCGAGGAATCCTCCCGTCAGGTGCTCATGCTCGGCCTTGCCGGCGAGATGTTCGCGCTCGACGCCACACAGGTTCGCGAGATTCTCGATCCCATTCCCGTTACACGGGTGCCGGGCGCGCAGCCCTATGTCGCCAGCGTGCTCAACGTGCGCGGCAAGGTGATCCCGCTCGCCGATCTGAGGGTGCGCTTCGGCATGCCGCCGGCCTCAATCACCCCAGACTCGCGCTTCATCGTTCTCGAAATCGAGCTGGCCGGCGAGCCGACGACCATCGGCATCGTCGCCGACAAGGTCTACGAGGTCACCGACCTCGACACCTCGACGCTGCAGAAAGCGCCGCCGATCGGTATGCGCTGGCGGCCGGAGTTCATCGCCGCAATCGCCAAATGGAAGGACGAGTTCATCATCGTCCCGAACATGAAACAGATCTTGAATTGAGATAGAGGGGGCCAATCCATGCGAGTCTCGGTTAAGGCAAAACTGGCGGGCGCCTTCGGCGCCGTCATCATTCTGACCATGGTCACGGGCGGCCTAGCTTACATCAAGCTCAATCAACTGGCGGCCACCAGCGCCGACCTCGTCGTCGTGGCGGGTCGGGGCGACAAGGCGGCCGACATTCAGACTGCGATCCTCAACGAGGTTCGGGCGGAAAAGAACCTCATCATCGCCTCGAACGACGCCGACATCGCCCAGTATGCGGCTGAAATCAAAAAGCAGCGCGACAGCGCTCTGCGGTTGAACGCTGAAGTGCTGGCCGCGACGACGGAAGAGGGCAAGAATCTGCTCGGCAAATTCTCGGTCGCCTATCAGAAGATGAACGCGGTCGAGGACAACGTCGTCAAACTCGCCGAGCTCAATTCCGCCAATCGCGCCGACCAGTTCTGGCGCGGCGAAGGCGTCGCGGCGACGAAGGGGTTCAACGACGCGCTCGACGCGGCGATCGCTTCCATCAGCCGCGCGCCCGCCTCGGTGGAGACCGGACGGGCGCTGTTCGCGCTGCAGACCGTCAGACTCGACGGGGTGCGCGCGTTGAGGGTGTTGTACCAGGCGATTGCGGCTTCTAACGAGGACGAGCTGGCGGGTTACCTCAAGGATCTCTCGCAGATGGTCGAGACGCTCGCCAAGTCGACCCAGCAGGCGTCGTCGCAAATATCGGCGCTCGGATTGCCGACCGAAGATATCACCGCGCCAGTCGACCGCGTCGTCAAGGCGCTGGCGCGATCGTCAGAGATCGTGCGCGAGGGCGGTCACATCAAAGCCGCGACCCTGTCGTGGACGGAGGGGAGAGCCGCCATCGCTGAAACGACGGAGGCAATCGGCGAGTATGTCGACGCGGTCAAGAAGGTGATGGCCGATTCGGCCGCGCAAGCGGCCCAGGACGCCAACTTAGCCGAGCTTATCCTCACCGCCACGGTGCTGGCGTCGCTGCTGATCGCCGTCGGCGCGGCGCTGTGGATCTCACTCAGCATCAGCCGCGGCCTGAGCCGCGCGGTCGGCCTGGCGGACGCCGTGGCGATCGGCGACCTCAGCCACAAGATCGAGATCTCCAGCAACGACGAGGTCGGCGATCTGGTGAAGTCGCTCAACGCGATGACGGCCAATCTCAACGCCACCGCGACGGTCGCCGACGCGATCGCCGGCGGCGATCTGACGGTCGAGGCGAATCGCGCTTCCGACAAGGATCGCCTCGGCATCGCCCTCGAACAGATGCTGGACAAGCTTCGCAGAGTTGTCAGCGAGGCGCTGGCGGCGGCGCAGAACGTGTCGTCAGGCAGTCAGGAGCTGGCGGCGAGCGCCGACCAGCTTTCGCAGGGCGCGACCGAACAGGCCTCGTCGACGGAGGAAGCTTCGTCGTCAATGGAGCAAATGGCCGCCAACGTGAAGCAGAACGCCGACAACGCCAGTCAGACGGAGAAAATCGCGCGCCAATCGTCGCTCGACGCCGAGGCAAGCGGCGTCGCGGTGGCGCGGGCCGTCAAGGCGATGGAGACGATCGCCGAGAAGATCACCATCGTTCAGGAAATCGCCCGCCAGACCGATCTGCTGGCGCTCAACGCGGCGGTCGAGGCGGCGAGGGCCGGCGAGCACGGCCGCGGCTTCGCGGTCGTCGCCTCGGAGGTTCGCAAGCTCGCCGAACGCAGCCAGGCGGCCGCGCAGGAGATCGGCACGCTGTCGATCGAAACGGTGAAATCGGCGCAGGAGGCCGGCGAAATGCTGACCCGCCTGGTGCCCGACATCAAGCGCACGGCGGAATTGGTCGAGGAAATCACCGCCGCCAGCCGCGAGCAGGACGTTGGCTCGTCGCAGATCAATCAGGCGATCCAGCAACTCGACCAGGTGACGCAACAGAACGCCGCCGCCTCGGAACAAGTGTCGTCGACCTCGGAGGAACTGACCTCGCAGGCCGAGCAGTTGCAGGCGACGATCGCCTATTTCAAGATCGACGAGGCTGGCTCGGCGGTGCACGCGATCGATGGCGCGGTCACCAAACTCAAGGCCAAAGTCGCCACGATGAAGACCGCCGCCGCTCATCCGGCGCCGAAGGCTGCGGCGCACAAACCGAAATCACCCGCAGCGGGCGGCAAGGGCTTCGCGCTCGAGTTGCAGGCCGAAGAGGACGAGACGGACGCGCATTTCAAGCGCGCCTGACGACGACGTGTCGCACTGACGACGCCGGAATGGGAATGAATCATGGCGCAAGCGATCCAATATCTCACCTTCGGTGTCGACAAGGAGCGCTTCGCCCTGCCGGTCGAGCAAGTGCAGGAAATTCTCGATCTGCGGGCAGTTTCGCGCATTCCCCATGCGCCCGATTATGTCGTCGGGCTCATGGACGTGCGCGGGGTGGGAATGCTGCTGATCGATCTTCGCGCCAAGTTCGGTCTGGCGCGGGTCGAGGCGACCAATCGAACGCGGGTCATCGTCGCCGACACGTTGATCGAGGGAACCAAATCGCGCGTCGGCCTGGTCGCCGATTGCGTGTTCGAAGTGACCGATCTCGGCGGCGGCGCGTTCGAACCGCCGCCGGCGATCGGCAGCCGCTGGCGGGCGGACTACATCGTCGGCATCGGCCGCCACGGCGCGGATTTCGTCATCGTCCTCGACCTCGAACAATTGCTGGGAAGCGACGCGCCGCTTATTGCCTCGGCGGCGTAGAACGCGTCGCCCGCGTCGGCCGCGCGATTGTTGGTGTTGTGTTGTCGTAGCGTAAAGGGTGGCGTACCGCCATGACTGATCAACTTCAGGAACGGCATTTCACTAGGCTTTCTAAGCTCATGGAGGAGCACACCGGCATCCGTCTGCCGCCAGGCAAACGAACGATGGTCGAAGGTCGTCTGCGCAAGCGAATTCGAGCGCTTGGCCTCACGCGGGTCGAAGATTACGGCCACGCGATTTTCGAAGGCGGCAAGCTGGATGACGAGTTCGTCCACCTGATCGATTGTGTGACGACCAACAAGACAGATTTCTTCCGCGAACCGGACCATTTCGCCTTCCTGCGGGAAAGGGCGCTGCCGATGCTGGCGAGTCTGAGGAGCGGCGCGCATTCGCCGTTCAAGTTCTGGAGCGCCGCCGCGTCGATCGGCGCCGAGGCTTACACCATCGCCATGGTCGCCGCCGAAGCGCTCGGACTCGAGGGGCATCGCTTCTTCGTTCTGGGCACCGACATCAGCACCGAGGTGATCGCCCAGGCGCAGCGCGCCGTCTATCCCGCGCCGATGATCGACCCCGTGCCGCCGCGGCTGCGCGAGCGCTACGTGATGCGCGCGATCGACGCGCAGCGCCAGGAAGTGCGGATCGTTCCCGAACTGCGGCGCATGGTCCGCTTTCACTGCCTCAACCTGATGGACCCGACCTATCGGGTCGATCGCGACTTCGACGTGATCTTCTGTCGTAACATTCTTATCTACTTCGCCAAGGCGACGCAGGACGCCGTGCTCAAACGCCTCTGCAATCACTTGCGCAAGGGAGGCTTTCTATTCCTCGGGCATTCGGAGTCGCTCGCCGGCGCCGAACTCGGCGCGATGCGGCAGATAGCGCCGACCATCTTTTGCCGCATGGCGTGAAAGGACATCATGACGGCCACGAACCGTAAGATCCGCGTCCTCGTCGTCGACGATTCAGCATCGGTGCGGCAGACGCTGTGCGCGATCATCGACGCCGCTCCCGACATGGAGGTCATGGCGACCGCAGGCGATCCGTTCATCGCCGCGCAACGAATCAACGAAGAGGTTCCCAACGTCATAGTCCTCGACGTCGAGATGCCGCGCATGGACGGCGTCACCTTCCTGCGCAAGATCATGGCCCAGCGGCCGATCCCAACGGTCTTGTGCTCGACGCTGCTCGAAACCGGCTCGGAAACGCTGCTCGAGGCGCTCGACGCCGGCGCCGTTGACGTCATCCTCAAGCCGCGGGTCGACACCAAGCAGTTCCTCAACGAATCGCAGGTGCGCATCTGGGACTCGATTCGGGCGGCGGCCAAGGTGACGTTCAGGGGATCTCGCGTGGCGTCGCTCCATACGGTTCAGAAGAAACTGAGCGCGGACGTCATCATGCCGCCGCCAATGGCGACCCGCGCGATGTCCCGTACGACCGATCAGGTCGTCTGCATCGGCGCGTCGACCGGCGGCACCGAATCGTTGCGCGAAGTGTTGACGGCGCTTGCGCCCAATAGTCCGGGAATCGTCATTGTCCAGCATATGCCCGAGCTGTTCACCGCCGCCTTCGCACGGCGGCTGAACGGATTGTGCCAGGTCGACGTGAAAGAGGCGGAGGATGGCGATCAAGTGATCGCCGGCCGCGTGCTGATCGCGCCGGGCAATCGCCACATGCTGCTGCAACGAAGCGGCGCCCGCTATCATGTCGCGATCAAGGACGGTCCGCTGGTTTCGCGCCATCGACCTTCGGTCGACGTTCTGTTCCGTTCGGCGGCGCAATATGCTGGGGCGAACGCACTCGGCGTCATCATGACTGGTATGGGCGACGATGGGGCGCAGGGCCTTCTCGAAATGAAGAAGGCGGGCGCGGCGACTGTGGCGCAGAACGAGCAGAGCTGCGTCGTTTTCGGCATGCCGAAGGAAGCGATCGCCCTTGGCGCAGCCGACAAGATTGTGCCGCTGTCGGCGATCGCCGCCGAGATCCAGCAGTTGCGGGTCGGGGCGTGAATATGGCTGAGCCGAGGGAGGCGACGATCGCGACGAGGCCGGGATCGCTGGCGGCGGGATTCTTGCGGCAGACCGCAGACACCGTCAGCCGGACGTTTTCACCCTGCGAACGAAGCTGCCTCGACATTGGAGCGCGGCTCGGCGACGCCATTCCGGTGTTGAGCGACCTGTCGGGGCTGTTTCAGGAACTGTCGACATCGCTCGAAAGCAAAGAGCTGCGCGCCGCCGGCCTCGATCTGCAGACCGTTTCCGAGCAGATCGAAGCGACCGCCAATGACCTGTCAGGGGAGAGCCAGGCGCTGGTCGACCTCGTTGCGTTGAACCAGGCGATTGCGGAGCGCATCGCCAATCTGTCGGAGAACGGGCGAACGATCTCGATGCTCGTGTTCAACGTCAAAATCGAAGCGGCGTCGCTGAGCGGCCTGGGCGAGGACATGCGCGGCTTTGTCGAAGGGCTGCACGAGCTTGCTAAGCGGGCGCAGCAGGCGCTCGACCAGTACCGGTTCACCCATGGCAGGCTCTATGATCTGCTGCACGGCTCGAGCGAGGCGCAGAAGCGTTTTCAGGAAAGTCATCAGGCGCGCCTGCTGTCGATCGCCGGCGAGATCGCCGCCAGCGTTGCGGCGGTGGCGGATCGGCGGCGGAAAACCGCCGAAGCCTTGTCGGAAATCGGCTCGCGATCGCAGCGCGTCAGCGCCCAGATCGGTCAATGCGTGATGGCGCTGCAAGTCGGCGACAGCACGTGCCAGCGCATCGAACACGTGCGTCAGGCGCTGCATCTCGCCGCGCAAGGGCTGGAGCCGGGCGCGGCGGACGGCGTCTGGGCCGAGTCGTATGGAACCGCCGACCGCGAGACGAAAAATGCAGCGGTCGTCGGGATCTGCCGTCTGCAATCGCGTCAGCTCGACGCGGCGCTCGCCGACTTCGCCAGCGAAATGGAAACGATTGCAGCGGCGCTGCGAGGGCTGCTCGTTGACGCCGGCGAACTCGCGACGCGCGAGCGGGCTTTGTTCGGCTCGGGCGGCAGCGGCGGCGATTCCTTTCTCGAAACGCTCGAACACAGGTTGGAGGCGGCGCGCGCGATCATGGAGGAATGTCGCCAGGCGCGGGCCATTGTCGACAGCGCCGCGGCGACAGTCAGCGCAACAATGGCGGATCTCGACCACCGCACGGCGAACCTGTCCGACATCATCATCGACGTGACGATGATCGGCACAAACGCGCTGCTGAAGTCGAGCCGTCTCGGCGATCGCGGAAAAGGTCTGAGCGTCATCGCGCAGGAACTGCGCAGCTACGCCGCGAAAATCGTCGAGGGCGTCGAAGCGCTGCCGGCGGCGCTTCGCGAAGTCGCCGCGTTCGTCGAGCGGTTCGCGGAACGCGGCCGGGCGCGCGGCGCGGATCACCTGAACGCTTTGGATCAACGCATAGTCAGCGCAATCGAGCCGTTCAAGGCGAACGGAAAGGCCATGACCGACGCCCTGTTGCGGCTCGAGCGGGAGACGACGATGGTCGGCGCCTTGTTGGGCGAGGCGGCCGGCCGTCTGGCCGGCGATCGCGGCGACATTGGAATCTCGCTGCGGAACGCCATCGCCGAGATCGATTCGCTGGCGGCTGGAATCGGCGACGCCGAGGAATGGATGGTCGGCTGGGGCGATAGGCTCGACCGTTTGCTGCGCGGCGCCTACACGATGGCTTGCGAGCGCCAGATCCACGAGTCGTTTCTCGGCGAAGCGGCGTCCGACGCCCCCCGTCAGCCCTGCGCCGCCGGGAAGCGCCCGTACGAAGGCGACGAGCCGGTCGCCGCCGTGGCCTAGACCGGACTTTCCTCGAGCGGTCGGCGCGCTGGCGAAGGACCAAGCGTCTCGATCGGCGGATCGGGGCGCCGGCGGTCGGTCATCCATAACGATAAAACGTCTTCAGCGAGCAGCGCGTAGTCCGTCGCCGCCCGCGATTGCGGACGATAAAGCCGCACCGGCATCCGCGAGCCGAACGCTTCGGCGAGCGAGACGTCGGTTCTGATGCCGCGAAGGATGCGCTTGGGGCCGAATTCCTTCAGCAGTTTCGCCAGCACAATGCGTTGCAGGTTGGTGCGAATGTCGATCTGAACCGGGACGATCGCCAAGTCGGTAAAGCGCCGATTGACCATGGACGCGACTTTGAAGAGGACTTTGGCGAAGCGGACGATGCCGTCATAGGCGAGATGATGGAGCTGGGTCGGAATCAGCACGTATTGCGCCGCCGTCAGCGCCGCGACAGTGGTGACGTCGATCGACGGCGACGTATCGACGACGATCGCGTCGTAGCGCTCCTCGAAGGCCGCAAGCCCTCGCGCCAGGCTGAGCGGATCGTTGAGGGCGCGGTGCACGTCGAATTCGTGATCGGCGGGCAGCACATCGACGTCCGTCACGCAACTCGTCTTCACCGCCGCCGCCAGATCGACGGGGCGACCGCCGAAAATCTGGTGAATGGTCGGTTCCGAGCGCGAGGCGACGGCATCCAAGCCCAACCCGGCGTGCCCCTGGGGATCGAGGTCGACGACCAGCACGCGGCGGCCGTGGCCGGCCAATTCGCACGCCAGGTTGACCGCGGTCGTCGTCTTGCCGACGCCGCCCTTGCGGTTTGCGATGGCGATGATCCGGGCGGTCATCTCGCGCCCTTCGCGATTACCGTGTCGCGGCGTGCGGCAGGCCGCCTCTCGCATCGACTAGCTTTCTTGCGCATCGCCTGCCGTGAAATGGGAAGCGGCTTCGGTCGTCTCGGCCGAAGCGTGGGGCCCGGTCATCTCAGTGTAGCCGGAGAAGAATGCGTCAAGGCAGGCCGGATCGAAATGGCTGCCGCGCTCGGCCTCCAGAATCGCCAGCGCGCCGGCGATCGGAAGCGCCTTCTTATACGGCCGCTCGGTTGTCAGAGCGTCGAAGACGTCGGCGATCGCGACGATGCGAGCGGCGAGCGGAATGGTCTCGCCAGAGAGGCCGTGTGGATATCCCTTGCCGTCCCATCGCTCGTGGTGGCCGCCGGCGATCTGCGCCGCCAGCTTGATCAGATCCGACCCACTACCGCGAAGAATGCGCTCGCCGATCTCGGCATGGGTCTCGATGATCGCCCGTTCGTCGTCGTCGAGACGACCTGGCTTCAAGAGAACCCCGTCAGGGATCGCCACTTTTCCAATGTCGTGCAGCGGCGACGCGAGATAGATGCTGTCGCATTCCTGCCGCGAAAGTCCCAGGCGCTCGGCAATCATACGGCTGAACTTCGCCACCCGGAGCGTGTGATCGTTGGTGTCGTTGTCGCGGTATTCGAGCGCCTTCGACAGACGGAACACCATCTCCTCTTCGCGCGCGAGGAGGGCTTGCGTCGCCTTCTCGATCTCGCGGTCCTGCTCCGCCACATGGTCGTCGAGCTTGCGCAGAGCGTCGGACAGTTTGATCAGGTTGCGCAGCCTGACTTTGAGTTCCACCGGGCTCTGCGATTTGCTCAAGAAGTCGGTCGCTCCCGCTTCAAGCGCCGCAAGCCGGACGGCGTCGTCGCTCGTCGCCGTCAGCATGACCATCGGGACTTGCCCATGGCCTTCCGTCGCCCGCATCCTGCGAATGAAGGTGATCCCATCGACTTTTGGCATGATGTGATCGACAATCACCATGTCAAATCTGTGCTGAAGCGCAGCGGCCAGCGCCGCTTCGGGGTCGAGAAACGCCATCGCGCGAACGCCGGAATCCCGTTCGATCAACTGCTGCAGGTGCAGCAGGCTGCTTCGACTGTCATCGACGATCATAGCGAGCACGAGAGAGCGCCCCTTCTGCAACCGTCTCGTTCGGCAGCCCAGAGTTCTGAGACGCCCCCGACTCGAACCGCGGCCAACGCTGAATTTCACGAAACGCGTAGACAACACGTTGATGGAATCACACTTACTTTGAATTCATAATGGAGATATCGCCAAGATGAAAGGAAAGAGCAGGAGCGCCGACGGCGAGGCGTTCGGGCGCCTCGCGCGACAAGCAAGACCGCATGCAAGAGGCGGTCAATTTCCATGAGTAAACTCGAAGCCCTCGTCGCTGACCATCTTGTCGAAAGACGGTTCCAAACGGAGCGGTTGACGGCGATCTTGGCCTCCGTTGTCGCGCGCTGCGCTGAACGGGCCACCCAAATCGACATGCGCGTCGCCGCGCTTCAAACCGAAGCAGCTGAGGCCGAACGAAAGCCGAAGCGGCGTTACAAGATGGTCGAGGCCGGGGTCGCCGATCTCGACGATATCCTGAAGGATCGCCTCGGATCCATAAAACTTGATCGGAACCGTTCGAGAATCGCTCTGGAATGGGTCAGGCCTCCGAACGCTCATCCGGCGCCCTTCGAGCCCGAGTCGATCGAGAGATTTAGCCGAGCCATGAGAGAAAATATCACCTCTGGAAGGATCCTGTTCCGGAAGGCGTATATCCAGTCGGTCGTCGATCGGATCGACGTGGACGACAGCATGATCCGCATTCTGGGCGGTAAGGCGACGCTCGAGCAAGCCATCGCCCGTCGGGTGGTCGGTTCGGTGGGTGTTCGCAGTTTTGAACAGAATTGGCGTCCCGGAAGGGAATCGAACCCCTGACCCCAGGTTTAGGAAACCGATAATGCCGGCCGGGAATCCTAGCCCGCAGCGACGAGTCATCATTAAATCAGTAGTTTAATGTGACATGCGATGACAGGGGATGTCAGGAAAGGGCGCATTTCGAGGTTAAAAATGGGACCGAAATGGGACCGCGGCCGTCCCAGCGGGTAGCTGTTTTGATCCGACCGGCTCTTCGCAATTCGGCGCTACCCCCCCCACGGTTGGCATGCGACTGGCGATAAGGTGAAGCGGCTGGTCGTTTATTCAGTGCCTATCCGATTAACGCAGACACCCCCTACACATAGAGGCGATTAGACACCTCAGTTAGCGTCAGCAATGCGCCCACCTTGGTCGTTCAACCAATGCTTGCCACATCCCAGAAGCGGACGCTGGGGCGACGACCGCGCTCGCCTGAAGTGAATGCCATTTGACCTGGGGCCTGAACCCGATCGGCGTCATAATGCCACAGACGCATGTCTGGCGGCCTGAGATCGGGCTCTCGAGCGCCGATGGCTTCGGCTCAGTCCCGCATCGCTCCGGCCAGCAGCAGAAAAGGCGGGCGGCGGCGGCGCAGCTTGCCGAGCAGGTGACGGCTTCGACAGAGACGGGTCGACATCTCGACAGCGAATGACGCCTCGAATTCGGCGCTGCGCGACAACTTGCCGCGTCACGTGGACCGGCGGCCAGGACGTTGCGACCGGCGGTCGACAGACGACAGGCTGGGCCCGTCGAAAGCCTCCGAGATCAATGCGACAGCGCCCAGCGACCGGCCGCTTGACCATTGCTTTGCAGGGCGTCGTCGACGCGGTTCTCGTCATCTTTAGCGTCACAACGTGACCAAGTCCGCCGAGCGTCGCCTGTTGCAATCGCGTTCTGAGCACGAGCAATGTGACGTGCGAGAATCATTGGCGCTTGGGGCGCAGCAAGCTCGCATTCGAGGGGGGCGTCATGTTTCTGAGCACGTTCAGCGTTGTCGCTGTCGAAATGAATCGCCGGCCCATTTTCCAGTCATGCGCATTCGCGCTTGTCGGCCTGATCGCCGCCGCGTCCGCGGCTAACGCGTCGTGTACATTTTCTTCCGGCCCGGGTTATCGCCCTGAGCAGAACGACTCGGTCACCATCGAATTGACCTGTGATATGAGTGGCGCGAAGCATTTTAGGAATATCCCCGGGCAGGGCTATGTCATGACGGGTATTTCTGTCGTCTCGAAGCCGCACAATGGGGTGTTGAAGGCTTGGGAAAATAGATCCTGGTCTTATATACCGAAGGCGCTCGGCTCAGACTCATTTTCAACCAAGCAATGCGCAATTCGCAACGATAGCACATCGGGTTGCAGCGTATTACATTACAATGTTACTATACAATAACCAATGCCTGACTCCGCGTGGGCCGACGAGGGCGTCTCGGACGGCGATCTTCCAGCAGCGCGCCGAACTGCGAACGTCAATCTCAGGACCGTGCCCGCATTGACCTTGGCAAGCGAACGACGACCGTCGCGAAGGTCGGATCGAGGCGCTGAGGGGGCCAGAGGCGAGGTTCGCTTCGTCGTCACGGCTTTGGCGGTCGCGGTCGCGCCAATCCGCGGCGCTCCCGCGGGACCTGCCAGAAAAGCATTTCATCGCGGCGACGTCGCGCACAATGAAAAGTCGCCATCTTCAAACAACGCATAATCGGGGGAAGCGATGTTGACTCGACGAACGCTCATGATTGCGGCCATTTCTGCAAGCTTGACCGGCGTCGCGAACGCCGACTCTGGCGGCGCAAAACGGTTCCTGGGAAAATGGTCGGGCTATTGGGAGGGAAAATGGCCAATGAGTCTTGAGGTCGTAAGCGTAAAAGGCGCCAACGCGAGTGTAATTTACACTTGGCCCGATGGGAGCGCCCAAAACAGCGGGACAATATCCGGCAATACGATGAAAGTCGGGCCGTACATTACCCTGACTCTGTCGGGGCCCAACCAGGGGGTCGCCAACGGAGATTTTCCCACCGCGCACCGAACTGCGGACGTCACCCGCTAGTAGGCGGTGTGGACACCTATCGCAGCCATACGACGATGGCTGCGAGGGTGACGACGGCGCGGTATTGTGGACGGTCTTTTCGAAGCGAGTGGTGACGCGGTGGAACTGCTTCAGTTTGCTGAAGCAGCACTCGACGAGATGACGCTGGGCGTAGAGATGCTTGTCGAGCCGGTGCTTAAGCGCCCGTGATGGGTTGTTGGGACTGACGGCGATCGCCCCTTGTCGGCGATCGCTTGGCGCAGATGATCGGCGTCATAGGATGTGTCGGCCATGACGAAGATGATTGAAGAACTCCTTCGATGCCGCTCAACGCAAAAGCGGAACGCGTCACTTTGTCGCGTGGTCCCTGAACAACCGTGGGGAGTGAGGAGGCTCGATGACAAAAAGTCCGGCGATTTCAGCGTCCGGGTCGACTTCGACGCGTCCCAACATGCGTCGCAATCGTTTTGGTGACGTAACCGGCAGCGGTCCGGGCTTGCCAAGGGCCTGTCGATCAACGCAGATTTCCCAAGAAACGTGAGGCCATCTGGGGAACATCGGTTGTTGCGAGTTCGGCCCCTGTCTTCAGACTTGGACCGTCCGTTCGGGGGCCGATCACCTGCACCGTAAGAGAACCCGAATGCTTATCGTCTTGCACGTACCATGGTGGCTGGTTTGGACACTCGTCGCGTACACTATTGTCGCGGCGGTCGCGGGCACGTTTATATGGGTCGTCATGTTCGCGCCGGTCAAAATGTGTAATCAGCGCGATTGGATTTTCCACTATGGAATTAGGCCTGTGTATTGCCTCATATTTTGTTTGGGATGGGGGCCATTGGCTGTGCAAGCGTTGCTGACGACAACTCGGAGTCGTCTCCGAAGATCTGCGGTGGTTTGATTGACTACGCTGCAGAGCGGCTCGCAAGCCACGCGAATTACAAACACCGAAGGGTTACGATTCCAGCGTCTCGTATGGCCGTATGTATTGCTTATCCCCGTCTTATATATGTTGGGTACATACGCAATGGTCAAACGATCTTTGTTTGGTCTGTTCGGAAAGAAACCGCGGACGAATGTGTGGATTATTGATGGAGTCAGCTCGAGCAGTAGGGGTATCCGCGATGGCGCGGCGACCTTC
>Ga0182030_10013690_pt1 | contig 16110 bp, 9 predicted proteins | sample 812S3MmetaG_FD_121299 | JGI IMG/M metagenome (GOLD analysis project Ga0182030, IMG submission 121299) | Permafrost microbial communities from Stordalen Mire, Sweden - 812S3M metaG (Illumina Assembly) | ecosystem: Environmental > Terrestrial > Soil > Wetlands > Permafrost | place: Sweden...
AAATAAATTCAGCTCGGAAACGGTAGAATAATGTTACAGCGCTTCTAGCACTAGTAATTGATGTCTCTTTTACTGACAGATGAGGTGAACAGAGATTACCGCCACTCGAACTATACAGTTCCACGAACTTTTCCTTAGCCCCTGCGCATCACCCCCTTCCAAAATCTCGGCAGGATGGCAGCACCGCCCACCAAAACCCTCTCAGACTTAAATGGGACATGGGTCATGGTTCTTGCCTCCCTCCCCACTGTCCCAGTTCACCCTTACTAACACACCCACAGTCCAAGCCCCTTTCCGACCCCTTTGACGCCATCCTTTCCCTTCAAGGCGTCTCCTGGTTCAAGCGCAAAGCTTTGGCATTTGCTAGTATCACCATCCGCGTCCGGCAATTCCTTATTCCCCCTGCATCACCCCCTCCAACTCTAGATCTCAGTCCCAGCGACGAGGTAGTGCAAATCGAAATCGAGCAACTCATCTCGCCCGGGGGATTAAAGAATCGCGAGAGTAGGATTCTGAACTGGGAAGAGAGTGAGAACGACGATGATACGTTTGGGCTCATGAGCGGACGGAGTAAATGGGTTGGGAAAGGGGATGGGGAATGGGGGTCATTGGATGAGTGGCTGAGGGAGGGGTGGTTGGTCGAGGGGAGGGATGGTCCCTTGGCGGGGGAGAAGGAACAAGAGTGGATTCTGAGCACGGCGAGGAATGAGAAGAACGCTTGGAGTGTCGAAGGTGTTTGGGGATTTCAGGAGATTGGGGGGGAGAGGTATCATTGTAGGAAGTTGGTTACGAGAAAGGGAGATGTTGTACTGAGGACGAGGTTAGTTTATGAGTGGGTCAAGGAACACATTTGATGATTGGTATGGCCCGGGTATTGTTTTGCTTCAGCGCCTTAAAACTTTTGTGTTTTCGAAATACCGAAAGTTTGAAAGTTACGATTTTGAGATATTCATAGCCTGATATAGGAAAAAAGGAAAATGTTAAAGGTTTAATATTCATTCATTGTTCAAATATCGATATAACCGAAGATAATCTCGCGAAGCAATTGAGACACTGGGGGAAAATATAATGTGTAGCAAAGTACTAGGTAGTAAGAAGCTGAACTTTACTTCTTCAATAGTGAGTGAATTTTAGCGAAACATGTCAAGTTGTATAGCGAACAAACTTGATCTTCGTAGAATATCTGAGTGATTCGGGACTAGATTCGGAAGAGGTGAGTGAACTGAAGGACTGGATTTTTTCATATCCTCACTCTGCTCAATTGCTTAAAATGTCTTGAAGAGCTTGCAAAAATACATTGTATCACAAAACTGTGAGTTGAGTAGAGGTCGATTGTTGGAAATATGTGAGACGCTCGAGAATGTTAGGGCATGTCTAAGGAAGGCCTTGATATTCACTATCGCTCGTTTGAAGGCATCACGATGATTCAAAGTAACTCAGACGCCCACAAAAAGTGTGATGTGTAAAATATCTGCCGGTATTTCATATAAAATATCTCACGTTTGGATATATTTTGACCTCAATTACTTGAAGTATTTGAGACAGCAGAAGAAAGGTGCGATGTGCATCAAAACCGACAGAGGCAAGATTCAGTCATTGTTGAGCACAGATGAAGGGAGAGACAGAGGGAGGTTATATGACAACATGAGTTATTTATCAAAATCTAACGGCGACAGAGAAGAAATAAGAGGCCGGATATAAACTAAACTCCCACTCTTACCCTTCACGCAGTAAACTCTGAATAAAATCCGCATCGACAGGCGGGCACTCTACACTTCCAACCCTTCGCTTATCATCCTCATTTTCCTCCTCCAACACCTTCCTTGTCTCTCTATCATCTAGAGAAAACATTGAATGTCTAACCCTGACATACTCCTCCAGCACCTTCAGCTCAATTTGTGCTTCTCCTCCATTGCTATCCTTCATCCGTTTCCCCATAAGCTCAACCCATTCCTCTGCACCCACAATCCTACCGACACCCTCTCCTTCATGTAATTCCCTCAATATCGCAGGAAGGTCATGAAGCTTGAGAGGAGTAGGATTTCCAATATGGAAATACTGCACTTTCTTCCCACCACCTAAATCCCGATGGCTTCGAGACAAAGATAACCGTGCCAGAATAGAAGCAATATAGTCAGTAGGCACGAAATCAATACTAAATGGCGGATCTTCAAACGCAATATCTGGAACTACGCCCAATTCAAGCGTAGCCTTCACCATTCCCAGTGTAAAATTATCCGCTGTCGCCGTTGTTTTCTTCCCAGATAATCTGGGAAGGAGTGCCGAAGCGCGGTAGATGGTGACAGGGAATCCTCTCTCCGCAGCTTGACAAAGTAGTTTCTCAGCCACAAAGCGAGATTTGAAATACCCCAACTCAGAGCCAGGGTTGAGCTTGAAAGAGGCAGGAGATTCGCTGAGATCTATACCAGAGGTGGGGAGCTTTGTGCCGCTGGTTTTCTGTAGATGCAGCACACTCCAGGTAGAGAGATAATGGATGGGTATTGGGTGAATTGCGAGACTAGAGAACTTGATGATATCGAGGGTGCGTTGGACATTGATATTCTTCAGATCCTGGTATGACTTGAGAAGCGAGGTTTCGACGCCTGTGTGGAAGATGATTTGGATCGTTTTGGCCAAGTTCTTGAATACTTCTTCGTTGAGACCGAAGTTGGGTCGATTTAACGCCCCTTCGAGTATACGGATTCTTGAGCTTGGCAGTTCTGCTCCAGAATGCGAGGGTTTGAAGCCTGTCGGAAAGTCAGCCTCCCGGATAGGGCTTTGCGTTCCAACGAGATGGAACGTTGCAGAGGGCCATGCTTTCGTCAGCGATGCCAAAATTTCGAGTCCCTGCGGGGAGTCTGATCCAGTAAGTAAGATATCCTGGATCTTGGGTCTCGGATCAAATTCTGTAGAAGATGGGAAGTAGTGATTTTCAATAGGCAAGGTAGCTTCTTCATCCCAATTGATCTCAGTAGCTTGGCTCTCCTTATCATATCGGCGATCAATGATGGTCTTTGCGATTGCTGCTGGAGTTGAGGCCTGGAAGAGAGTCGTCAATGGGATATCTATCTCTAGTTTGCGTTTCAAAGTCGTACGTAGTCGCAGCATAAGCAGGCTTGAGCCACCAATATCGAAGAAGCTGTCTTTGGCGCCAATCCGACAAGTTCCTAGCATCTTCAGAACAGTGCGGAATGCATCTTTCACAGAATTCAAGACATCTTCCTCCTCGCTACTTTTCTCCGCGCCATTTGTCTCTGGTGCGGAGGTTGCTGATGAGGGGTAAATGAGCTCATGATCGAGACTAAGAAGCCATCTCCGATCAATCTTACAGCTAACGAGATCGGACAAGGATGGAACAAACATGTACCCGTTTGGAAGCATGTAGTCGTTGAGGGATTTTCGAATCGTTTTATGGAGATGATCGACCACCTCTTGCTGCTCTAAACGGTTGATTTTTGAATTTTTACCAGGGACAAGAAAAGAAACAAGACGACGTTCATCGGTCCACTGGCTTCCGCCTTTATTATCGAGCCCCTTCAGCAGGACGGCAACATCAGCTAGAGGAGGGTGCCTTTTCAGAGCCGCAGATGCGAAATGAATTTCATGTTCAATTTCAGCTAAGTCGAGCCGTAGTCCTCGTAGCTTGATTTGTCTGTCGCCAGACACTCTGCCTTTGAAATCGATCTGTCCATCAACTAAAAATCTTCCCTTGTCACCAGTTCGATACATCCTAGTCCAACCTCGCGAAAGGAAAGATTCTGTTGCGAATGGATCTTCAAGGAAGCTCTGCTCTGTGATATGACGAAGATTGAGATACCCATGACTAACCTGGGGTCCTCCGATACAGAGTTCACCAACCACACCTAATGGAACGGGCTTTAAGCTCGAGTCGACAACGTAATGGGAACAATTGGTCAATGGAAATCCTATAGGTAGATTCAGATCCAAGTTGGTTGAATACGCAGCCTCATGGAAAGATGTCTGAATAGTGGTCTCGGTAGGGCCCCACTGGTTGACGACTTTCACGGGAGTTTTGAGGTCGTAGATAGCTTTCACTAGCCGAACTGGAAGATGTTCTCCAGCAAAAATTGCCCGACGATACTTACCACAGGCAATTAATTCGTCACGGCCATGCTCTAAGACCGTTGCGAACTGAGTCGATGGGAAGTATGTGATCGTGACCTCCGCATTTCGAATAAACCGCGCAAGCTCTGACGGATCTTGTTTTGTAACATCGGTTGCTAATGCCATCCTGGCACCGGCTGCCAAGCAACCCCATATCTGAGCTACCGAAAGATCGAAGGCCATCGATGAATGAAATAGAAAGGTATCATTTGCACTGAAGCTATGAGCCTGCTCATGGCTGCTAATTGCAGATTGTACATTCTCATGGTTTATCAAAACCCCCTTCGGTTTTCCTGTGCTTCCCTGTGTTAAAGTCAGTATTAAATCCGGTAGCAAGTGCATTTATTTTCATACCGAAGTATACATTACATAGAATGGATCATGGGGCATAGCAAGGCTTGGATGGAATGCGTTCCCGGATGGTTTCGCAGATGAGAAGGTAATTATCGTGGGATGCGAGGTACATGCATTGGTAAGATCGGTTCCAAGTTCCATAAGTTCATCATCGACCAGCAGAGATGATAATTTAGAATCCTCAATCATATGAGAAAGACGGCCTCTGGCAAATTTGTGATCTAGCGGTACGTATCCACATCGCATGAAGACAGTGCCCACCATCGCAGCAACGAGATCAATGCTGGGCTTGCCCAATATTCCCACTAGCTGTCCAGACTGAATGAACGATTCTTCAAGTTTGTGGGCGAAGGAGCTGCCTCGTTGAAGCAATTCAGTATAAGTTATGCTACGACCCTCAGAGGTTGTGATGGCGATCGACCCGGGTTTCTCTCGAGCCCTCATTATTATTCTGCTCGCAATCGATTCATGGTCCCAAACGTTCTCCTTAAGGTCTACTCCCCAGAAATTAGCCCTGAGATACTGAAATTCCTGGGGTCCGCACATTTCAATTTCACGAATAGTTTGACGATGATCCTTAATGATACTCGACATAAACACCAAAAAGTTCTCAAAGAACCGTCCCATCTCCGCCTCACCGTACAAGCCAGTGTCGTACTCGAGACGCAGCTTCAAACCTTGAGGATCCTCTGTCGCCTCCAACGCCATCTCTGCCGATGTTGGGATATCTTCCACCCCAACGTTGGTGATTTCAAAGTCGGCCGTCTGATACTTGGGCAGCTTGCCGGCGTACATCTGGTAGTTAATGTTTATTTGACCAAGCGGGAAATGGCTAGCGCTCTGTCTTGCTTTCACAGAAGATACAATAACGTCGAAAGGTATGTCACTGTGTTCACGCGCCTCTTGAACTGTTGTTTTGACTTCGCTCATCAGCTCCTCAAATGAGCCGCCGCAGTGGTTTTGGCAACGAAGAGGCACGATATTGACGAAATTGCCAATCACATCATCAAATTCGGGGCGAGGACGATTTCCATCCACCATAAGCAACGTCAAATCATCTTCCTCGCTGTAGCGGTGGATAAAGGCTCGGAAAGAAGCGAGCAAGAACTGAAACGGTGTTGCTTTCAATTCAGACGATATCCTCTTCATTCTTTTCAACTTCGTCGCTGGCAAAGTCTGTTTCAATATATCTCGCGACCTGCTTTGCTTGTCTGGGCGACTTGACACCTTTGCGAAGGGAAGAAGCTGGCCGGCCAACGGAGCACCCGAGAGTTGCTTGACCCACCAATTGATATGTTCTTGGCTCTGTGGTAGAGCAAGCTGTTGAGTATGCCACAATGTAAAGTCGGAGTATGAAATTTTTGGGGTAGGAATTGTGGTAATGCTATTCCCCATTGCGAAGGCATTGTAAAGAGAGGTGAATTGCTCCATCGAAGATCGCGTGCTACCATTATCCACAACAATGTGGTGAAACACGAAGACCATAGCATATCGAGACTCAGCAAGTTTCACTAGAGCCGTCCGCATTCCTTCACCACTCTCGATGTTCAGTGGCTGTGAGCGAAGTTTCCTTAGCACAACCTCGTTAAAAACCGTCTCCGCATTGAGCTCGCCTGAAAGGTCGGTGTCATGAAGATCCAGTGGAGGGAATTTCTCCAACACCTCTTGCTCAGTGAAGTCTTCTCCCTCAAAATAAAAGGTACGAAGGATATTGTTTCGTCGGACGAGTTCAGTCAGTGCTTGAATGACCAATTTCTTGTTAGGCTCCCCAGTAGCATAGCACGTGACGCTGAAATTGAGATTACTTGAATCCTCAAGAAGATTGTGAAGGAACCAAAATCGGCTCTGATAGGAGGAGATGGGAATCCGAGCAGGTTGATTAGCCCTCTCGACCAAGGTGAGCTTATCGGATAATCCCTTAGCTGCGTCAGGGGCTCCAGAAGAGCTATTAGAAGGTTTGAAGTTATCAGCTGGGCCTGCAGCAGTTTTAGTGGTATGCGAAGTAGCTGCTAGAGATTCTGTGACCCTGCCTAGAAGCGCTGTGATTGACTTAGCACCGATAATCTCAAAGAGAGGGATATCAACGCTTAGCGTCTGTGAAAACCATTTGCGGAATTCCAAGGCAACGATGGAATCGAGGCCATATGTTGAAAGAGGATTGACTGGCAAAATGGCATTTTCTGGAACGGCGAGAACGCTGGCAACCTTCTGAACGAAGGCCTTCAGCAGGATCTCTGATTTCTCTTGGGGCCCGTCTGCGCCCTGCAAAGCGACCGTGAGATTGAAGGTTCCTGAAGCAGCGGCCTGAGTCCCTAAATCCAGGTTTGCGTACAGATTGCGGAACATGGCTCGACGCGCCCAGTAAAGATCCTTTCTCTGCATATTAATTCCGACAGCTATGCGGTGGTAGTCAAAATTCTCAATTGATGGGTGTTTGGAGACTCTGGCAGCTGGCTGGGCAAGTGCCTCTTCGATTTGGTAAAACAACTCGGCCTCGGTGATAGGCTCATATCCTAGTCGAGTCATCACTGTCTCAAGAGCAGCATCATGAGCAACGACACCGACTCCGCTGACCATGCCAACATTCATAGTGGTACCAACTAAGCCAATCTCCCTGCGATGTCGCATCAAGGCATCCAGATAGCTGTTCGCAGCAGCATAGTTTGCTTGTGCCATTGACCCAACGACGGCATTTCCAGAAGAGAAGCAGATAAAAAAGTCAAGACCGATGTTCTTAGTTACACTGTGAAGATTATATGCGCCTCGTACCTTTGGATCGACGCATTCCTTCCATTGGTCGTAAGCCATTTGGGCAAATGGGGTATCCCGGAGGATCATGGCAGCAAAGAATATGCCTGCGAGACCGTCGCCAGCAGAATCAATACATTTCTGGACATCTGCAAGATTCGTAACGTCTCCTTTGAACACGGAAACGTTGACATTCCTCAACACGAGCCAATCGACAGTAGCTTTAGCATCAGCCTTGTCAGCGCCCGACCTAGACAAGAAGATCAAGTTGCGGGCTCCTCTGAGGAACATCCACTCCGCCAACGCACGACCGATGCCGCCAAGTCCACCGACAAGGAGGTAGGATTTAGCATGGTCGAAGAGCTTGGAAGAGTTCCGGTACGAAGATGGGACCACTGGAACCAGGTCTTTTTCTCCAGGTACCAAGACGACTTTGCCGAAATACTTCCCCATTTGCAAAAGTCGGAATCCTTTCTGAGCTTCAGCGTAAGAAACGACTTGGAAAGGACCCGGCGGCATGATCTTGCCAGAAGCAATGAGATTGTAGCCGTCGCGCATAAGACGAGCAACGAGAGGCTTGTCCAGATAGTACAGTGTTATGATATCTACAGATGCATAAGCGATATTGCGACGGAAAGGTTCCATGTCTAGCTTTGTGTTCTCGTGGATATCTCGTTTGCCGATCTCGACAAGCCGGCCGAAGGGAGCAATACATCTCCACGTTGCATGGAGGAGTTCGCCTGCGAGACTGTTGAGTGCCACATCGCAACCATGTCCATTGGTGACTTTGAGGACGCCTTCCACAAATGAGGAATCACGAGACGAAAAGATCATCTCGTCTTGAAGCCCAAACTTTCCCTTCAGGAAATCACGTTTAGCTTCAGATCCGACTGTAGCGATGGGGATAGCTCCAAGCATCTGAGTCAATTGGACAGCCATCTGCCCTACTCCTCCAGCTGCTGAATGGATGAGACAGTATTCTCCGGGCTTGAGGCGTGCAATGTCGATGAGAGAATAGTACGCTGTAGTAAGAACACCTTGAAATGAGGCTGCAGTGATGAAGTCTATCTCGTCCCCAAATCTTTGGCACAACATCGCTGGATTTCGGACGAGCGATCGATGCGCTCCTTGACCCGGTCGGCACGCAAGTACCTGGTCTCCGGGCTTGAAGTCTGCTGGATTAACCTTACTTCCCGCTCGAAGCACGATGCCAGAACATTCGTCACCAAGACGGTAGTCATCAATAATACCCATGGATGCTGCAATGTCTCTGAAGTTCAGTGCCGAAGCTCTGACTTCAATCTCGAGCTCATCATCCGCCAGCTCAGAGTTGACGATATCATCGTCATCATCAAAGTGCAGACTATCAAGTAGGCCAACAGTTCCAATCTTCAATGCAAGTGGTCGGTCTTGCCTGAAACGTTCGAGACGAGGCTTACGATTAGCCTCATATGGCAGTTTTCGGTTGAGAACAGAGTCGGTCTCGATACGCGGTATCTGTAACAAGCCATCGCGGACGGCCACATCTTCATCTGCAAAAAGAGGGTCCAGGATTTGCAGGATTCGCTTTGCGGCGTCTGACGGCTCAAAATTCTCAGCAAGATCCAAGGCCACCAATCGTAAATCTTCATTCTCATTGCGAATAGTCCTTATTAGTCCCTGGACTAAAGCCTGGTTGGGGTTCGACGACTCTTGAGATGCCCCTTGTAGAAGCCATACAATATTATTTCCAGAGCTTGTAAACAAAGCTTGAGCTGCAAGGAACTTGGTTGTCTCATCTGAAGCTTGATCAAAGAACAAGTCATCATCCAAACTGACAAGTGACACAACATTTCTTCTGGATGGAATCGGGTTTGAGGTCTCTCCGAATATAACAATCTCTGTCTGGCCCTTGCTTGAACTCTGTACTAGGGAGCAGATCTGCTGAGTCTTTTCGGATATTTTATTTGACACCAAAATGGTCAAGTCTTCATTTTCAACGCACCGTTTATGAGGTGAGTTCCTCCATATGACAAATCTCTCATCGGCAAATACTTTGATCAATCTATCCAGCCCGAATTGCTCGTCAGTTTTGGTCAAATCATTGTCAAGTATCAAGAAAGCGTCCGGTTTCAAATGCTTGAGAATAGATACATCGCTCGAAGAGTCGGTGACAACGACAACATCAAACAAAGCGTCTTCTTCTAATGCGCAGATTTTGATTAGACCAGCGGAATAGCTAGCTTCCAACGATTTGATGAGCTCGTCACCAACCGGCGGGACAGTATGCGGTGTAATACTGTGGAAACGACGAGAGACTTCACCCGAACCTCCAAGATATCGAAGGAGATTCCGTGTTGATTCGAGAGAAGGCGTTAAATGAAGAATTTCCGCATCTGGGAATTGATGTGCATACACATCCATGAGCTCTGAAATGCTGCTAAAGGACAATTTATGAGTATTATTTCCAAGCTGATCAAAGGCGGGCTTCCATTTGACCTGGAAGAACAAGTGCCGTTGGGAAGCCGCAACTGCGGATTCATTCCCAAGAGCAGTGACTTCAAATCCATCAATGTTAACAAGAACATCTTCCGTATCAGCAGGAATAAGCTGGAGCTTATTGATGGCGACACGAGCTCCTGGAAGCTTTGATTCGGCAATGACTCGCAGCTTCCGGGACGTTTCGTCATATTTGGACCCAAGTAATTTCCCTGATACTTTAATTGATCGGATGAAGGTTGGAACAAATGCTTCATCCATAGGAATTGCCATTTGAGTCTCGATGGACGCGAACATAGTGTGAAACGAGGCATCGAGCATGGTGGGGTGTAGAACACAGAGATCAGCATCGCAGATTTTGATATGGGCCGGGTCAAAATCTATGGTACCTAAGGCGAAACCTGGGCCACTTTCAATGTCGCCTGAGAGTAGTCGGAAATTCTCTCCATAGTCGAGTCCAAGCTTCTTGAGCTTCTCATAGAAGTTGCTATGATCTCGTCTTCGAGTAGTACGCAGTTGCAGTTGCGTATAGTCTAGATGTTTATCAATGCTTCGCGAAAATGCAGGCTCGCCCTTTTCAACAGCTATTTGACCATGGCAGTGCTCAACGGGTCTGGAATTTTCGTCGAAGGAAGTGACGATGAATCGATACCACTTGTTCGAGATTGATTTCGCAGATATTGGCAAGGGCTGAAGATTGAAAAGTACCTCGGTTCCTAGCTCAGTGTTCGGGATATTCAGAGGCTGCTTAAACATGACATCTCGAAGTCCGATCTCTATGAAATCAGGGTTAATGGAGACAATGGCTTCGATGGCCATGCTGATGAAGCCTGCTGCTGGATAGATAGCTTTCCCATCAATTACGTGCTGCAGCAGCCACGGGATCTCGCTTGGCCGCAGATAGTTCCGCCATTGTGGGCACGTTGGTACCGTCCCTGGAATGCGAGCCCCGAGCAGAGAATGGCGGCTTGTTCTTGTTCGGAAGTCCTTAATGAGTCGAGTTTCCGCCCAAAAGCTGCGGTGGTCCCAAACATAGGAAGGTAGGTCGTCGAGAAGAGTGGTACTTGCAGGCTTGATAATAGAGGTAGACTCCGGCTCAATGTCAACATTCAAGGAATTAAAATCTACGGGATATCCAAGAGTGAACAGCTGCCCCGCACATGCCAGAAGACTTTCAAAGGCTGGAGTCTCTCGAGTAAGCGATGCGAGGTATGGGATATTGAGGGAGTGGGCCTTCATGGTTTGGTTCGAAGGGCCCTTGAGAGCTGGATGTGCACCAATCTCAACAAGAATGTCTAGGTTCTGCTCATCGTTATCATCTAAGAGGATCTCAGTGAGAGCGTCAGAAAACAGCACGACGCCGGTCATATTAGCGGCCCAGTAGGATGCATCCATCTTCCGAGCGCTCGATCTTCTACCAGTGACGCTAGAGACGAGCAGACAGGTTGGCGTACGCTTCTTCGTATCAATAGTCTGGGAGAGAGCTTTCTCGAATCCGTGAGCGAGAGGGTTCATATGATGAGAATGGAAAGCCTGCTCAACTTTTAACAAGCGTGTAAAGATCTTGCGCTGATCCAAGCTCTCTTTGATTGCAAGAATCGCGTCCTCGTCTCCAGAGAACGTGAGACTGGATGGGCTGTTGATGGCAGCAAGAGCAACGTGGCCCTCGTATGCCTTGAGTTCAGCCAGCCCTTCTTCTTTGGTCAATCCAACGGCCATCATAGCTCCGGCCCCCAAGTCGTTACTATCGACGCCTTTTGACATGTACAGTCCCCGATAGTAGGCACAGATGATAGCATCCTCGAAGGAGAGAAGACCTGCTGCATATGCAGCGACGATCTCCCCAGATGAGTGACCCACAACAGCAGAAGGAGTAATTCCCCATGCTTGAAAAAGATCTGTGATTCCCAGCTGGATAGCTGCACAAAGAGGTTGAGAGTATCGACTCTTGGCGACGTTGGAGTCGGCTTCAGATTTTAGTAATTCTGTGACAACTGACCAATCAGGGCCATCTGGCAACCGAGCGAGAACCTCATCGCATCTCGTAAGCACACTCTTGAACAACCTTGATTGTTCAATCAATTGTCGGCCCATGGCATACCATTGTGCCCCTTGTCCAGTAAAAACAAATCCCACACGAGGCGGATGGTCTAGTTTGCGTGTCCAGCGTGCAAGTGGGGAGGGATTCTCCAGACGCGTTAACAATCCCTCGCGACTCGATGCAACTGCAAATGACCGCGACTTGTGCATCGAACGGCGGGCACTCAACGTGTGCGCCAGACGAGGGATATTGATATCTGAATGCTGCGTCAAATACTCACTCAACCTCTTGGTCCAGAGGACGCCGGCTTTCTCGCTGTGCGAAGTCAATGGAACCAGGTAGGGGCGGTGAACGACTGGTGGGCTGGGCTCAAACTTGTGGGAGACGCGGAGTCTTTTGGGGACATAATTCTCCACGATGACATGGGCGTTGGCACCTCCATATCCAAAGGAATTAACGCTTGCCCGTCGAGGTCCATTGGTTACTTTCCATTCCTCGACCTCTGTGGGAATGCGGATCTTCAAGGCGGCGAGGTCGATTTCAGGATTCGGTTTATTGAAATGCATGTTCGGGAGGACCTTACCCTTCTCGACTGTCATTGTGGCCTTGATGAACCCAGCCAGACCGGAAGCGCCTTCCAGATGTCCGATGTGCGATTTGATCGAGCCAACGATCAAAGGCTCCTCGCGGTTTACCGAAAATACTGTTCCTATGGCCTTGGCTTCACGTGGATCGCCCGCTTTTGTTCCAGTGCCATGAGCCTGCATTGTCAGTATCCTGTTGACTTGTCTGTTCTGAGCAACTTACCTCGAAATAGTATGTGTCGGCAGTGGACAGACCGGCTTCCTTGTAGGTTTGAAGGATCAAGGCCTCCTGTGCTTTTCCGTTAGGAAGAGTGATACCCTCTTTTAACCCATCGTGGTTGGAAGATGTTCCGCGAATGACGGCTCGAATAATATCGTCATCTGCTTCGGCAAGGCTCTGGCGCTTGAGAATAACGGCACAAACCCCCTCTCCACGAGCATACCCACTCCCGGCAGCATCAAAGGCACGGGAAACGCCGTCAGTTGCTAGCATTCCGAGATCTGTCATGCTAACGAAGATACTAGGATCAAAGTGCAGTGCAGATCCAGCGACGATACAGATATCCGACTCCTGCGTCTGGAGAGACTGGTTTCCGAGATGCAGACAAACGAGAGAGGATGAGCAAGCTGTGTCGATTGTAATGCTAGGCCCGTGAAGGTCGTAGAAATATGAGATGCGGTTGGAAAGCAAGGCATTTCCAGTACCGGTAACCAAGTATTTCGGGTACTGCATGGTATCTCTGTTGGACATATCATGATAATCGTTGCTGAAGGAGCCAACATACACCGAAGTCCTGGAGCCGCTGATTTTGTCGAGCGATATGCCAGCTATTTATCATGTCCTGTTAGAGCAAGTATCGTCTATCACAAAGAGTCTCAAAAGATCCGAACCACTCAAGAAACAGAGCATGGAGATCGTTCCCCAATCTTCTCTACTGTCTCGCTCTCCTAAAACACCTCAAAAGACAGAAAAATGGATTCAATTACTGACCATTTTCCAATGCTTCATACACAACCTCGAGTAGCAGTCGCTGCTGGGGGTCCATAGCTTCAGCCTCCTTGCCGGAGATTTTGAAGAATTCATTGTCGAAGAGAGATAGGTCTTGATCAATGAAGTATCCATATCTGGCGTTTGTCTAGTAGCAAATCGTCAGCATATTCCTCAAGCTTCCTGTAAATATGCTCGGGCATTCCAGGGTTGTTACCCCTCACATCTCCCAATGATTCAATTATTCTGAGTAGTTCAGAAATCAAAGCATAGAGTAGATAGAGGGTTAGTCTTGTTGCACACCCTAATTTTCTGGACGCCTCAAATAACCCGAGCAACTGAGATCTCAAAGGGGGTGATTCATAGTGAGACTCACAGTTCCTTTATTCGTTCCGTGAGGATGGTAAAATGTATCGATATTGAAACGATTAGCTGGTATTTTCCCTCTGAGATCTTTCTTCTTGGCAAGGTTGTTCCACAACTCTCGAGTATTAGTAGCGCCAGGAACGCGGCATGCCATACCAACAACCACAGACGGATCCTTGAATGGGACTTCGGTGATCTCAGGAGGGGTCACATCCCCCGTGGAACTGGCTCGAGTGCTGTTCCCATTTGAAGAGGCGCCCAGGGAGAAATCTTTGGGGCCATCAACAACGCTGGTGCCGGAAGATGAGCTTGGTGCCATTTTGAAAGGTTGATATAATGATTGGTATCTCTTCTCGTTCTACTCTAGAATAAAGTTAATGAAAATAAGATATTGACAATCGCATACAATAGTGTGTGCAAAGGCTGACATATGCTTTCCAAGATTCTGGCACGGTGTGGGACAACCTGAATGGAAACGTGAAGGACATGTAAACAAATATGCTTGAGTGAGCTCTTGGGACCTTCTCTCTTCATCGGGCTTACCGATGAGTGATTCCGTGTTTCCAAGGCCCTCTAAGGACAATTATGGATACAATAATATCTTCCGAACTCTTGGTGGGACATTTCAATTGCTATTCTAGGGCATGTGATTTTGATTGGACAAAAGTTGCTGAAACATTTTTATTGACCCCTGTCTCAAATAGTTATAATCATCAACTTGAGAATTTGAGAAGAATCCGACAATTTCTCGTTCAGCTGGTGGCTTCGCGTGGCTTCAAGAGGCTTGATCCCACGGATAAGCGCCAACCATGGTAATAACACTCCGCTATGAAACGGATAATTACAGCAGAGCCCCCAGCGAAATCTCCGAAACAATATTCCGTGACATGGCGGGGACTTCTGTAGTACAACGATAAGGCAAGCGGTCCGTAAGTTCTATTTTCATTTCGAGCTGAGGATGCTCGTCAATCCTCCCTATGTCGCTGACTTTTCGCCGACAAATTTGATCTTAACAGAACCCTCGTGTACACCCTATTAAACAAACAACTTCACAAGATCTTCACGAGACTGAGTAGTAATTTTTCGAATAGCTTCGTGATGTGTGGCTTCTACCAACCTCCCATCCCACACCTCCCTTCCACACTTTCATTCGTCGGAAAGACAATTATCATCACTGGTGGTGCCCGTGGCATTGGCCGCAGCGCTTCACTCCAACTCCTTCAACACCGCCTCGACACACTCATTCTCGCCGTTCGTTCTATTGCCAGAGGCGAAGCTGCTGCTGCGTCTTTGCTTCGCGATGCAGAGGTGCAAAGGGTGAATCCGAAAGCGAGAATCGAGGTTGTCGAGCTAGATTTGGCGAGGTTTGAGAGCGTGAAGGGTTTCGTGGGACGAGTTAAGGAGAAGCTGGGTGGCCAAGGAGTCGATGTGCTGTTGCTGAATGCTGGGATTAATTTAGCGAGATGGGAGAAGACCGTCGACGGGTTTGAGACGTGAGTCCGGTCTTCTTTTCTTCTCCCGATTCTCTTTCCCTTCTACTTTTCGGATTAAAAACTCGTGAATTGAAATTTTAATATATGAGATCAACAGATTAATCCAAACAAACTATCTGTCCAACACCCTCCTCTCCCTACTTCTCCTCCCCCTCCTCTCAAAATCGAAGTCCCAAAATCCGCGTATAACATTCGTCTCTTCTATGGGCCAAAACTTCACCTCGCTCTCCCCTGACTCCCCTCAGCTTTGCACACCCATCCTCAAATATTTCTCCGACCCTGCAAAATACTCTAAAGTTCATCGATACCCGGACTCTAAACTCTTAGTTGCGCTATTCGTAAGAGAGTTTGGGAAACAATTGAGGGACAAGAAAGTCATAGTTAATTGTGTCTGTCCTGGCACGGTAGATACGCAGGCTGATGACAATCTACCGTGGTGGTTGAGGGTGCCGATGAATCTGAATCGGAAATTGAGGGCCAGGACGGTAGAGGATGGCGCGGCGACGATACTTAGAGCAGCGTTGCTGAAAGGAGGGGAGACACAGGGGAGGTATTTGGCTAATGATGTTATCAGTCCGTACGTGCACACCTATTTCCTTAGAACACTGGCATGAAAGGAAAGATGGGTTGAAGAAGAAAGAGAAACGAGGGCTAACAAAAATAGACTAGCCCCCGTTGCGGATACAGATTATGGCAGAATATTTGGGGAGAAGTTGTGGAGGGAGACACTGGAGGAGTTGGGGAGGGTTGATTCGAGGGTGACAAAGATGGTAAAAGAATATGGATTGTTTTAATAGCTTTGGAGATGTGTGGGTAGTGTGGCAAATAACTTGATTAACTAGAGTAAATAGATTCTAGTACCGTGGCTTTTATTGACCAAACGGCCAATTGAGAATTTAAATATTTTGAATTGAGAATTAAGAATTAAGAATT
>Ga0182030_10013691_pt1 | contig 16110 bp, 12 predicted proteins | sample 812S3MmetaG_FD_121299 | JGI IMG/M metagenome (GOLD analysis project Ga0182030, IMG submission 121299) | Permafrost microbial communities from Stordalen Mire, Sweden - 812S3M metaG (Illumina Assembly) | ecosystem: Environmental > Terrestrial > Soil > Wetlands > Permafrost | place: Sweden...
GATTAATGCGGGATTTCAGTACGTCCGGTTCCATTTGAGCAGTGGACATGTTTCCTTATAGTAATTGACCGATCATTCGCTCACTTCGAGCAGAAGCTTCTGCGCCGGTTTGTAATTCGGCGCGGATTCGAGCGCGGTGACGGCTTCCTCTCTGGCCTGATCTTTCTGGCCCGCGGCCTTATAGGCCCTTGCAAGATTGTAGTGGCTGCCCGCCGCATCGATCGGATGCATGGCGACCAGTGCCTGATATTCCCTGACCGCGCCTTTGGCGTCGCCCGTATCGAGCAGCAGAGCGCCGAGGCGTTCGTGCAGTTCCGTGTCGACGGGGAAGATGAAGTTCAGGCGCTCGAGCGCGGCCGCGGCTTCTTTCTTTTTGCCGGCTTCGTCGAGCAGCTTCGCATACTTCTTCATTATTTCCGGGTCGCGGCCGCCGATCTTTGAATAATGGCCCCATTCCTCGATGGCGCACGCTTTGTCGCCTTTTTTGAGGCAGGCTTCCGCTACGAACGTGTAAACATTGCCGACTTCGACAAAATCGGGATAGACACCCTCGATCGCGCGCCCTTTGGTGATGATTTCGTCGGTCTTGCCGTCTTTCGAAAGCTGGTTCAGCTCCCGCACCTGTTTCGTCCAGTCGGCGAAACCCGCCACGGTCTTCCCGTATTCCTTGTCGATCATGGCGAGGAAGTCCTTGTCGAACGTGGCGGGATCGAGACCGAGCTGCTCTTTGATGACGTCGACAGTGGGCCGGTTTCGGGCAAACTCGTGGATCATATCAAGGATCTTCTGGTCGCCCCAGCGCGCGACGATGTAGTCGCAGATCTTGCCCGCCTGGAAGTAGGAGACAATCACCTGCGCCTGATAAGTGGGATGGACGAAGCCGCGATCGATTTCCGCGATGGAGAGGAGCTTCTTGTCGCGGATGGCGGCGATGATCTCGGGGCTGAGGCGGTCGCCCCAGTCGGGCGAAGCGGCGGTCTCTTCGTGCACCGCGAGGCCTTCGGTGAACCAGCGCGGCACGCGGTCATTCGTCATCGCAATCACGTACACGTGGCTCATCTCATGCCACAGCGTGCTGGCCCAGTGGAATTCGCCCGGCGGACGGCCGGACGGGCTGTCCATCGCGATGTAGTTATCGAACGTGACGCCCAGCGCGCCGAGGCCCGGCAAACCCTGCGTGCGCACAGCGAAGTCTTCGTGATCGGGATAGACTTCCACCTGCACCGGTTTGCTGAGTTTGTATTTGTACTTCTTCTCGTAAGTCGCCATGGAGCGCAGCATCTCTTCCTGGAAATAGGGACGCAGCACGTCGGCTTCTTTCTTATTCAGGCGCAGCGCGGTGGTGGGCGTTTCGAAGGTCGTGAACTTTTTGTAGCTGTCGATCAGCGTCAGCGCATTGGCGGTGACGGAATCATGGAAGGGCTGGCTGTAGGCTTTTTCGAGTTCCTGGCGAGCTTCGCCCTCGCGACCGAGACGCATCAGATCGATGCCGAGCTCGGAATGCGCATTCCAGAGATCGGGCGTGGCGGCGACGGCCTTGCGCAGGTACGCGATCGAATCCTCATACCGGCGATTGATCATGAAGAAGTGCGCGATGGTCTCGTAACCCTTGCCCCGGTTACCGATCTTCGCTACCCACGGCGACTGTTTGTCGGCGAGCAGATCGATGGAGGCTTTGACGGCGATGGCGTCGACGGCGTCGGCCTGAATGGCGAGCGCGGCATCGGCTTCGGCATCGGCCTTTTTCGTGTCGTCGTCTTCGAGCGCGGCGCGCGCCATCAGCTCGTGCGCTTCATACAGTTTGGGATCGTTCTCAAGAGCCTTGGCCAGGAGCTCATTCGCTTTCGGATTGAATTCGTCGGCGAGGATGCGGGCTTCGCCCAGATAAGCACGTGCGTTCTTCGGGTCCAGCTGCAGGGCTTCCTGGTAGAGCTTGTCGGCGTCCGAGACGTTGAAGTCCTGATAGAGGAGATCGGCGTAGCGCACGCGGTAGGTGGCGTTTTTGGGATCGGCCTTGAGCAGTTGTTCGAAGACGTGGCCGGCGCCTTTGTCGTCGTGATTGCGATGGAGATTCTCGGCCTCCTGCAGCGTCTGGGCCGAAAGAGCCAGCGGGACAAGAAGGAAGGCCGCGAATCTCATTTGTCGATCTCCGCCTGTGCCTTCGAAAGGTCAAGCATCAGCTGCGTGAGCTGTTTCCGATAATCGTCCGGCGCCATCAGCGACTTGTTGTATTTAAGCGCGTCGATCTTGTTTTCGATATCGTCCCGCTTCGCGAGCAGATCCTTCTTCGCGGGATCGTTGGCGACGGCCGCCGCCTGCCCGAACTTCAGCAGCGGAAAGGAAGCCGCGCGCTGCTGATCGTCAATCTGCGGATGCTCCGTGGCGAGGCGCTTCTGCTCCGAGTAAAACTGCGTGGTCTTGCGCTCGGCATACTGGAAAGCTTCGAGCGCGGAGATGGTTTCGTTCTTGTCCGTGTCCGCCGCCGCGTCGCGCAGGGCGTCGACCCAGTAGCGCGAGAACACCACGGCGTTCTTCTCTGTGCCGGATTTCGTGGCCGTGATGACAGTGCGGTTGTCCTTCTTCAGCAGCGCCGCCACGCCGCCACTGCAGCTGGTCATATCCACCACGAGTTGGCGGCCCGCCGGGATCTTGTTCAGCAGCGCGGCCAGTTCGGTTCCGGAGATATCGGGCCCCGGCAAGTTGAACTTGTATTCCTGACCATCGAAAGTTCCGTGTCCGATCATCATCAGCACGAATGCGTCCTGCGGCTTGGCCTGCGACGCGATGCGGTTCAGCGAGGCTTCCATCTTCGCTTTGGTGGCGTCGGCGCCCTTGAGCGTTTCAACGACGCGATCGGTCTGCCCGCCCGCGCGAAGAATCTTGTCGGTATCGTTCGCCAGCAGGGTGAAGCGCTGATCGTAATCCGGCTCGCCGCCGAGGCCCGCGACGGTCAGAATGTACGTGGCGCTGAACGCCGGTGTGGCGGCCGAGACCGCGAGCATCAGAAGTCCGAGACGTTTCACACAACCCCCCAGCGGCGCCGCAGAAGCCACTCACCGCCGCGTATCAGAATCACCAGCAGGAACACGATCGGCATGTCCCAGATATCCAGATTGTCGTGCGCCGTGATGCCGGCTTCGGAAATTGCCACTTCGCCCGAGAGTTTCTTCGCATTCGCCGGCGTGTAGTAACTGCCGCCGGTGTCGCGCGCCAGCTTCTCCAGCAGATCGCGGTTCTGCGCCGCGCCGAAATTTTCGGCCACCCCGTCTTCGCGACGGAACGTCAGCGCGTCGGAACCGAGATCGGTCTTGTCCTGACGCGCATCGGTTTCGGCAACATATGTGCCTGGCTTGTCCGCCGTGTATTCGCCCGTGTACATGCCGGGTTCGAGCGGATCGGGCTTGAGCTCGACGGTGTCGGCGCCGCCGTCTGGCCGCGAGATCGTCGTGCGCACGGTGGCGCCGGAGACGATGTCGTAGTTCTTGTCGCGGACGCTGACGCGAAGCGGAACATGCGTGTCGTCGGAGAGCACCTGACGCGGCGTAGACGCCAGCACGGGACCGGGCGTTTCCGTCACCAGCCAGCGCAGCAGCTGCGACCAGAACATGGAGTGGGTCATGTCGTTGTGGTCCTGCAGCATCTTCCAGCGCCAGCTGCCCGCAGTCGCAAAAACACCCACCCGGCCGTGTCCGTAATTCTGAATCGCCAGCAGCGGCGTGGGACGATGTCCGGCCTCGGCCACATTCATCAGCACGACAGCGCCAGGCTTAGGCGCCCCCATCACCGCGTAGTTGGCGATCTGGGGCATTCGCTCCCAGCGCGCTGAATTTTTGTCGCGATCCTCTTCGATGCGGCAGATGACGCTCTCGCGGCCGGCGTCGGTCAGCGTGGCCGTGGCGAAATCGCGGCTCCAGGTTTTCTCGGCAGGCAGACGCAGCGGCATCATCTCGGCCATCGGCGTCTTCGCGTAAGCGCCATCCGACAACGCGAACCGGCCCGCCAGAAACAGCACGCCGCCGCCGCGCTTGTCGGCGAAATCGCGGATGAGAGCCTGCTGCTCCGGCGTGAAATAGTTGGCTTCGACGCTGCCCACAATCAGGCCGTCGTATTTGAACAGATCTTCGGCCTTCGAGGGAAAGCCGTCCTGCAGGGACTTGTCTTTGTCGCCGTAGCCCTGCACGTAGGTCTTGTTCTGCGTGGTGCGCAGCATGGACGCGAGTTCGATTGACTGGTCGTCTTCGAGCGCGCGGCGCATGAATTTGTACTCCCAGCGCGGCTCGCCTTCGATATACAGGATGCGCATCTTGCGCGGCACCACATTGACCAGACGGACCACCGAATTGTTCTGCGTATTCTGCTCGCCCGCCACCGGCACCACGCCGATCTGAAAACTGTGCGACCCGGCCGTGCCGGCGTTGAACACGATGGTCTCGCTCTGCTCCGGATCCGGCTTCAGAACGATGGCCTGCTCAGCCACCGGATGGTCGTTTTCGCGCACGATCAGCTTCACCGTGGCGCCCGCAAAACCGTGCTGGCGGATCGCCACACGGGCGCTGACCCGCGACTGCACCAGCGCGCGCGCCGGCGATGCCACATCCACGATCTCAATGTCTTTCGCGAAGTGATCCGGCCCGAAGCCGATAGTGTGTACCGGAATGCGCAGCTGGCGAAGGTGTTCGATGGTGTCTCGGTCGATGCCGCCGGTGTTGTCGCCGCCGTCCGACATGACCACGATCGCGCCGAGCGGCATGGTGCCGGCTTCCGAAGCAATATGGTTCAGACTGTCGCCGATACGTGTGGCGTTATCGTCGGCGGCCAGATTGCGCGCCTGATCGATGCGGACGGCGTCGCGTCCAAACTCGTACAGACGCACCTGGAAGCGCTTGTTGAGGTCGGGGAGCAGCTGGTTATTCAGCAGATCTTCGGCATTCTGCAGGCGCGGCGTGCCGCTATCCGCAATGCCCATGCTGCGCGAATGGTCGAGCAGCACCGCCACGACGTTCTCCTGCGGCCGCAGTCGCGCCACGCTGATCGCCGGATGCCAGAGCATCAGCAGCAGAAGCGCGATGAGTGCCGTCTGTCCAAGCCAGATGACCGTCGAGCGGGCGTTCGAAAGCAGCCCGTGCCGCTGCCGGAGGTTCCAGAAGAGTCCCGCCCCGGCAATCGCTATAAGCAGCGCCAGCAGCCAGACTGGCCACCCCGAAAGCAGGACGAACCTGCCCTTCTCGAAGATCGCCAGCGGATATTTGAAGAGGAACTCAAACATTTTCTAACCCGAATCAGTGGGTCATAGCATAGATGACGTAGTTAATCCCCAAACGGTAAGCCTGGGATGTATATTTCGTTTCATATTGCGGGTTATCCGCGTGTTCCCAGGCATCGCCGTCGTCCTGATTGAAGCACATAGCCACCATCACGCGGCCCTCATCGTCGTAGATTGCCCGCCAGTGGGGGACGGTTCCATCCTTTTCATAGATGCGATGGCTGTACAGGTACTGCAGCCCAGGCACCTGAACACGCTGATCCAAATCATACACCGTGTGGAAGATGGGGTCGGCGTCGGGGATTTCGACGATCGGGCGGTCAGGGAAGATGCGGTTCATGCTCTGCGTAAAGACATCCCATTCGAACGTCCCGTGGAAGTCGTCGACCATCAGGAAACCACCGCGCAGGAAGTATTCACGCAGGAGTTTGCACTGCTCATCAGTGAGGTCCCAGTGGCCGACTTCGACCGCATAAGTCCAGGGCCAGTTGTAGACTTCGTTGGGATCGTTGATCAGGTCGATGACCTGTTCGGTGGAGCGCGTGTGAATGCGCGTCAGGCGGCGGACGCCCTGCAGAAACTGGCGGTCGGCTTTGGGAAAATCGGTGGGCCAGCTGCCACGCTCGCCGTCATAGCCGGAGTAACGGCCCGAGGGGTAGCGCAGGCGGGCGAAAGTCCACTCGGTCTGCTCATAGGCGTCCTTGGGGACGGCTGTGGGATTATCCTCTTCGCCCGCGTATTCTTTGAAGCGCGCCTGCAAGGCGAGCAAAGCAGAGAACCCGCAGAACAAAAGGACTGCGAGGATCGCGATGCGGAAGCGCATGTACTGGAATGCGCACAACCCACGGCGCGAGTGCCGACGGTGCGCTTTCTTATGCGCCCAGAATAACACGCAGACCGGAGTATGGACCGCACTGTGCCGGGCTCAGGGTCGCGGCGGAGTTTCGACGTCCGGGCAGGTGCAAACCACGTCGGGTCGAAGCAGATTCGGCGAAATCGCCTCGCGGTAGAGGCTTTTCGTTATCACAGCCTGGGCGGCAATCATGCGCATCTCGATCCGGTCGGCGACTACGGAGGCCAGATCGACCAGATTGTCGAGTTCCGGCGCGGTGAAGGCCGGGCGCGCGGCGCGGTCGGCGATCACCAGCATCCCCAGAGGCTTCCGGCAGAGCGTCTCCACCGGCGCCACGGCGACGAAGTTCAGATCCGCGAAGTCGTCGGGGAGATCCTGTACCACGACCGGCGACGCGGGATTCTGCGCGGCGGGAAGCGCTTCGACCAGTTGCCAGTATTCGGTACCCGTACCGATCCGGCAGGTCGCCTGTCCTTCCGCCTGCGCGAGCGCGATATAAGCGACAGACGCATGAAAGACCCGTCCGGCCAGAGCGGCCAGGCGAGCCAGATCCGCGGCTTCAGAGCGCCCCAGCACCCTGCGCCCGTGACATCCGTTGCCGAGGCAACTCGGCTCCCTGTAAGGGCTCATATGCTTATTGAATCGGCCAAATGCGGCGGAAACTTTACCAGGCTGCTGAAAAACGCTTCTTGCCACTCCTTTACCGTCGCGGTTCGGAAAAGCAGGTGCTGATTCCGCAGGGGTTACTGAACCGCGCGCGTCAGCAAGCGGCAACGAAAAGGCGCACTCAGCAGCCGGTCAGGCGACTACACCGAAGGTAATATGCCTTTCGTCGATACCCGCGGCCTTGAGGTCGTCGGGCGCCTGCCCGGCTGGTCTCCGGCCACGGACCGACGGACATGTCATCATCGTCGACTATCATCGACGCCACGATTTCGACGCCGGCATGCACGGTCCGGCTCAGGGCTTCAGGTTCAGATACTGCGGCACGCCTTCTTCCGCCGTTCCCAGCGCCGTCGCGAGTGCGATCTTCGCACCGTTGTGCGCGTTAAGACTCGCGATGTAATTCTCATTCGCAGAAGCCAGCAGCTGCTGCGCCTGCACCACCTCGATGCTGTCCGTCACACCCGCCCCGAAACGGTCGCGCGCCTCCACCAGCGTTTCGTTCGCCAGATCCACATTGGTTTTCGCCACTGCCACCTGGTCGGCCGCCGACTGCAGATCGAGCAGCGCATTCCGCACTTCAAAGTCGATGCGCCCGCGCAGATCCTCGACCGCGTTCCTCTTATTGCGCAGCACGGTCTCCGCCTGCGCCGTGTCGATGCGCGCACGTCCGCCCGCATAAATGGGCACCCGCACGCCGGCGGTCACGCTGTAGGTTCCGTGCGACCTCGCGAGCGTATCGCCGATATCGCCGTAATCGGCCTGTACCACCACCTGCGGCCAGTAATGCTCGGCCTTCGCAGCCTCGATCGCATATTCGGCCGCGCGCACGTTGGCCTGCGCCGCGCGAAAGTCGGTTCGATGCTCATAGGCCTGCTTCAGCAGATCCTCAAGAGCCGTCGTCAGATTGGTGAAGGGCAGCGCGTCGGTGACGGTGAACTGCTGGCCCGCGGGCAGCCCGATCGCGCGCGCGAGCAGCAGCTTGTCCTTCTCCACCTGGTTCTTCTGCGCCAGAAGCCTCTGCTGCTCGGTCCGCAGTTCCACTTCGGCGCGCAGCACATCGATGCCCGCCACCGTGCCCGCCTTCTTCTCGTCCGTTGCGCGGTCGAACAGCGCCTGCGCCGTAGCGAGTTCCGCCTGCACCGCATCCACCCGCGCGGAATCGGAAATGATGGCCAGATACGCATTGCTGACCGCCTGCACGACAAGGTTGCGCGCGTCGTCCGCCGTCAGTTCCGCAGCCTTCTGGCTTTCCCCGGCCGATTTCAGATTCTTCAGCGAAGTCCGGTCGTAAACCGTCTGCGAGACGTAAGCGCGCACATTCTGATACCCGAAAGGTCCCACTACCGTCGGGAACCCGGGAACGCTGAATCCAAACGCCGCCAGATCGAATTGCTGGGACGTCTGGACAGCGCCGACCGAAAGATTCGGCAGCAGGGTACTCAGCGTGCGGCGCCGTTCGGCACGCGCCGTGTCCGCGATGTCGCGGTTCACCAGTACGCCGAGGTTAAACTGCAGGCCGCGCCGGATGGCCTCACGCAGCGTGAGATTCAGCGGCGTGGCCGTGGCCTGCCCCGTGGGCACGCTGCCGCTGTAAGAGACTTCGAGTGGCGCCTGCACGATGGGCGCCGGGCCGTTGGGCACCGGCTGTGGCGGCGGCGCAAGCTGCGCCAGCGCTGTGCAGGAAATAATTGCAAGAACTGCGGATAGTCTGACGATCAACGGTATCTGTCCTCACCTCAAATTGTCTGATGAGGTGCATTCAGATTAGTTGCAGGAGTGTTTGGCGCAGCGCCTATTTCGTACACTTGCCGCCGGGGCAGCGGTTATTCTCTTCGCACACGTATTCGAAAATCCCCATCTGATCCCAGTCCGGATGCAGCGTCATGGTGAAATCCTGCGACCAGGCTTTGGTGAAAATCTTCGGATCGTCGAGCGTCATCCGGTAGTTGAGCGTCTTCGCGTCCTTCCAGTTGATGCGCTCAGTTACCGTCAGCGCGTCGCTGTGCATCCGGTATTCGTTGGGGTTCGTGTAGAAATAATCGTCAAGTCCCCAGCGCTTGAAGCCGTTCGTCTCGACGACCAGCGTATCGCCTTCCCAGTGGCCGACGGGGTCGCCGTAAAAGCCGGGCTCGAGTCCCTTGCGATGCGGACGGCCGTCCAGCGGAATCAGCCGCGTCATTCCCTGAAATTCATGCGCGACGACGAGGAACTGTTTGTTCTGCACGAAGCGCACCGCGTTCGCCGAAAGCATGCCGGACGGAAACCCCGCGGGCAGACAGAAATCGCGCGGCTCGTCGTGGCGCGGATCGCCATTGCGCGCTTCATAGAGCGCTTCACCGCCTGGCTTCAGCGGCGGGAATCTCTGCTTGTTAAACACAGTCGCAGAACATTTGCAGCGCACGCCCTCATCGGTTTTGGGCCATTCGTAGATGCCGCTGAAGTCGGGCTTGCCGTCAGCCGCGCGCGGCGGATTGAACGAGGTCTGCGCGGTGAGCGTGGCCACGCCCGCGAGAATCGCGAAAAGAGTAGAAGTGCGCATGGCTATTTCTTGTCCGTGGGCAGCTTGTCTTCAGCGCCCGCCGTGAAGACCTGGCGTCCGTCGGGGAATGTAACGCGCGCGCCCGAACCGTTGTGTGAGCCATCCTTCGCGAGGAAGCCGTCCACCTGGATCGTCATGCCGGGCTGAATCACGTCGCGCGTAATACCGCGCCGCATCAGTTGCCCGGGAGCGCCGCCGGAGAACGCCCAGTTGACCACCTTGCCGCTGTCGTCTTTGACATCCACATAAAACCAGATGTGCGGATTCTGCCATTCGATCTTCGTCACCACGCCGGTCACTTTAATCGGCTTGGTGTCGTCGTATTCGGCAGCGAAGGAATGATGGGCCGCGAGCGGCAGCGCAGCCATTCCCAGCCCGATGAACGAAATCGCAATCCAGCGGAATCTCATATTCTTTTTTATACCCTCTCCATCGCAGCCCGCCGTCGCCGGCCAGCTTTCGGTCGTCCCGCAGCCGCCGCCGTCGCCGGTCAGTCTTCGGTCGGCGAACAGCCGCCGCCGTCCCGCCTCCATCGCAGCCCGGTGTCGCCAGTAAGTTTTCCGTCGGCCCGCCTCCATCGCAGCCCGCCGTCGCCGGTCAGTTTTCGGCCGGCCCGCAGCCGCCGCCATCCCGCCTCCGCCGCAGCCCGCGGTTGCCGGCCAGCTTTCGGTCGTCCCACCTCATCGCAGCCCGCGGTCGCCGGTCAGTCTTCGGTCGCCGCGCCTCCATCGCAGCCCGCGGTCGCCGGTCAGCTTTCGGTCGTCCCGTCTTCGACGCGCCGCCACAGAACCGCGACTGTAAAGGAGCGGCAACGTGAAGGCCCTGTCAGCTTACAATGCGTCGCGCTTCAGAACAGCCGTTCCTGTTTCTTCAGATTGCCGAACGTCCCGATATTCGCAATCGTGAACGCGAGGCGGTACGTCGTGTCGTCGCGCACCCCGAAATTGGTGCGCCGGTACTCGACGCTGATACCGCAGCAGTCCGTATTATAGGTTCCCTGCACGATAGCGAACTCCTGAATGTCGCGCTGCAGATCGTACACCGTGGACATCGCAACGTTCCATCCTTTGCTGTTCAGATTGCCGTAACCGATCTGCGCGCTCAGCTGGTTGGCCGGCCCCGTCACCACCGGATTCGGGTTGACCACGGTACTGCCGACGGAGGTGAAAAATTTCTTACGCCGGTAATCCGCCGCCAGCATGCTGTTAGTGAACCGGTGGTACAGCGGGTCGTAATCGCCCTCCCAGCGGATCGCCACACCGGGCATCGGAACGACGCGGATAATGTTCACCACCGGCGAATAGTTCCGCGGACCGTCGAGAAAACTGAACCCCGTCAGTTCGAGGCTGGACAGATTGACGTTACGCTGCCCCGACACCACAGCGCCGCCAAAAGTCGGGTCGAAATAGCGCTGCTGAAAAATCTCCCAGGTGAAGACTTCGGTGACTGTGTCTTTCTTCTTCGCATAGATCCGGTTCGTGATGCCGATCTGCAGCTGACTCGTGTTGGCGAGCAGATCGATCTGGTCGAAACGCAGCGTATCCAGAAAATTGTTGACGCCCGTGACGTACCTGTAATCGAGTCGCGGCTCAATCACATGTTTGAGCTTGTCACCCAGAAAGGTCTTCTTGTTAAATACCCGCGCGATGGCAGGAAGAACGATATCGAAATTCAGTTCCGGCGCCGTCCGGTTCAGTGCCGACGAGGTCACCGCGCCGTTTACAAAATTCTGCCCGTAGAACGTCTCGTGCATCGTGAACGAGGGAACGATGCTGAAACCGGACCACTGAAAAACCGACGTCAGCGTCGGTTCGATATCGCCCCGCGGCGAAAACTGCGAGGTCTGGTAATAGCCTGGCTCCGACGTGGGTTCCACGCGATGGAACGTGGCGAAGCTCGAATCGAACGAAAACCACAGCGGCACCGGTCCGGATTCGATCTCACGGTCGCGCCCCTCCAGCTGGAACTCGGGGGTCTTGCGGATGATCACGGCGTCGCCCGAAGTCGTGCTCTCAAAATTTTCGTTGCGGTTCACATCCGCATTAAACGTGTAGTAACTGAGATTCTTCGAGAGAATCGCGCTCGAATTGGTGGAGGTGTAAATCGCTTCGGTAAACGATCCCGAAAACGTCTCGCGGAACAGCAGCGAGCTGAGATAGTCGAGGTTGCCGCGCACCGTCCATCCGTCGCCGAACTGGGATCGGAACGCCCCCGTCACGCTGGCGCCCGGCGCCCTCAACAGGGTGGATCCGTTTTCCCCGTGATCGTCCACGCCGAATGCGATGATGTCGTAACTGGTGTTCTGCCCCGGCTTGCCCCGCAACTCGAGGTTGTGCGAAAGTCCGCGCGAAGTGTAGTCGGTCAGCAGGTAAGTAACGTCCAGGCTGCGCGTCGGCGCCCAGTAGTATCCAAGTCCGTAGAAAAAGCCGAACAGCGAGCTGTGCCCCGCTTCCGGAGTCAGGAAGCCGCTTTTGCGCGGCTGCTTGCGCAGCGCTTTATAGAAGTAAGGGAAGTAGAAAACAGGTATTCCCCGCAGATGAAACACGCCGCCCGTGGTTTTGGCGCTTTCGCCGGGGATGATATCCCACGTGGCTGCATTCATGGTCCACCACGGATGCGGGACGTGGCAGTCGGTGATCATCCCTTCGTGCAGGACGTACCTCTCTTCAATTTTCTCCGCCCAGTCCGCTTCGAAGTAAAAAGGCTCCGCGGTAGTCAGCACGCCGGGACGCGCCACCACTTTCATCTTCGTGTAGCCTTTGACGTGATAAAACTTGCCGCGTCCGGTGTCGCTGTTGTATTCCGCCTTGTCGCAGTAGATCACTTCGTTGCGCAGGTAGTTGCGGTACATCACATTGCCGTGCGCCGTGAAGATCTTGGTGTTTTCGTCGTACTCGGCGTCATCCGCCTTGAAAGTCGCGTCGAAGACTTCGATCACGACGTCGCCGTGCAGATGGTAGACGCTGCCGTCTTTGTTCTCCGTGCCCGAGTGGAAATCGTACTCACCGCGGCCCGGCGGATCGACGCGCGGAATCTGCACCGTAAAATCCGGGCGCTCGATCGTCGCTCCTCCCGGAGGCGCCGGTGCCGGCGGCGGCGTTTCTTCCGTTGCGGCAGGCGGCTCGGGGGGCGGCGGTGGCGTGGCGGACTGCGCCCGGGCACTCACAGCGAGCCCAAAATGCAACGCAACTAACAACGAAAACAGTGCGCACGCGCGCATGAGAATTTTTCCGTGACAAGCCACGATGTTTGTGTTACTCAGAGGGATAGGGATAATCGCGCGAGACAGCTTCAATTGGCAACCGTAACACGGCATAAGTTGTGCTGCAACCCGCGATCCACGAAACATTGACGGCAGCCGGAAACAAATAGTACATGCACTGCAAGCACTGCGGTTACGTGAATGCCGAGGACGATCATCGCTGTCAGCGCTGCGGCCGTCGACTGAACGGCACAGTTGTGGCGGCGCCGCCCGGTTACTCGGGCGCGAACGCACTCGCTCCGGCACTCATGATGAGCAACGACACCATGAGCGACGAAACGGCCGAGTTCCTGGGACAGCGAAAGGGTTCCACCACTCAACCCACGCTGTTCACTTCACAGCCTCCGCCCAACGTCATTCCGTTCAGCCGCCCGAAGGAACATACCGCCCCGGCGCCTCCGGTTCGGCCTTCCGTGCGGATTGCGGTTCCGGCAACGCCGCCGCAACAAAAGACGACAGCCCGCAAACCGGCCGTCTCCGACGCGCAGGGCCGCCTCGACTTTCTCCCCGCCGCGCCCGTGAAGGGTCGCCGTCTCAAAACCGACGTCGAAGCGCAGGTTTTCTGCGACCAGCCCGTCGCCACCCCCACGCATCGTTTTGTCGCATCTGCCATCGACAGCGTCTTCGTCATTTTCGGATTCGGACTTCTGGTCACACTTTACGAAGTTCTCGGCGGGCGATTCGGCAGCGGCAAAATCTTCTGGTTGGGCCTCGGTTCGGTTTTCGCGCTGGTCTCGCTGTTCTATGGACTGATCTGGGCAATCGCCGGCCGTGAAACCGCCGGGATGCACCTCACCGATCTGCAACTGATCACCTTCGACGGATTTGAAGTCGACGCCCGCACCCGCGCGCTCCGCTTCGCCTCTGCCTGGCTCAGTTTCTGTTCCGGTGGTCTGGGCCTGCTGTGGGCAGTCGCCGATGAAGAAAACCTCACCTGGCACGACCATATTTCGAAAACCTTTCCCACTATCCGCGAAGTGCCCCGCGCGTTCGTCCGCCAGCGCCGCAGCTGAACTTTACCTCAGCTTTTCGGGCGGCACCACGCGATCGTAGCGGCGCCCGCCAAAAAGGATCGTCGGGATCTTGACCGTGCGGACTCTTTCTTCAACCACAACCTTGTTCGCGCGCAGCCGGTCCGCAACCTCCTTCGATGCAGCCAGCTTCGCGAGCCGATCGATTTCATCCGGCGTGTATCCAAAGTCAGCACTGAACCGGCTGAGCGCCGCGCGCGCCTCGTCCGGCCCGAACGTCATGTCGAAACGCTCCTGCCACAGGACGCCTTTCGCATCCGCGCCCGTATAAATCGTTTCGAGCAGGCGCCAATCGGGTGGAATGTCACTTGCCGGATGCGCCGGCGGCGTCCGCCGCATTGCTTCGAGCCACGTCGCCAGCAGGTAAGAGTTCAGAAATTTGTAGCCGGTCCACGTGCCCGCCTGCGGGATCGGGAACGCCAGATACGCGAGGTTGTAGCGATTCTCGAATCGGGCAGCTTTGATATTGCGGAACAGGTGTGCGCATGCCGAACAGCCGGGATCCACGATTTCGAGCGCCCACGGCTTCGCGGGATCGACGGGGCGGTAGGTATCGCTGCCTTCCGGCACATAGTCGCGCGCATTCCATGAGCGAAAACGCACCGGGACCATCGCGAAGGTCTCTCCCAGCGTTTCCGCCCCATTTGAAAACCACGCCACCGGATGGCCGGTGCGCACGGATTCCCACAAGCCCGGCTTGTAACTGGTGATTGAACACGCCTCGCCGCTCAGCGAACAGCTCTCGGGACTACCCGGACTGCACGTGTCGTAAATCCAGAGGTTCAGACCGGAGAGCGCCACGCTGGCCAGACTCCAGACGCTGAGAATCGCGAACAGCCAGGCAAATGCGTCGATCCAGCGGTCGAGAAAACGCGCCAGCCGCGGACGCACCAGAATGATCTTCCCCAGCAGCTTGCCCTTCATCTCTTCGCTGAAGTTGATGTCGCACGGCCGGAACGTAATGCGCCGCACCACGCAGTGCCACGCCTTCCGCGCGAGTTGCCTGTAGGCCGCGGAGAAGATGCCGCAGACGAACAGGACAACGAACGCGGCAATACAGAACATTCAGAGGTTGTTCACGATCTGCTGTATGACCGTGGCGACATGCGCCGCCTGGCTCGCCGTATTGTGGTGGCCGATCGAGATCCGCAGCAGCGGCGGAAGGTTTTTCAGATTCTTCAGATAGTAATGACAGCAGAAGTAGCCGCTGCGCGCCATGATGTTCTGTGCCGAAAGATAAAGCGCGAGGCGATGCGCATCGACGTGGTCGCTGTAAAACGCCAGAATCGGGCTGGCGGCAGTGTTCAGCAGCGTCAGCCGGCTGTTCGATTCCAGCGAGTCGAAAAGCGTCTGAGCGACCGCCGCATCCGCGCGTTGTTTCCCCAGCCAGTCGATGGCTACGCTAAGCCCGGCAATGCCGGCGAAATCCTGCAGCCCCGGCTCCAGACGGGCGAAAGATTCTTCGTCCGAATCGAGGAGGTCGAAATCGTCGCGGCGCACATCCGACACTGTGCCGCCGCCGAGAAAAAAGCAGTCCAGCTCCTTCAGAAAATCCTTCGCGACGACGATGAACCCGAGGCTCGGCCCGTACATCTTGTGCGACGATCCGCAGACCGCGTCGAAACGCACTTTGCGAAGCAGCGTAGTGTCGTGCCCCATCGTCTGCGCGGCGTCCAGAATGACGACTCCGCCGCGCTGATGCGCCGCATCCACAAGGTCCCCGACGTTGTTCAGCGTCCGCCCGTCGATGTTCGATGCCGTGTTGACGACGACGACCGCTTTCTCCAGATCGTCCGGCCTGAAATCGAGCGATCCGTCTTCAATGCGTGGCAGAACCAGCCGTTCCAGCTGAAATCTTTTCGCGCAGGTCTGGCTGGGAAGGAAGACCGAGTTGTGCTCGATTTCGGAGGTCACGATCCGCCGGAACCGGCCTGCCGGCAGCTGCTGCAGCACCAGATTGATTCCCGCGGTCGTATTGATGCAGAACGCAGCGGTGTAATCCTTCGCGCTCTTATTCAGCATCCGGAGCAGCTTCTCGCGCGTGCCCGCCACAATGCCATCGACCTTCTCGCCCCAGGCATACTTCACGCGCCCGCCGCAGGCGTTGTACTCGTGAAAATATTCGTTCACCGCATCGATCACCGGCTGCGGGCGCAAAGTCTGACAGGCGCTGTCGAAGTAATGCGCGTCGGCGCTCAGAAAGCCGAAGTCACCGGAGCCCGCAGGGGCTGTATGTTTGCGGAAGAGTGTCATCAGAAGGACGGATGGTACGGCCGCGATGAGCATCAGCGGACGACCGGCCGGATGGACACCGGCCACTTCATGTTATCAGTGGCAGCGCCCGCCGCGGGCTTTTTCCCGCATTCGTTGCCCCGCGTCCCCCGCGTTCGTTCCCCCGCGTTCCCCGCGTTCGTTTCCCCGCGTTCCCCGCGTTCGTTCCCCCGCGTTCCCCGCGTCCGTTCCCCGGGGTTCCCGCCCTCGGTTCCCCCACGTCCC